>Ga0070399_1003358_pt1 | contig 14287 bp, 23 predicted proteins | sample BioMet4_FD_61217 | JGI IMG/M metagenome (GOLD analysis project Ga0070399, IMG submission 61217) | Microbial communities from bioreactor (seeded with sewage sludge) at LBNL, California, USA - Biofuel metagenome 4 (version 1) | ecosystem: Engineered > Bioreactor > Anaerobic > Unclassified ... | reverse complement strand
CCAAAAGTTTAGATTTTCCCACAATGCTTATCTTTTGGTCTTTGGTTCGGAATAGTGTAGTGCTGGCGGTCTATCTCTTGTTTTCGGTTGCTTGCTTCCTTACCGTACATGAGCATTTGCTCCGGGATTATCATTTCCATATCCCTCCATAAGATTTACTACGCCCCAGATTCCAAGACCTGCTCCGAGTGCTACTACAAGTGTCTGCAGTACTGATACTGCGCTGCTAAAAAATGCCATAATTCATTTCCTCCTGTGATTTTGAAGGGAAGACCCTTGGTCTGTTCCCTTACTTGTTATTTTGAGTTACGTTCCATATTCAGTTGTATTCACGCGGAAACTGTGCACAGCTTCCGTAAATGCGATCGCATATATGCCCTTCATTAACAGAATCTGTTCAATTCCGGGCATAAAAAAAGCTCTCAGTCTGCATTTATCGCAAACTCAAAGCATCATAATTTATTACGCTTCAACTACCTGATATACATCATCAGCCTTTAGCACCAGTTTATGATCAAGAAATTTCTCTATATCAAACCAATTCTTTTTATCATAATCAGCTGTAAGTTTATAATTCGGATGTTGTGTCAGATCATATTTATCAGAGAAAAATGGCCTTACGCCTCTGACCTGCACGATACATTTACTACCATCCATCACTGCCAGCTGATCCATGCTCATCAGATCATGCCCAAGCTTTTGATAATTCATATTATAACTTTGCTGGGAGCCTCTCGATTCTCCAGTATTGTACATATCTATTGTTTCTTTTCCAAGCACTTCGTTCAGATCTTTTAAAGTCGTCTTTTCAGAACCGCCAAGAAATATCTGTGAATCCATATTACCGATAATCGTGTCTGCATTGTCCTTATATATCGCCTTTAACTGCGACTTTGCCTGTAGCACAAGACAGGCTGAAATCTCCCTGCTTCGTATTGTTGCAACCAGTTTCTCAAGATTAGGTATCTGTCCTATATTCGCTGCTTCATCAATCAGACATCTCACATGCACCGGCAGTCTGCCGCCATACACATCATCCGCTTTTTCACAAAGTAGATTAAACATCTGTGTGTAAATCATTGAAATCAGGAAATTAAATGTTGCATCTGTATCCGACATAATCAGAAACAATGCTGTCTTCTTATCGCCAAGTGTATCAAGTTCCAGTTCATCATAAGATGTAATCTCACGAAGCTCTGAAATATCGAAAGGAGCAAGACGCGCGCCACAGCTTATAAGTATACTTTTTGCAGTCTTCCCGGCACTTAACTTGAATTTCAAATATTGTCGTACTGCAAAATGATCCGGATTTCTTTTTTCCAGCGCATCAAACATCAGATCCACCGGATTTTTGAATGTCTCATCATCCTCTCTTACTTCCATGGCATTTAACATTTCCAAAAGCGTTGCAAAATTCTGTTCTTCTTCAGGCGCTTCATAATGGATATAGCCTATCAGTGCGGTATACAGCAATTTCTCACTCTTTTCCCAAAATTCATCACCACCTTTGCTTTCACCCTTTGTATTGGCAATCAGCGTTGTTACAAGCTTCAAAATATCCTTTTCATCATGAATATATGAAAATGGATTATAGTGTTGTGATTTATGGAAATTTATCGTATTGAAGATTTTTATCTTATATCCATTCTTCAAAAGAGCATTGCCACATTCATTTACAATGCTTCCTTTCGGGTCCGTAACTACATAACTTGAATGCATCTGTAATAGATTTGGTTTCAGCACAAATCTTGTCTTGCCGGATCCAGAACCACCAACAACAAGCACATTTTTATTTCTTGCATACTTAGGCTGTGATGGCCTGCTATTCATCGTAATCCGCTCTGTCTTTGACAATATTACATTGTTGGCAAATACCGGATCTTCAAAAGGCTCTATGTCCGTGTGCATTCCCCATCTGGCTGACCCATATTCTTCATTATGTCGATATTTTCTTGCGTTTTTTCCTTTCAGATAAACTGCAAGGCGTAATGCTGCCGCACAAGCAATTCCTACAATAAGATCTGCTATATGGAAACTTGGCATAATATTTGCGAATGCCTTTTGAAATCCACCATACAATATCAGACTCTGAAATTTTTCTGATGCATTAGCGCCTTCTGATATACGCCATGCTTCACCAAAATTGGTCGTAAACAATCCTATCAGCACATATGGAATATTCATTATTATTTGCTTTTTTATCCTGAGATTCATCTCTCCTGCTCCTTTCTTCTCTCCTGTGCCTTATGAGGGATTTTTGAAACAAGATCCTTGAATTTTTGTAATGCTGCAAGCAAACTTGGCTTAGGATTCTCCTGTTTTCTTAATTGCTTCGCTGTATACTCATTTATGACATTCGTTATTGCATCCATATCCTTTGCTTTGAAAAAGACTGTGTACTTGGGCGGATCCATATATTGGCTTTTGGTAATCGCGAAATCAACACCATACTTATTGGCGATTTTCCTGAAATCCTTTAGACCAAGCTCTGAAATATCTACACTTGAAGCTCCCTGATCTTTCCGAAGCAATTTTTTTACTGACATCTCGCCTTTCGGATTTCTGATATTATCTGCAACTTTTCGCACCGGATATGTAGCAGCCGTCTTCATAGCATTCAATATATCAGATACTGCCGGTTCACCTATATGCTGCCATGCAAATCTTGCCGCTGGCTGGGCGACCTCTGTAAATACTTCTTTTGAAATTTCCTCATTCATATCCAATCACTCCCTTGAGTGAGGTTACAATTACCTTTGCTTTCTTTGCGATAGCAATATCATCCTTTACTTCGTCATTCTGTATATCTCCGCAAATCACAAGAAACCTTGCCCTGCGAAGCAGATCCTCTGACATTTCTTTTTTCCTCTTATGCGAATCCATATCATCTGATGAAAAAAGTCCATCAAATACAAGAATGGGACAAAGCGGCAGATATCCCTCTTTTACAAGTTCCCTGCAATATTTTTTTGCTTCTGCCTGCGCAATAATAGAATTTTTATTCCATGCTGCAGTTACATAGGCTCTCGGTATCGTTCTGCTCATAATGTCTCCTTATCCCAACTCTAAAGCCGAAAATGTCTGACCATCTGAAACCATTGTTTCCATACGATTATCAATCAGATCCTGCACCTGCGCAATTTCTTCATTCGACATCATACACAACTTATCTTCCTGCATCCTCATTACGAGCATACTTCCCACAAGATAATCTGCTTCATTGATTGAGACAGCTTTATCAGCATTATAAATTACAAGATAATCTGAGCTTCCAAGTATAAAAGATGCACTCTCATCTTTAAGGCTATATAGTATTTCCTTTGCTTCCTGCAATGAAATCAGTCTGTACTTTCCATTCGTTCCAATAATAAGTGCATGTCTATCCTCACTTCCCATATCATTTTTCTTCGTCATCACAACCCCATCCGTTAGTGGATCGAGCTGGATTATGATATCTATTTCTTTCATTGAATTCATCCTCCTTCAAATAATCCCAGAAGCCATATCATGATTGACCTCGGCTCTGTAATAACTTTCTATTGTTACTGGCGCATTATATAGAGCTGCCAGCATATATTGCCTGATATTGTGAATCTTCGTACTGTTTTTTTGAATACAGTCCAGAACATACTCTATGTGCCCACTATCAAGTTTCATAAAACGGCCTTTAACTACATTTAGTGACATATACTCACCGGAAATTCGTATCTTGTCTTTCTTCGAACAAACCGTATCCAGAATAAGTTCCATAATCCCATCAATTGTCCTCTGATCAAACGGGTTCTGTTCTTTCAAGTTCTGAATAGAAAGCGTTTCCGTAAAATACGCCCGATATTGTTCTCTCATATCTTCATCAGATCTATCTTCTGATATGATAAGATCCGTTTTGCTATACTCAGGATAATTTATCTCAGTATTACTTCCGAATGATTTTGAAAGGTCTTGATTTATGTTTTTCATATTTGAAGACTTATGATTTTCATTCGTCTTGGCTTTTGCTTTTCGAAGTGGTACAAAATCTTTCACATAAATTCTTGTAGGTCTGCCCTGACCCTGTCTGATTCTCTCGATCAGGCCAAATGATTCAAGGTCTTTCATGAGCTTTACCGCCTTCTGTACTGCACAATGCATATCTCTTTCTATACTTTCAAGCGTATAGTAAATAAAGATTCTTCCCTGATCATCCGCCCAATGATTTTTGACTGACAAAGACATCCGATCAAGGAATAATCCATATAATAGCTTTGCCTCTGACGGCAGCTTCTCATACTTTGAATTTACTACAAGTATCTTTGGAATCCGGTAAAACGTATACTGTTCCGACTGCTCCTCATAAAAGTAGCCGTTATCCAAGGTTTCACCTTTCCTTCCTTTCCCTTAATATGCTCTGCATACATGGGAAGCAAAAATTTCTCGCATAGCCATAGCAGCACGGATTCTTGCAATTTACAGGAGACGGTACTGCTTGCTGGCTGTCATTAGCGATTGATTTCTCATCATTGCCATTACAAAATGCTTTTGTATTGTGTTCACAACTCATAGCACTTCACCGCTGTGAGACTTTGCTGCCTTCTCCACTATTTTTTCAGGTGCCTGTTTCGCTACTTCATCCTTTTTTGCCTTCAGATCACCTATGAGAGAATCTTTCTCTGCCGGATCTTTCTCAGCAATATCCATTTCCTTTTCTCTCATACGACTTTCATACTGATCTGCCATTTCAAAAATATGGTCTTTGCTATCATAATGATAAGCATGGTCTGTCAGCTGTTCTTCCGGGCTTACCTGAGATGCATTCACATCCTTTACCATATTCTGTAGCTCTTCTGCACTCATCTGTCCGTTATCTCTTACAAGAATCACTTCATGAATACTCGAAGGAAGTACAAAATAATCGCCACCAAGCTTTTGCGCCGCATCTTCCATAAAATTCGGATACGCAAGAACGCCCGCCCCATGAATCTTATCCGGTACACTTGCAACAAACATCTGCTCATCTGCCGGATCAACCCTCATTCCTGTTCCCGGCATCATCTCGCTTAATATTTCCGTCATTCCTCTAATCTCAGAAGGTCTGATTGCCGGAGCGTTTTCCATTGCATCTGTGTGAAGCTGTTCCTGCGTAATCCCATAACTATCCAGCATGTTATTAGTGACCAGAATAGAACTGTTTTCATCAGGTCCACTTCCAACAATAAAGCGATATACAACTGCCATATCTTCAATGTTTTCATGTGGCACATTCTGCAGCATATCTGCATTTCTATCAGAAGAAACAACCTCCATCGCCAGTTTATTCTTCATCTGATCATAATCGGTGAATTTTGCTATCTCGATATTCGGCGCATTATTAAGTCCCTGCTCAATCATATCTGTTGCACGATCAACTACTTTGTCATAATCAGCTCCATCTTCATAGGACTGAAACATTGCCGTCATATTTGCATTTACACCAATACTGCTTCCCTCTGTTTTAACAATCAGCCCTTCATAACTTCCGTTTAGTTTTTCAACCGGCTTGCTCTCTACTTTAAGATCATCAAATCCCCTGTCAGAAAGTCTGTCCTGCAGATCATCCTGAAAATTTCTTTTAAATTCTTCAAAGTCCATAATTATCAATTCCTCTCTATGTTGTTTTCAGTTGCACGGATCGTCACCCGGTTCTGTTGGAATATAAAAGAGCGCCGGACACGTTTCATACTGATAACGCGCTGACGCTCTTCTAACTCCATTCTTCTGCAAAAGAAAAGACAAGTGATGACTTTGCCTGACGGCTTGTTCTCACTTGTCTATGATAATATTAACATATGATATTTTGAATGAAAATTGACAGTTAGTGGACATTTGATGGACAAATTTCATTTACAGAAAAGCTTCCAGAAAGAATCGCATGATCCGGGTAAGGTGGCTGTATATTTTCGTAGCGACTGATTCCTAATTCATCCTTTCCTAAATATAACTGAAAGTCATGTTTCCACCTATATATTGATGATGATTTATTGCAAAATTCTCTACTATAATTATTCAATCCAGTCCACTGTATGGAATTTCCTTTTATAAAGAAATGATCTTCTGCAAATTCATAAGCATCATTTGTCTTTTTTTCTTCATATATACTTGATCCATTTGGAGTCTTCCGATGAAAATCATAGTTTTTGATAATCTCATCAATCATTCTAATATTCCATTTATTATCCTCGATAAATCCTCTTCTATTATTATTAAAATCACCGCATATTATTACATTTTTTTCTTCTTTTACTTTATCTAACACAAAACGAAATTCGTTTTCTTTTTCGGAATCTTTTATATTTACAGCATGTATTCTCATTCCTACTATTACAAATTTTTCGTTATTCTTTGTTTCACATTTAACTTCAAGAAAATCTGGAACGGAATGATCTTTTGACAAACAGAAAACAGGGGTTTCTTTTAGTTTTAGTTTCTTGCTAATAGCAATTAAAACATCATTTTCCTTACTATTTTCACTTTCAAAAATATCATATCTATCTCCAAAAGCTCTTTCTTTAATTTTATCCCAATTATTTCCTCTATGGATTTCCAGCAAAACAACTATACCATTATTATCAATATAGTCGCATATCCATTCTGGAGCATCTTCTTTTGCATAATTAAGCCTTTGGTTTATATTCCATTCCATAATTTTGACATCCATTAGATATATCTCCTTTCACTCATATCTTTCCCAATAAACCTTTCAATGCACAAATACCGCCCTGTCCCCATGTCTGCAAGGTCATTGGTATAACCGCAAAGCATATTCCACCGATAAACATCATCCAGAAATTATGCCCAACAGTAATTCCGGCAACAAGTCCAAACAGACTGCATAATACACATATGGATCCAAAGAACACTCCTATCACAGTAACAAGTCCTCCAACAAATGCAATCGCTGTTCCTATAAATGTCAGTATTGCCTGCAATACTATTGCTATAGCTTTTAATACAAAATGAAGCATTGTTCCAATAACACGTAATATCACCATCTCTTCCCCTCCGTTACCCCAAACTGTTTGTATAATCCAGTAAAATATTTTTAATAGCCTTTCGTGCTTCCTGTCTGCGTTTTGCCTCTTCCTTACTGGTAGTCATATTGTCACAAAATAGATCAACGCATCTCTTAAGTGCATCAACATCTGACATATCAAGAGTATCATTCTGATTGATCTCCCTGATATCTATTTCGCTATTCCTGAAAAGTGAACTATTATATGAAAAATATCTGAATAACCTGCTATCTGCATCAGGATTCATACTTTGATCGATACGCAATAATTCTCTGCTGAACCCAGCCAGTGACTTGGAAGCCATTTCGAGTTTACTTTCACTGGTCAATTTTACAATGATACTGTAATCCCTGATATCCATGATCTCCAATCTTCTTCCATTCCGTTTATAGCTTGAACTGTTATTTACATATTCACATGCATGGTCAAAAATAGGGACTTTATCCACTTTCTGCTTTGCTATATCTGTAAACTTCTCCACACACTGCTTGTTAGCAGCACGAAGCTCAAAATATTTCACATCCATATAATCTATCTCCATGCTGCGACTTCATTTGGAGCAACTAATGATTCGAGGTTGAGCGCAGCATCAACCTCGTTGTTTGAAAGGTTACCTTTCAAACTTACCGCCTTGCTTCTAATAATTTTTGTGCTCTCACTTTATAATAATATCATTCATTATGAATTGCAAACAGTTTTTTCTGTGCACACACATTCATTATTATTCACAAGGCAGTAGATTTCTAGACTACATATTATTTTTCTCTTTGCTCCACTTTAATAAAAGTCTTATGATCACTTCTTCCCTCTCTACCGGTGATAAATTTTCCGGGAAAAATTTATCAAGTTTTCTTTTTGAAAAAACAATCTTTCCATCTGCCTTTTTTTCCGGAAGAGCATCATTCAATATTTGATTCAATGTATATTTCGTAATGTTTTCCAAATTTGTCTGTGCCTTAAGTGCCTCAACCTGTATTGGACGAATCATACCCATTTCTTTGATATATTCATAGATCCATTTTTGCAGTTCCTGATCATAATAAGATATCGTAACTGCTCCAACCATAGAGAGTTGTTTCTGATCTACAAGATTTAACAATTCCGGTACAAGCTGTGTCAGGCGAATATATCTTTGCACCTGTCTCCCACCTATTCCGGCTTCATTTCCAACTTCGTTTGCTGTTTTTCTTTCTGCTGCGTCTGCTTCTGTCTTGTCGACATCATGTCGACAACTTCCCTGATGTCTCATAGCATCCATTTTCATCTTTAATGAAAATGCACGCTCACTTGGCAGTATTTCTTCTCTCTGCAGATTAGCATCAACCATTGCAATTGTAGCTTCATCATCTGACATATCTCTGACCAGTGCCGGGATGGTCTCAAGCCCCGCAAGTCTGGCTGCATGCATTCTCCTATGCCCCGATATCATTTCATAAGAACCATCAACATCTGGTCGTACCATAACCGGAACTAAAATGCCATTCTCTTTTACGCTTTGAATAAGGTCACTCATTTTTTCATCATCTGTAACCCTGAATGGATGATTCTTAAATGAATGTATTTGGTCTATCCGGATTTCTGTCATTCCATCAGAAGCTGCCGATGAACCAAGCAATTCTTCAACTGATTCGAAATGTACTTTTTCTCTCTTAACAGCCATGTTCTAATACCTCCTTCGTAAGAGCTTTATATGCAATTGATGCTTTTCCCTTCGGATCATAATCAAAAATACTTCTTGCCACCTGACTTGTTTCAGATACTCTTACAGAAATTGGAATCTCAACAGGAAAAACTGGAATTGATTTTCCATATACTTTCGTTACCTCTGTTACAATATCTTTTGCATATATTGTTCTGCGGTCTACCATTGTAAATAAAATTCCCTCTACGGATAACTGCGGATTTAATCTTCGCTTAACCGTATAAATTGTTTTGATCAGCTGCTGCAGTCCTTTTACCGGCAAATATGCTGCCTGAACAGGAATTAGTACGGAATCTGCACATGCAAGTGCATTTACAGTTATTATCCCTAGAGATGGCATACAGTCAATCAGGATATAATCATATTCCGCTTTCTTCTGTTCTATATATGCACGTAATATGAGTTCTCTGCTCATCGCATTTACAAGTGATACTTCTATTGCTGATAATTCAATATTTGATGGTAACAGATCAAGATTTTCTGAATGATGAATTATCCCTGCATGATCTGGAATCTCTTCTTCATTTACAATCATCGAGATAATATCCGTTAATGTACATGTCTCCTTATCAGGCTCCCTTATTCCAAGTGAAAGGGTCATGGAAGCCTGTGGATCAGCATCAATCAATAATACCTTCTTCCCTTCTGCTGCAAGACCTGCTCCAAGATTAACCGTAGTAGTTGTTTTACCAACCCCGCCTTTCTGATTTGCAATTGCTATCACCTTACACATCCTCTTCTTCCTCCTTCTTGTATTGGCTTCTCAGGTATTCTTCAAATAAATCCCGGCGAATACGAACCATCTTTCCAATCTTATAGATAGCCCCTGATTCTTTTGCCATACGCACGATTCTCTTTTCTGTCAAACCGTAGTAATCGCATCCCTGGCTATAGGAAAAGAAATCCTTCTGTGCAAACAGAATATCAATATCATCCAGTCTGTCTGAATATTTCCATAATTCACCGCTCATTTTTTTTACCTCTGTTTTTCTGTGTCGGCTCCTGTCGAAAGCGTTCCAGATATTCATCAAAAATATCCCGGTTAATCAATACATAACCATCAATACGGTACAAAGCGCCTGCCTGATCTGCTAATTCCAAAAGCTTCTTATGCTGGATGCTATACACGATCTCTGCTTCTTTATATCTCAGAAATTTTCTGCGAAGCTTTTTCGCCTCATCCTTGATTTCCTTTCTGCGTTCAATACTGTAATACTCATCATTTTCACTCTGCATTTCATTTCTCCTTTTTGTTTGTGGCGTTATTGCTTGTAACATTATTGTTCGTAACATTTATAGGAAGATAATTTCACAAAAAAAGAGAGACACTCTTTAAAATTTCTTTTAAAAAGTGTCCCTCTTCATATTCCTTACAATTCATTACTATGTGTTACAATTCGCCAAAACTTACGGATTTGTTGTAAATTTGTTGTAAATTCTTATCCGATGTCCCGCAAACCCTTGATTTTACTGACTTTATTTGTCGATGGTCTTCAGCGTCGGAAATTTTGTTGAAGTTTAACTGCACTCCTACGAACTTCTTTGTACTGCTTCAAATTGTACCTCTACAATTCTTCAAATTCATCCGCATTTATTCCCGTTTTCATGGCTTTTTGATGTCCAATTGATGTCCTTGTTCTATTTTTGCTGTCCTTTTGGAAAGTTGTATTTAACAACGGCTCTTCCCTAAAAAACATCCATATTCTTTGCTAATTTCTCAAGCGATTCTCTTGTAGTACTTTCATTAACCTCTGCGTAAATGTTCATTGTTGTTGATACATCAGCATGACCCATAACTTCCTGAATAACTTTCACATTTGTCTCGTTCTCACAAAATCTTGAAGCAAATGTATGACGGAATATATGGCACGAGAATCTTGGTAATATTACCGGTTCTCTCTTCTGCTTTTTAGCTTTAATTTCTTCCTCTGCATTATGTGCATCAACTATACGCTTAATGGCTCTGTTTACTGCTGCTGGATTATGAGGATTTCCAAAGCGATTCGTAAATATGAAGTTCGTCATTCCATCTACTTCATTACCACAAAATCCTTCTTCGTTCTGCCTCTCACGTTCCTGCAATAAAATCTGATATAACTGTTGCATAATTGGAATTGTACGGACACCTGCTTCCGTCTTAGGCTTTGATACCCTAAACTCACATACATAGGTTTCTTCACGCCTTGGATAGTATGTCAAACTATGATTGATACTAATCAGGCGCTTCTCCATATCAACATCATCCCAGCGAAGTCCAATGGCTTCTCCAATTCGACATCCCGTTCCTAGTAATAACATAAAGAACGGATACCACACATAAAATATCGGATTCTCTGCTACATATTTCATAAAGGAACGCTGCTGCTCTACAGTAAGAGCATGTCTTGTCTTGCGACTTCCACCATTTCGTTTCTTAATCTCCGCATATGCACCATCAGTTGGATTCTTTCTTATAATATCATCTCTGACTGCAAGTTGAAAGGTTGGATGCAATACTGTATTGATACTTTCCAGTGTATTTACCTGCAATCCACATTCCATGATTAAATGATTGTAAAATGCTAACACATCTGAATACTTCACATCTCCTATTTTCTTCTTGCCAAATCCATCTTTAATGAAATGATCCCATGTGTACCGATAATTGGAATACGTTGTACTTCTTAATTCTGTCTTTGTTGATAGGTAACGGTCAAACACATAATTGAGTGTGGCACTTCCTGCTACATACACATCTAATCCATCCATCTGATTCCTTATAAGCTGTTCTTCTCTTTCTCTAAGAGTTGCCAGGTTATTGGAATAAATATACTTCCTTTTTCCAAATGGATCAGTGTAACAGTAGGAATATCTTGTTCTTCCCTCACTCTTACGATATGACTCACCTTTGCGTAATGCTCGTCCTTTTCCATCTTTTCGTGCTGCCATCTTTTCCTCCTTCCGAGGGATAGAGAGCTTGCACTATTTCTGAGTTGATAATATGTTCATTCTCAAACTCATTTTTATCGCTTGCGTTACAGATAATTCATGATTCTTTGCATACTCTAGCAAAATCTCATATTCTTCATTCGTGAATCTCACACTGACTTTCTTATCCATTGGATCATCACTCTTTGGTCTACCAGTTCTTGCCATGTTGCACCTCCTCATATCATGATTATACTTTTTGTCCGTCACAAAGTCAAGCATTAAAGTACAAGTTTCTCTATCTCTCTCCATATTTATTTATAGAAGCTGTCTTCCGTTATTCTGAATGTCTCTAAATACTCATCAAGGACATCCAAATTCACAAGAACAAGCTGATTGATTTTGTAACAAGCTTTTGCATCCTTTGCCAACTCTTGAAACTTTGTCAGTCCCATAGAATACAGTTCTGCACCTTCCGCATATCTAACAAATTTTTTCCTCTTTGCTCTCTCCATGAAGCAGCTCCTCCCTCACAAGTTTTTTTGCTGTCTCCCATAAGGAAAGTTGTGTAATCAATGATTTATCAATTTCCTCCATTACATTAGAAGCCACCGTAATATATCCAATGTGTCCCCTGATTGCACTCTTTGAAACAGTTTGCATATCTTCTGGCATAAAATCAGAGATTTTCCGAAGGTGAAGTCCATTTACATCCAATGGATTAATTTTCACATGCACCTTAATATCTTTTAATTTAGAGCTTAATGGGCACACCGTAACCTGTGGTGCTCTGCAATGATTACTTGCATCAGCTGAAACCACGACCGCTGGTCTAATGAATCCCTGGACACCATTTGGCTTCCATCCAAAATCTACATATACAACCTGTCCTCTTTTGTACTCTTTATAATAATTTTTACTCTTCATAACCATACTTCCTCCCTGTCTTTTACATGCATCCCCAGCGAACCTTCATCCACTGTAATAATCGCACCACCTGCTGCCTTAATCTTACCTACTTTGTAATAAGCATCTGGAATATCTAAGGAAATTGCCATCATATTAGCCACAATGACTCCTTCCACTCTCTTCTGTCGAATGAGCTGCGCAATCTTCTCAAACTGCTGATTGCAGTCACCCTGACCAAGACCATTTCTTCTCATAATGCCTACGATCTTAACATTGTGTGCTCTTGCATATTCTCTAATGTAGCGTTCCTGGTTCTTCTCACGCTTTTCTATTTCCCATAATGGTCCAGTAGTTGATAAGTATGCGATAACCTCAATAATAGGTTCTTTCTTTTTTCTTCTACTCATAATATAACCTCCACTAAGATACAAGCCTTGTTGCCTGCTCAATCATAAATTCAAATGTGTGTCTTAAATAATTCTGTTGTTCAACAGGTAGTTCCGATAATCTACTGTCTATTGAATCCTCATTTTTATCCGTCTTGGTATCCGTTTCTTCTATATTAAGAAGTTTATTTGCATCACACTGATAAGCATCCATTAAAAGGTATAATCCATTCATGCTTAGACCTCTTCCACCCTGTTCAATCTGGTTAATGCTGGAATTACTTAATCCTGTCAATTCGCTTACCTGATACACGGATAACTTTTTATCTTTTCTAAGCTGGCGAAGATTCGGTCCAACTGTATATCCATCATATTTATTCAACATATCCAATCAGACCTCCATTCCTCGCTCTTTCTTCAATCAATGCTTTGACTTCTTCATAAGCTGCCGATTCCGTTTCATATTTACCAAGGAAATCACCACACTGGCTATACACAATAGTTCCCCACTCGGTGTTTATAAAATTGCATCGGCTGAGTGCTAGGGGATACCCCCAGCAGCTAATAACCTTTTCTTTCATTATTCTTCATCGCCCTCTGGTAAATATGGTGCGATGATTGCCTTTTCTGTGAAATCTACAATCATCATGCCGAGGTACATAGCATTTTCAATAAACTTGTCCAAATCATCTGCGTCATTTGAAATGTCAGTGATTGACTTCACAAAGATAATGCCTACACCAGAGTTCTCAATCCAGTCACTAAGTCTATCCACAGATTCACGATCAATATCTCCACCTGATAATTTATCAACGATGATGTCAACAATTTCTACATCTGTGGCATCTGCTACCTCCAGCATCTCTGCTACTAATGCATGAATCTTGTCATCTGACATACGGGTTTTTATAAAGATAACGCCCTGTCCCTTTGGTATTCTTGTCTCTTTGGGTTCTGCTTGCTGTTCATTGTTCATTCTTAAGATTTTGTGTTCCATTGTTTTGTTCTCCTATTCTGGGTTTGATTAGGAGAGTTTCAGCGCATCCACTCTCGTGGTTTAGGTCTTGCTGACCATATATAAATTGTACTTGGTTTTATGGAATAAATTAACGGATAGGTATGCGGAGTCGCATAGAAAAACCCCGAATGATATTCGGGGTTAGGCAGCTAAATGCTGTAATAAGATTTAAATTATACTAGATATTCTGGAAGACCAGATTTCGACATAAAAATTGATTGTCACGCGGCAAATTATAGTTCCTACCTACTGCAGTTTTGCCGCAAACTAAATTCGTATATTTATTTTTATATCTACTACAGCGTGCCGTGTATGACTGCATGCTTTTTTCGTTGCT
>Ga0070399_1003343_pt1 | contig 14362 bp, 10 predicted proteins | sample BioMet4_FD_61217 | JGI IMG/M metagenome (GOLD analysis project Ga0070399, IMG submission 61217) | Microbial communities from bioreactor (seeded with sewage sludge) at LBNL, California, USA - Biofuel metagenome 4 (version 1) | ecosystem: Engineered > Bioreactor > Anaerobic > Unclassified ... | reverse complement strand
ACAGTCGTTCCAGTCGGCACGTCCGATGAGCGGCAGTCCGTGCGGTCCCTTATGCGTTACGGTGTAGTCAAAGGAACGCTTCAGATGCTCCATCAGCGGCTGCGCGGCGGAAGGATCGCTGTCAAACGGGACCGGCTCCTCCAGGATGGAGTAATCGCCGGTTTCCCGCGTATAGGCACTCACAGCGGCGATCAGCCACAGCGGATCGTCGTTAAAGCCGCTTCCGATGCCCGCGTTGCCCTTTTTCGTGAGCGGCTGGTATTGATGATAGGCACTGCCGTCCTGGAACTGTGTAGAGGCAATGTCGATGATTCTTTCGCGTGCGCGCTCGGGGATCAGATGTACGAATCCGAGCAGATCCTGGCAGGAATCACGGAAGCCCATGCCGCGGCCGATGCCGGATTCATAGTAGGAAGCACTGCGGCTGAAATTGAAGGTGACCATGCACTGGTACTGGTTCCAGGTGTTCACCATACGGTTGACTTTTTCACTGCCGGTCTCGACGGTAAAGCGGGAGAGCAGCTTCTTCCAGTATTCCTGCAGCTCTGCAAAACAGGCATCGACCTGTGCGTCTGTCCTGTAGCGGTCCAGCATGGCCCATGCGCGGGTCTTGTTGATGACATTTTTGCTTTCCCATTTTTCCTCGACCGGATTTTCGATATAACCGAGGACAAAGATGAAGGATTTCGTTTCTCCGGGAGCCAGATCGACATTGATCTGGTGCGCGGCGATCGGAGACCAGCCGCTGGCCATGGAATTGCGGCAGCCGCCGTCCAGGATCGCCTGGGGTCTGTCAGCACCGTTGTACTGGCCGATGAATTCGGAACGGATCGTATCGAAACCGTCGACCGGAGTGTTGACGGAATAGAGCGCGTACATGTTGCGGCGCTCGCGGTATTCGGTCTTATGGAAAACAGTGGAGCCGACGACTTCGACTTCGCCGGTGCTGAGGTTGCGCTGGAAGTTCTCACAGTCATCGGAGGCATTCCAGAGACACCATTCCACGTAGGAATAGAGCCGGATCGATTTTGCCGCACCGCTCTGATTTGTCAGCTTTACCTGCTGGATCTCACAGGTATCATTGAGCGGCACAAAGCTCAGTACGCCGGCCTCTACACCGTTCTTGCGGCCGGTGAAGCGGCTGTAGCCCATGCCGTGGCGGCATTCATAGGCATCGAGTTCCGTGCGGGTCGGCTGCCAGGCCGGATTCCAGAGGTCGCTGCCGTCCTGAATGTAAAAATATTTTCCGTTGCTGTCATAGGGAACACAGTTATAGCGGTATCGGGTGATCCGCAGAAGCTTTGCGTCTTTGCAGAATGAATAGCCGCCCATGGTATTGGAAATGAGACTGAAAAAGTCCCGGTTTCCGAGATAATTGATCCATGGCAGGGGCGTCCTGGGGGTAGTGATCACATATTCCTGATTTGCATCATCGTAATAACCGAATTTCATGGCACCAGCCTTTCTGGAATAATCGGCGCAGGCTTTCTCTGACCTGCCTTCAGAGAAAACGTTTAAGCCGCACAGTATGTTACTGAAAATTATTATACACTTGCCTCTTTCCGAAATGCAACAGGCTATATTGGGATTGTCAGAAAATCCGAAGAGGAGGAAAAGGCCCCTGATGTACAAAATTCACATCTTTTCGAAGCTGTTTGACAGGATTTTAGTAAAATAGTATAGAGGGTTTTCAGACTTGTTCTTGCAATTTGAAGGAAAGTACGTTAGTATTAAAGCCGAAAACGATTTCGGCGAAGATGTTGAAATGTCTGCAAAGAGATCGGAAATCCGGTCCGGGGACCGGCGTTTCTTCACGGGGGAATAAACATGGTATCGCTTAAGGACATTGCCGCAGCCTGCGGCGTATCGATCGCAACGGTCAGCAAATCACTGAACAACCACAGCGACATCAGCGTGGAAACCAAGGAACATATCCGCAAGGTAGCCAACGATCTCGGCTATTATCCCAATTCCGCAGCCAAGGCGCTGAAAACGAACCGTTCCAACAATATCGGCGTCCTGTTTGTAGATGAGGCGCAGAGCGGCCTTACGCATGACTTTTTTGCCAATATTCTCGACAGCTTCAAGAGAACGGCGGAAGCAGGCGGCTACGATATTACCTTTATCAACAGCTGCAAAACAAGGAGCAATAAGATGTCCTACCTGGCGCATGCGAGATACCGCGGCTTTGACGGCGTCTGCATCGCCTGCGTGGATTTTTATGATCCGGAGGTCCTGGAACTGGTCCGCAGCGATATTCCGATCGTCACGATCGACCATGTATTCAATAACCGGACCGCCGTCATATCCGATAACGTAAAGGGAATGCGGGATCTTCTGACATACGTCTACAACAAGGGACACCGCAAAATAGCCTATATCCACGGACTTGATTCGGCCGTTACCCACAGCCGTCTTGCGAGTTTCTTCCGGACAGCGGATGATCTGGGGCTGGATATCCCCGACAGCTATATTAAGGAAGCACCCTACCGCGACACGAAAGTCACCAGCGAACGGACGGAAGAACTGCTGGATCTGCCGGATCCGCCGACCTGTATCCTGTATCCCGACGATTTCTCCGCCTTCGGCGGCACCAACGCCATAACGGAACGGGGACTTTCCATTCCGGACGATATTTCGGTCTGCGGCTATGACGGCATCCGTATCGCCCGTCACATTGAACCGCAGCTTACGACGATCCGTCAGGATACCGAAACGATCGGCAAGGATGCGGCCCAGGAACTGATCGCACAGATCGAACACCCGAAGACGACGCTCGTACGGGAAGTCGTGGTCGAAGGATCGGTATACGAAGGAAAAACCGTCAAAGATCTGAACGAAAACTGAGAAGTTTAAAAGAAACCGGGAAATTAAAAAGAAAACGGGAAACAGAAAAGGATGAAGCCCTTGCGGACCTCATCCTTTTTTTATGGACGAATTACTTCATGCGGCATATGCAGCGGCGGCAAACTGTGCACGGCTGTATGCCATCCGGAAAAACGAATTACTTCTTATCTGTTTTACCGTCATCAAAATGGTTTGTGCTCCAGAGCTTTTCAGCGGTCGGAGCCCAGTCTTTTGCGTAGTCTACACACTTGTCAACCAGGTGGTCGACTTCTTCCGGAGACTCCATGTCGGTGGAAGGAGCGTTGGTCTCGTGAACGATGGCGCGCAGCTTCTCCGGATTCTCCAGCATCGGGCAGGGCTGCAGCAGATCTTCATTGAACGGCTGGCCGGCCTGATATGCCTTGAACAGCGGCTGACGCAGGCAGTCGAGCAGGGATTTCTCCTTGACGTTGGCCTGTGAATAGTGGACGAATACGCAGGGCTCCACATCGCCGTTCGGGTTGATGTGGCAGTAGTACTTGCCCCCGGCGATGCAGCCGTGTACGAACTCACCGTCGTTCTGGAAATCGATGGCGAAGATCGGCTTGCCGGTGTCGTAGCCGCGGATCTCACGTACTCTGTGGTACATATATTCACGCTGTTCGGGATTGAGCAGCAGTGCCGGAGATGCAGCATTTCCGACGGGCATATAGTGGAAATACCAGGTGAACTTGACACCCTTTTCGATGAGCATGTCAAGGAACTCATCGGAGGTGACCACCTTGTAGTTGACGCTGGTATAGCAGATGGAAGTACCGAAGAGCAGTTTGTGTGCCTTCAGGATGTCCATGGCCTTCATGACGGCATCGAAATGTCCGTCGCCGCGTCTGCCGTCATTTGCTTCCTTGAAGCCTTCGATGGAGATCGAAGGAACGAAGTTGGCAACGCGGAGCATGTCTTCTGCAAATTTGTCATCGATCAGGGTCGCGTTCGTGAATGCCATGAAAGCGGAGGTCTGATGCTTCTCGCAGAGCTTGATGATATCGTTCTTGCGGGTCAGCGGTTCGCCGCCGGTCATGATCCATGCATGGATGCCGAGGGCTTCGCCCTGTGTGATGACACTGTCAAGCTGTTCGTAGGAAAGGCTCTTGGTGTAGCCGTACTCAGCAGCCCAGCAGCCGGTGCAGTGCATGTTGCAGGCAGAAGTGGGATCCATCAGAATGACCCACGGAATGGAAACGCCGTACTTCTTCTGATTTTCCTGAACCTGATGGAAACCGCGGAATCCGGCTTCATAGCCGAGATTCAGAAGAGCCATTTTCAGGATCTTCGGATCGATATTGTCCAGGATGCCGTTGGTGTACTTCATGTATTTGCTGTCGGGATTGCGGAACACATTGCGGATGTTTTCATAAGCTTCCGGCTTCCATGTGTCACCCATCGTTTTTTCCATGAGATCGACGATCTTGATCATGTTCTTGGAACGGTCTTTGTTGATGTTCTTGATTGCGGCGTCGATCAGCACGCTGAATGTCGCTCTCTCGGCTGCATGCGGTAATTGAATTGCCATGATATTTACCTCTTTTCCTGAATTCATTTCTTTTTGTCAGGTGCGTATTGATCCATACTTAAAGCAGTTTACCATCGCGTGTTTGGCGTAACAAGGGACACTTCGCGGATTTTGTGGAATAAATATCCGCACCGGAGGCATCAGAGATAGCGTATTTCGGGGTGCAGGCTGTGATCGCTGTCATCGATCTTCAGAAGGATATAGGAACGGCGGTGTCCCTCCTGCCGCGGCCGGGAAAGAGATCCCGGATTCAGCAGCAGCAGCCCCGGCGTTTCACGGATCAGCGGCTCATGCGTGTGTCCGAAAACCGCGATCTGCGCGCCATGCTGTTTTGCCGCAGCTGCCAGCAGATCGGTTCCCGTATATATGCTGAAGCGGTGGCCGTGCGTAAGAAAGACCGTATAGCGGTCGACCGGGAAGACCTGCTCCCCGGGCGCCATGCTTTCGTAATCATTGCCGGAGACGACATGGAAGCCGCCCGGCGCATGGGTCCTTGCCCAGTACTCGTAAAAAGAGTCCGCCCCTTCGGAATCGCCGGCGTGAATGAGCACATCGAACCGGTTCGTGCCCTCCGTGCGGAGTATCTGCGCTAGTCCGCTGTCATCCCCGTGTGTGTCGCTGATGATCAGAACATTCATGGATCACTGGTACCTTTCCTTGAGAATTTCCATCATTTTGCGGATGCCTCTGCCCCGGTGGCTGATCCGGTTTTTTTCCGCGGGATCGATCTCCGCGGAGGTGCAGCCGTATTCCGGCAGCCAGAAGAACGGGTCGTAGCCGAAGCCGTTGGTGCCGCGGATCTCATGTGCGATCATGCCTTCCATGACGCCCCTTGCGGCAAAACAGGAACGGTCCGGGAGCACGGCTGCAATGGCGGCTACAAAACGCGCCGTCCGTTTCTCATCGGGAACGTCCTTCAGCAGCTCCAGAATGTGATTCATTTTGTCCGTATAGGAGGTGTCGCGCCCCATATAGCGCGCCGAAAGCAGACCCGGCGCACCGTCCAGCGCATCGATCACAAGGCCGGAATCATCCGATACGACGATGAGATCCTGCTTCGGATCGAGGCCTTTTTCCGTGAGAAACTTTTCACGGTCCGGACCCGGAGCCGGCAGAAGCAGGGCACAGACCCTGGCCTTTGTCAGAGCATTTTCCTCAAATGTAAAACCGTCTTCCTCGGGATCGGACCGGATGCCCAGTTCCTTTGTGGAATAGACGGATACGCCGGGATCGTTGATGATCTCCTTTACTTCGCGCACCTTATCCTGGTTTCCGGTCGCAAATAAGAGCTGAATGTTCATGTTGTGTGTGCCCTCCATGAGGAGAAACTCAGTGATGTCCCTTCGGTTTTGCACCCGGAAACATGTAGAAGTAGGTCCGGAGCATTCCGTTGTAGATCTTGCGGTTCTTTGCGGCCTTCATGCCGAGGTCGCGCTCACAGTTTTCATAGGAAGTGATCACATAAAGAGACCAGTCGTCCAGCATCCGGCAGCGTTCGCCGAGCGTGCGGTAGAGAGCGGCAATTTCTTCCGGAGAGGAAGAACCGGCGGCAGAATCCTGCAGTGTGTCTGCAGCAGCGGCGCCGCGCAGCTGTCTTGCCTGCGCAATGCTCTGCGGAGCGTTGCTGCCCGGCGTAAATGTCGTGATCCGTTCTCCATAGGGAGGGTTTGTAATAATGAAGCCGTATTTCTTCGGATGCGACAGCTGCGAGACCGGACGTGCCTGCAGGTGGATCAGCTTCTCAACACCGGCCATATGCGCATTGTCCCTGGCGGCTGCGACCGCATCGGGATCGATGTCATATCCCTGAATATCGGTGTCGATACTGATGTCGATCTCTTCCTTTGCTTCATCGCGGAGATCGCTCCAGAGGCGCGGCGAAACGATGCCGGTCCACTTTTCGGCCGTAAATTCACGGTTGAGGCCGGGAGCAATGTGTGCAGCCATCATGGCAGCCTCAATGGGGATCGTGCCGCTTCCGCAGAAAGGATCCACCAGAATGCGATCCGCATTCCAGGGTGTCAGCATCAGCAGACCGGCAGCCAGGTTTTCCGCGATGGGCGCTTTGACCGCCATTTTGCGGTAGCCCCGTTTATGCAGGGATTCACCGGTCGTATCGATACCGACCGTGACCATATCCTTATACAGAAATACACGCACCGGGAATGCGGCGCCGTCTTCAGGAAACATGCCCTTGTGATACCGGGCATTCATTTTGTCGACCATGGCTTTCTTCATGATCGACTGAATGTCGGAAGGAGAGAAGAGGGCACTTTTCACACTGGATGCCTTGGTGACCCAGAAACGGGCATCGGAAGGCAGCAGGTCATCCCAGGGGAGCGCGCGCGTTCCTTCATATAGTTCATCAAAAGTCGCCGCCGGGAAAGAACCCGCTTTCAGCAGCACACGTTCCGCGCTGCGCAGTCCGATATTGGCCCGGACGAGTGCCTCGGCATCGCCTTCAAAGGTGACGCGGCCGTCGGATACCTCGGTGATCTCATAACCGAGGTCATAGATCTCATTTTTTAATACGCTTTCCATACCGAAATGGCAGGGGGCGATCAGTTCAAAACGCTGCATGGCATACCTCCGCGTGAATTATACCATATGACAGGGTTCCAAAGTCAGGATGCTGTTCATACTTGTATGAAAACAGCATCCTGACCTTGGAACCCGCCAAACATGAGGAAGCAGCGATTTACGCGTCCTGTGCGTAACTCTGCGGATTCCGAATGTTTGCAGGATTGCGGGAGCGCACAGCGCGGAGCAATCCGATGGCGTGTACATCCGCCATGCTTTACAGGCTGAAAGCTGCTTCTGCGCCCAAAACAGATGTCCATAATTCGGCAAAGGAACATCTAAAACGCAGAAATAGTATACCTGTATACAGGTATCGTTGTACAATTTTTACAAAAGCCGGCGCTATGAAAGCATGATATTTGTATGGAAAAGCCGCTTGTATCAAGGATTTCAGCGTGCTATTATCTTTCGTAGCAGTAAAAAAACCGCATACGGGTAATTTTGATAGAATCCCGCGAGGGGCTGTTTTACCGCATTTATTACATACCTGTATACAATCATACAGAATGGGACTGTATACGACTGACAGCATTGCTGCTGCCGGGAAAACAGAATATTCCAAAGGAGGATGAAACAAATGTCTTATGTAGATCAAGTCCTGGAACAGGTCATTGCAAAAAATCCTGCTCAGCCTGAATTCCACCAGGCAGTCAAGGAAGTTCTGGAATCTCTCCGCGTCGTAATTGAATCCGATGAGGAGGAGTACAGAAAGGAAGCTCTTCTGGAGCGCCTTGTAACACCGGAACGCCAGATCCTTTTCAGAGTGCCGTGGGTGGATGACAATGGTCAGACCCATATCAACAACGGCTATCGTGTACAGTTCAACAGTTCCATCGGACCCTACAAGGGAGGACTTCGTTTCCATCCTTCTGTAAACTTAAGCATCATCAAGTTCCTTGGTTTTGAGCAGTGCTTCAAGAACAGCCTGACCGGTCTTCCGATCGGCGGCGGCAAAGGCGGCGCAGACTTCGATCCCAAGGGCAAGAGCGACAGAGAAGTCATGGCATTCTGCCAGAGCTTCATGACCGAGCTCTATCGTCACATCGGAGCAGATACCGATGTACCGGCTGGAGATATCGGTGTCGGCGGACGTGAAATCGGCTATCTGTATGGCCAGTACAAGAGAATCACAGGCCTCTATGAAGGCGTTCTTACCGGCAAGGGACTTTCCTTCGGCGGCTCGCTTGCAAGAACCGAAGCTACCGGTTACGGCCTTGTCTATTTTGCAAATGAAATGCTCAAGGCAAACGGCATTGACATCAAGGGCAAGACGGTTGCTGTATCCGGCGCCGGCAATGTTGCTATCTATGCGATCCAGAAGGCGCAGCAGCTGGGTGCCAACGTTGTGACCTGCACGGATTCCACCGGCTGGATCTATGATCCGGACGGAATCGATGTAGCTGCTCTGAAGGATATCAAGGAAGTCAGAAGAGCAAGACTTACAGAATACAAGACAGCAAGACCGAATGCCGTCTATCACGAGGGCAAAGGCGTATGGACCACGAAGTGCGATATTGCTCTTCCGTGCGCTACCCAGAACGAGCTGACCATTGACGATGCAAAGACCCTGAAAGCCAACGGCTGCCTGGCAGTCTGCGAAGGCGCGAACATGCCTACCACACTTGAGGCTACACAGTACATCCAGAGCAACGGCATGCTGTTCAGCCCCGGCAAGGCCTCCAATGCAGGCGGCGTTGCTACTTCCGCACTGGAGATGAGCCAGAACTCCGAGAGACTTTCCTGGACCTTTGATGAAGTCGACCAGAAGCTGCAGGGCATCATGGTCAACATCTTCAAGAACTGCGATGAAGCTTCTAAGAAATACGGAATGGCCGGCAACTATGTTGCAGGTGCAAACATTGCAGGCTTCATGAAAATTGATAATGCCATGAAGGCACAGGGAATTGTCTGACGCAATCTGAAAAACCGCTGATTTGTGAAGTCCTGCGGTTATCGGCCGCAGGACTTCATTTTTTATGAAAACAAGTTGACATCGTTAGAAAGGGTACTATATAATAGCATTTGCGTTACAAAACCGGGATGTCAATTATTTGACCTTCGGTTTCGTCAGGTCATTACCGGGGTGTGGCTCAGCTTGGCTAGAGCGCCTGGTTTGGGACCAGGAGGCCGCAGGTTCGAATCCTGTCACCCCGACGCAAAAGCAGCGGAAAACAGAACATGTAAATCTGCGGGTGTAGTTCAATGGTAGAACACTAGCCTTCCAAGCTAGATACGTGGGTTCGATTCCCATCACCCGCTTCAGTTTTGTGTCCGTAGCTCAGCTGGATAGAGCACCGGCCTTCTAAGCCGGTTGTCGAGGGTTCGAATCCCTCCGGGCACACGGAATCGGCAGCAGCAATGCTCTGTCCGTTCAGATGGTTTCCCTACGGAGATCAGCAGTATCAGGTATCAGGCCGCACATCATGGCGTATATGGTGGGTATAGCGTAGTTGGTTAACGCGCCAGATTGTGGATCTGGAGACCCAGGGTTCAAGTCCCTGTACCCACCCTTGTTATTTCGGGCAGCTTTTGAACAGCAAGCGGACCATTGGGCTATAGCCAAGGGGTAAGGCACAGCACTTTGACTGCTGGATGCGTTGGTTCAAATCCAACTAGCCCAGTTCAGAATCTCTTATGAGACATTAGCTCAGTTGGTAGAGCACTTGACTTTTAATCAAGTTGTCGCGGGTTCGATTCCCGCATGTCTCACGACATCGAGCCGCATAAACCACGTGTTTATGCGGCTTTTTTAATTGCATATCGCTTTAAGCCCTGTCTGTTTTCCTTTATATATACTTTGACTAACATCATGTAGCAGAACCATTCCTCAGATTGTTCAAAATGCAGTTACGCAGGCAAAATAATGCAGTTATAAGAACAAATAGTTTTTTAAAGTAACAATTTTTAAGTTATTAAATTCACCTTACTGGTAGACGATAACATGTTTTTCGAGTAAATTATCTCCGATACATTAGAAGTAAAAAAGTAAAACAGACAAGGAGAACCGATGGAAAGAGCAGTTGTTTTATGTACAGATGTTATTAAGTACCAGGCATATCTGAGAGAGGAGGAAATGAGCGAAGCAACGATCCGCAAATATATACATGACGTAGAACTTTTCTATGAAAAACTATCAAATGGCAAGAATGTTACAAAGGATGCTGTAATTGAGTATAAAAATATTCTTCGTACAACATATAAAACAGCAAGTGTAAATTCCATGCTCGTGGCGGTCAATGGATTTTTAAAGTTTCTAGGCCTGAGCGAGTGCTGTGTGAAACTATTGAAAAGGCAAACGGATTTCTGCAGAAACGATAAGGAATTAACCAGAAATGAGTATTTCAGACTAGTCCAAGCAGCAAAAACGAAGAAAGATCCACGGTTACCATTAATTATGGAAACAATCTGCTGCACTGGAATAAGAATCAGCGAATTGAAGTTCATCACGGTAGAATCTTTGAAAAAAGGTTTTGCGGTAGTGGAATGTAAGGGTAAACAGAGAAGCGTATTTCTGCCGGATGAACTTCGAAAAAAGCTGACGGTTTACTGTGAAAGAAAAGGACTGCGGTCAGGATTGGTGTTCATTACCAGAAATGGCAGAGCCATAGACCGGAGCAATATCTGGACAGCGATGAAGCATCTTGCCGGAACAGCAAAGGTCGCTGCACAGAAAATTTTTCCACATAATCTTCGTCACCTGTTTGCACTGACCTTTTACCGTAATACAAAGGACATTGCACATCTGGCAGATATACTGGGGCACAGCAGTATTGAAACAACCAGACGCTATACAGTTGAAAGCGCCGGAGAGCATAGAAAACTGCTTCGAATGATGAAACTGACAGTACCTGACGGGCTGCTTACGGCATAAAAAAACAACATAATCAGGATTATGTTGTACAAAGCGATACATGCTTTAAATTTCGATATTAGTTTTGCACACATCTAAATAAAATTCAATATGAAACCGATAATTTCCCGGTAATAATCTGGAAATTACTCATCCGACTGAATATTTTCCCTTAGTAAAAATATATAAGGTTTTTACTTGCTATCATATTTTCTTAAATTCTCAATGAAAACAAACCGCTCATTAGCATAATGGCGGGTCTCTTTTACATCTCTTTATTCACTTTATTATTTGCATGTTCATACAGCATTTCATAAAAATCCGGACTCACAAGGAAAAGCAAATCCATATATATCACAACATAATCCTGATTATGTTGTAGAGACATCATGCGGAAAGGACTGTTACAGATCCTGTTTTTGCGATCTGTGAATGTCACATGATGAAAAACGCGGATTCTTCAGATGATCTCAATACATACTATGACGATTATGATGATGCGGATATCTCTGGCGAAAATAAGCAGTCCGCAGGCAATAAAAAAAGGAGCAGATATAAGAAGAAAACAAATGCGCTTTTTTTTCTTCTGTTGCTGATTTTCCTGACGATGTTTGTTTCGAGTGCAGTTATTCTTTTTCAACGTGTCATAAGCGACAGCAGGAGTGAGGAGGGGGTAAAGAATCTGGAGTCAAAGATAACGGAAGTCATTCCAAAGCAGGATACCAGCGGCAGTCAGAGCGTTATTGATTATCGGGGAAGGTACCAAGCTCTGATCGATGAGAACCCGGACTTCATTGGCTGGATCAAGATTCCGGATACAAAGGTAGACCTTCCGGTGGTCTGGAGAAAAGGAGACAACGTTTTCTATCTGAAACATGGATTTGATCTTAAAGAAAGTGTTTATGGCGTTCCTTTTCTGGATGAAAAATGCGATCCGGATCCTTCCAGTGACTGCAATAACTACATTATTTACGGTCATCACATGAAAACAGGGACTGTGTTCGCCGGCCTTGTGAAGTATGAGGACCAGGATTATCTGGAACAGCATCCGGAGATCACTTTCAATACGATCTACGAGGATGGTACATACGAGATCTTTGGTGCCTTTGCTGTAGATGTTACAAGGGACAAGACATTCAAGTATTACGAAGACACGGCGATGAATGAGGAAGATTTTAATACATTCATCAGCGAGATCAAAAAGAGGAGTGTCATTAAGAGCGATATTACACCGAAATATGGAGACCGCATCCTGACTCTTTCGACCTGTGAATACAGTACCAGCGATGGAAGGTTTGTACTGTTCGGTGTGAAGAAGGACGACGGGCAGAATGAAAACCAGTAAGCAGATAATTCGGAAAAATCATGACGGGGTCAGGGGAGGAAAAACAGATGCCTGAAACAACCGGGAATATTTCGGAAGGTGCGCTGCTTCCGCTTTGGGATGACTCACATATGTATTTGTGGCTTGCCATTTTTATTGCGGCAATGGCAGGATTGATCGTTTATCTTATTTGGACAATAAGAAAGAGCCGAAAGTAACTCGACGAGTACATAACGTCTCAGGACCATTCGTCGTTATGATGTGTCATTTTCAGTAAGCATGAATAGCAAATACTGGGTAGGAGAGAAAATGAAACGGAAAATCAGAAAATATCTTAGTATGCTTCTTACGATGGCGTGCGTATTTTCATCAGGCATGTCTGTTTTTGCCGAGGAGCCAGATTTGACACCTCAATCAGCAGTAACTTCCGTATTTTTCAAGTTTGACCCCAATGGAGGTACAGCTGAATCTAAGGATGACCTTATTGGCATCATAGACTCTGACAAAACACTTACGGAACCAGTTGTAACAAATGGCGACAGTACTTTGTCAGGGTGGACATGGACAATGGGAGACTTAAAGTCCAGTGATTATTGGAATTTCAATAAAAGTGTTTCAGAGAATGTAAATTCTGATTTGCCGGATGAAGTATTGACTCTTACAGCGCAGTGGAATAACAGTACACCTACACCTGACCCTGTTCCCAAAACATACAGCCCGTCTTTTACGGCAAGCGCAAGCGAACTGCTTGTTGACAGCAATAATAATCCTCTTAAATCTGCAAAAGATAACTTTATATTTTCACTTACATATCTTTCGGGAGATCTGAGTGGCCTTGTTGCCGGCAATGTAGCAGGCTTTGCGGGAAATGATGTTTCCGGTGAGGGAGGAGTATCTAACGTTTCTGTAGGAATAGGCCTGAAAGATGTTTCTGCAGGGCAGTCCGGTATATTTGAACTTTCGGAAAATAAAGGAACGGACAGCGCAATCACGTACAGTGACGAAAAGTATTATGTGAAAGTCATCGTAAAGAATGATGGAACACTTGATGTCAAAACGTACACTACAAAAGATTGCACGGAAGAACCAATTTTGACTATTTTCCAGAATATGAAAACAATACAGACCCCGGGAACTCCTGATAACAGTACATTCAATATATGTGTTACAAAACAGGTGCTGTCTGCGGACGGAAGTGATATCACAGAAGAAGATCTGAAGAATAACAGTTATACATTCGCTCTTTACGGCCCATTTGTCACATGGGACGCATATGCCAGCTATATCAGTCTTGATGAGAATGGGAATATTACAGATGTTCATGGAACGGCTATCGCTGACACCGCAAAGACAGATGAAAAAGGTAATGCCACATTCACCATTCCTGTTAGTGCAGTAAAAACATTTACGGAAGGCAACCCATTTGCATTCCTGATTGTTGAAAAGAACCAGACAAACGGTTCGATCGACTACTCAAATGCAAAACCTTACTGGATCGATGGAAATAACTATGCACCTGATGTGAAGCTGAGCAATGTTTATCATTTTGGAAATAAGGGAACCCCTGTAAAAGATATGCTTGCCGTCGGATTCGATAAAGATCTTGTAACATATGAAAAGCTCTGGCAGGATACTGATCCATCCGTGTTCATTAATCAATATAAAGCAAAAGTTGATGTGGCGTTTGATCCTAATCAGGGAAACGGTTCTATGGCAACAGAAGAGTTTTATGCCGGAAATGAGGCCCAGTCCCTGACAGCGAATGTATACACAAGAAACGGATATACATTTACAGGTTGGAATACAGCAGCAAACGGTAGTGGAAAATCCTTCACAGATTGTTACCAATTAACAAAAACAGATTTGGACTCATTGGCTATCAATGGATCTGTCACTCTTTATGCTCAATGGAAAGCAGTTTCATCGTCAGAGGCGCCGAAATCTAGTTCTGTAAATTGGACGATTTCAAAATCTAAGAAAGCATCTCCGACAGAACTCGACAGTACGAATAAAACGACAAAGGTAACACTTTCTCTGCCCAGTGCAGAATCCGTTTCTGCATCAGATGTTGTATTCCTTATTGATAAATCCATGTCACAGGAAAATACCAGTCTTATTGATGCGGCCAAGGATATGGTCGGGGAACTGGCTGTTGAAAAAAATGCAAACATCAAAGCAGGCGTTATTGAATTCTCCAGGGAAGTGTCGGTAA
>Ga0070399_1003338_pt1 | contig 14376 bp, 14 predicted proteins | sample BioMet4_FD_61217 | JGI IMG/M metagenome (GOLD analysis project Ga0070399, IMG submission 61217) | Microbial communities from bioreactor (seeded with sewage sludge) at LBNL, California, USA - Biofuel metagenome 4 (version 1) | ecosystem: Engineered > Bioreactor > Anaerobic > Unclassified ... | reverse complement strand
GGTTGGGACGGAGGGTGCAAAGCATTGAGTGGCAAAATGGAGTGGCGATTAGCACGAACATCTTCGTCTGGGATGGCTTGGCGTTGGCCGAACAACGGGATGGGACAGGATCAACTGTGATCAAGAGGTTCTTTGGTCAGGGAGAACAAATTTCTGGCGCGAACTTTTATTTCACGCGAGATCACCTGGGCTCGATACGAGAAATGACGGATGGGAGCGGTGCGATCAGATATCGCAGCGATTACGATCCCTATGGACGTTCAACACAAGTGCAAGGGGATCTTGTGCCTGACTTTGGTTACGCGGGAATGTATTACCACGCTGCCAGTGGCTTAAGCCTGACGCTCTTCCGCGCGTATGATCCGGATTTAGGAAGATGGCTAAATAGAGATCCAATCGCAGAAAGGGGAGGATTAAACCTGTATGGATATGTTGGAAACGAACCGGTGAATCGGGTAGATCCACTTGGGTTAGATTATCTTTTATCTACTGGCATCAGAAGCGCCTCTAGTTTTGACCGACCAGACTCACCCACGCCCCCCACCGTCATGAACAATTTTATAGACGGATTCTTACATTATTTGGGGTTCTTGGGAGATCCTAGAACTCCAGTGACTCTTGGGCCTGAGCTGCTAGACCACCTTAAAACACTCCAGATATGTAACAACTGGCCGAAAACCACTGATTCCAAAAATATGGCGTTTTTATCGGATTACGGATCATGGCTGCATCCTATAGCATCATTGGATGTAGCTATAGCATTAGGGCAGTTTCGGTATACTGACGATGGCAGCACAACGTCTTTTTCGGATTATTATACTTTCCCAAAGGACGGTCACAATAATGGTCTCTACTATCTGACCGTCGGTAACAGGGGGTATTCTTTTGGAGTGTCGGGTTCTTATCCCAGTCCGAAGTAAGCTGCGCTCCAAATATGCATTTCTTTCTTTATACCCTAAGCGATGGAGCTTGGCTGCTCCTAGTGCTTTCGATCTTTTTGTATGCACCGTTTGCAAAAAAATGGAGGCAAGCGCTTATGGTTCCTGCTGGATTCGGTTTGCTTTGGAGTGCCCTCCGGGTGGCTTGTATATTAAGTTTTGGGGAGCCACAACCGCCATTTGTGGGCTATATTATTGCTCCGGGGATTTGTATAATATATGCCTCTGTTATAAGAGGAATAAAGATCGTTCTTTTCAAAATACCAATGCTAAAACGGTTCGAAGAGGCTGTTAGACTTAAAATTGCAAGCAAGCGGTAAGTATTTTTACACCTACATAGTCCCCCTCCGCTGAGACTGGCGGGGTTGATTCCCCTTAAAAGAGCGACGCCTCAAACCCGCCAGACTCAGTTGCGCCCCTGAAAGTCAGCCTGGCCGTGATCAACGCTGGTCATGGCCTTGCGCCCTGTTTTCCCCCTTCGCAAAACCATGACCATCGCCGACACCGCCAAGGGATTATGAAATTGCCCGCTGTCGCGGCGAGAAGATAAAGCGGCGCAACCCAAGTGTGCTGCCAGGATAAAAAAGGCCGCCCGCCGGGGTGATCCGACGGGCGATTGAAAGGGCGCATGCGCTGATCTTGCTAAAAGACCGCGTGGCCCGCTATCGCCGCCACGCATCCGGCATTGGCCGTGCCAGCCCTCGGCTTCACCGGGGGTGGGCAGTTCGCGTTCGCGGTAGGGGCGGGAGGGGCGGGAGGGGAGCTTGCGCAGTTTTTGCGCCGCCGCCAGTTCCAGTTGCAGGCGGATTTGTTGGTCGTGTTTGCTTCGCGTGCGTGTGTCCGTGGTCGTGGTCATTGTCGCGGTGGTGGTTCAGAGGGTGGGGCCAGTCAGCGACTAAAAAAATGATAAATATGTTGTATAAAGGCGCGAGAAAAACTCTCATCAAGGGCGTTAGTATCAAATACAACGTTAGCGAACCTATTTTCTATAAATGGTGAGTCAAATTTGGCGGTATGGGCATTAACAAAATGCGTCGATTGCACAGTTGGTTTTCCCCCGAAAAAACGGTCACTCTTGGGGGGGCCGGAATAGGGGGTGCAGAATTATTGTAGTAGGGGGCATGGTATGTGACAGACCATATGTTTTTGTGATTATTTCTTTGCTTTTGCACGGAAATTGGGGAGAGATTAATTCAAAAGCCAATGCGAATATCCATGCATGAATGCAAGATACAAGGCAACTGGAATGCAACTCGAAAAAGAAGTAATGAAGTGGTTAAATATCTCAAAAAAATATGGACTGACTGTCTTTCCTTTTTCTGGTTTTTCCTCATTGGTGGAGCTTATTTATTAGTCGGCAGTAATGCTCTTGGCTCAGAGTCTCAACTTACAAACTATTTATCTCCCACGACATTAACGGCAACATCTGATGGCACGGCAGTGTTCATCGGTTGTTCCACCGCCAACCGCGTTCTGCGTTTTGAGACGTCAAATCGGGCTGTTTCGGACGTAATTGAGATGCCTGCCCCACCTTTAGGAATGGCACTTTCGCCGGATGATCGAACACTTTATGTTACCTGTGCCGCTCCGGAAAGCAAAGTGTGCATCGTGGATGTTGCAGGACGGAAAATCACTGGTTCCATTGACGTCGGACATACTGCGATGGCTCCGATCGTTAGCCCGAATGGGAAAAAACTCTACGTCTGCAATCGCTTCAATAATGACGTTAGCGTGATTGATTTGGTGTCAAAGAAAGAAATAGGTTGTGTGGCTGTCGAGCGTGAACCCGTTGCTGCAGCCATTACTAAGGATGGAAGATTTTTGCTTGTGGCCAATCTGCTTCAAAATGGTCGAGCAGATGTGAATTATGTTGCCGCATCCGTAAGTGTCATTGATACCTCTAACAACAAGGTTGTTAAACAACTTCAATTGCCAAACGGTAGTGATTCGCTGAACGACATTCGGATTTCCCCAGATGGTCGATATGCCGTGGTGCCACACATTGTCGGGCGTTTCAGTCGGTTGACATCTCACGTTACGGAAGGATGGATAAACGCAAATGCACTGACCCTCATTGAACTAACAGAAATGAAGGTTTATGGCACGATGCTTCTCGATGATAATTACAGTGGGGCCTCTAATCCTTGGGGAGTGGCATGGTCGCCAGATAACGCAAAACTAGTGGTGACACACGCCGGGACCCACGAAGTCAGTGTGATTGATTTTCAAAAGTGGTTGGCTCAATTTCCGAGTCTGCCATTGACATCTGATCCGGTAAAAGCTGCCGACATGGCCATATCAACGAAAGCTAAATATGAAGTACCAGATGATCTGCCTTTTTTCGCAGGCGGATGTCGGGTAAGGGTTAAACTAGCCGATAACGATCTTGGCCCGCGAGCGGCAGTTGTGGAGGGAAATATAATCTACATTGCCAATTATTTCTCCGATACATTGAGTGTTATTGATCTGATCAATCCAATGCTCAAAGCCGTATCGATTCCACTTGGACCGAACGTCAAAATGGATCTTGTGCGTAAGGGAGAATTTTATTTTTACGATGCTGGCATTTGCTATGAAAAGTGGCAAAGCTGCGCTAGTTGTCACCCGGGCGATGCTCGTGTAGACGGTTTGAACTGGGATTTGCTCAACGATGGCGTGGGTAATCCAAAGAATACCAGAAGTTTATTACTGTCAACGAAGACCTCGCCTCTTATGAGTTTGGGAGTGCGGGCTGATGCCGAGGCAGCAGTTCGTGCTGGTATTCAGCATATTCTCTACACAAGCAAACCGAGAGATGGGGTGGTTGATTCCATTGTAGCTTATCTTCAATCACTAAAACCTGTGCCTAGTCCGTATTTGGTGCATGGTAAACTGTCTAAAGCGGCCGAACGAGGACGGATATTATTCTCCAAAACAGGTTGTATCGAGTGTCATTCGCCAGGGCTTTATACGGATTTGCATTGTTATGATGTAGGCACGCAAAATCCGCATGATAGAAAGACAGACAAATTTTATACGCCTACCTTAATTGAGGTGTGGCGCACCGCCCCTTATCTGCACGATGGTTCGGCGGCAACTATCAGGGATGTAATAAAAACTCGAAACAAAAATAATTTGCATGGAAACGTATCTGATCTATCTGATCAAGAGGTGGATGATCTTTGTGCCTATGTTCTTTCACTGTGATCTGTTCAGCGTCACAATTTTACCTTTCTTCAGAGTTTAAAATTTCGCAGTGCGATATAATCGTTTTTTGATCACACTTTTTGAATATAATGAGACTAGTTCACCCTAGCATCGTCTGGCCTGTGGAGGTATTGCTTTGTGGTATTTGCACAGTAATTTTCACAGGTTTTCCGAAGGCGGAGGCGGCGATGTCCTTGCGGGTGGTGTCGTTGAGGTCTTGGGAGAGTGGTTTGTAGAGGTAGGTTTCTTCGCAAGGGGTGTTGCCAAGCAATGCGCTTTCCAGGCGTTCGGCTTCGATCCTCGCGTCTTGGGCGTCGAGGTAGCGGTCGTAGAGGGCGGCTTGTTGCTTTGACACGGCTTGGAGGCAGAGAATGCGCGAGACAATGAACAGGGCTCCGGTGATTGGGGCAAAGAGCAGTAAAATCAATGTGGCGGCAGCGGTGATGAGCAGTTCAATGAAGGCATCGTCTGTCCATCGTGGAACGCCACGGCTCATGGAGTGGTAGGCTTTGTTCGCGTTGCGAATCTCCCGAATTGCAGCTTTGTTTTCCTGATTGAAGTATATAAATGCTCCAAACAATCCAAGTGTCAATAGAACGCCGGGGATCGGACTGTGTGTCATGCGGGCAAGGTCGTTCAGTCCCATCGCGTCGAAAATACCACTGGCCAGTCCGCCGCTGAAAAAACTGGCGATCACCGCAATAGTCCATACCCAAAATCCACCCGACGATGCGTTGGCAAAGTAGCGTTCGCCCATGTTCTTTCTGAACATCGGTTCGGTGGCCAGCGTCAGGGCTTTGATGAAAGCTGGCGTCAGCGCCCCGATGGCTTTCTTGTTTTGGGTTTTGATCCAATGATCGATTTCGTTTCCGAAGGGCATTTCAGTTTCGCTCATAAGATGGGTTGTTGTTCAAACGTGGTGATGGTGAAAGGCTGGCCCTTGTTCGACGCGAAGGCGTGCGACACCCACAGAATGACAGCCTGAGTGATGCCGTCGCCGCCTTTCTTGAGTTGCAAAAATGCTTCGGGTTGCAACACGCTTTCGCGCTGTTGACTCAACGAGGTGGTCGTGTTGGATTTATGCGGTCTGAACTGATCCCAAAAGCCTTGTTGCGGTTCGGGCGCAATCGAAATGCTCACGTGCATTTTGAGTGTCGTCCCAATTTTCTCCGACGCCCATTTATTCGTTTCAAGGTCGCCATTCGCATGAAAAATTTGCGTGTTCAACGTCGCCAACACCGCTTGTACTGCGTGTACGTTGTGGCCGAGCTGGTAGAAGTTGTGAAGGCTCTGCGAAATGAGAACGTGGGCAGCCCGGCAATCACGGGCCGTCGGCTGAAACTCCACGTCGTGTTGCGAAAAGAATAAATGCGCCTCGTCCTCCCAAAGAAACACCGGTCGTGCGCTGGACTGACCTTTGTCAGCGCGACGTTCGACGGCGCGTTGAAACAAATACTTCCACGCGGCCTGCACCAACATTCCACCTTGACCACATTCCTTCAACGGCAAGTCGAGGATCACAATTTTACCTGACAGAATGGATTCGGGCGTGAGAGTGGTTTCAGTCGAAATGAGCGCGTGAATGCCACGACCTTTTAACGCATCCGCCATCGCAGTAAAACCCAGTGTGATTCCGCTGCGCGTCATCGGTGCAATTCCCGGATAGACATTGGCCCAGTAATCGAATGCGTTGGAAAAGACGCGTCGATCTTCATCGGTTTGAACCGATTGCTTGGCACGATCCATCACATCGGCAAAATATGGCAGATCGCTCCAGTCTTTATCGGGTGATTCAGGAGCTGACGTAACAAAACGGACAAGATTGTCCACCGTCATCGGTTCCTTGGCCAACAGAAACACGTCGAACAACGCGCGCATGAGTTGATTGGTGGCGTTGATCCAAAAGTCTTCGTGAGCGTTCTGACCGGAGCGACGGCCAACAATGGAAATGAGTTCACGGAAAAACGTTATCAAATCATCGGTGAGGCCGATTCGAGGATGAAACGTTTCGTAGGCCAGGATGTTCAGCTTGTGGGGACTGTCGCGCGTGATGACAATGCAATCCTGTTCGCGTTTGTATTGGGAACAGAGCTTTTGCCAACGTCGGGCTTCATCGGTCTTCGCACAAAGCACGAGTCCACCGAACCCCGACATCAAGAACGCGGACGCGATGGCAAACCCGCTGCCGCTGGTCTTTCCACTGCCCGGCGCACCCATAATCAGAACGCCTTCACAGGCGTCCTTGATCTGCCAATCGTCGTTGTCCCCCAAATCGAGCAACGAAGCGTTGTCCTCCCAATAGTAATGATGCGGATTTGTGATTTCAAACAGACTGGGATCAATTGGTGGAACGGGCGTGGAAGGAAGAGGCTTTGGGATTTGGGGACGAGGTAGTTCTGCTGGCGCTGAAGTTTTCGGAGATTCATCCACCTGGGCGGCCTGCGGTGGTTCTGTTTTTCGAGAAAGGTAATTACTGGCCGCATCGGCCATCTTCTCAAACGACGAAAGAAAGGAATTCGGTAAAACAACATTCGTCGTTCAAGGTGCCGGCGGCACTTGAACAATGATCGTCGGCAGGGGTGGTGGTGGAGAAGTCACCGGCGGAGCTGAAGGCGGAGGTGTTGTTGGTTGAACGGGTTCCTTCGCTTTGATCGGAATCGCCTCCCCTATTGGGATGCCCAAATCCTTGCGGATGCGGTTGGCAATCTCACGAAAAACACCCACATCCGTAATCCGTTCCTGCCCGTAAAACATCCAGTAAACCTCTACGCAATCGGTAGGAAGAGTTTCCGCAAGGACGAACACCGTTCGCTCCTCGCCCTTGTCACCATAAAGGTTGTGGCCACCGAATATTTGGCGAGTCCGGCTGACTTTACTTTTCAAGCTCTCATCAGCAAAAAGAGCATGGAGTTTATGCGTTCTTTCGCTGATGGCGTTGCACAACGCAATGGGAAGATCATTACCGTTGGCTTTACAAAGTGTCGGTGAGCCGACCGAGCCGGGATGGGTGACATAATCCAGAAACAGAAGAGCCAACGCTTGGGGAAGCTTCGTCCAAGCCATTGGAAACTGCGAGTCGCCCTGCTGCCAATAGGTTGGCTTGCTGGCTGCGTTCCATTGAAACTCAATCCGGTCTAATTGGGGCTTTTCGTTGCCCAGAAATTTAAGGCAAAGCCGCCGTCCATTCTGACGAGGTGGAGACAAAGCCGGGGTGGGTTCGTTGGAAGGCTCCGTAGCGAATTTGCTATTCTTTTTCCCGCTTTGTGCCATGTCAAATGGCGTATCAAAGCAACAGTGTTTTGTCAGGTATTATCTTGGAGAATGTTGGAGGTTAATCCTTTTTCTCGCCTGGTGGCAGTTGCTTGATCAGGCGGTCAAAGTCGGATTCAAAAAGCCGATCCTGAACAATGCGGTATTTTTCAAATTCACTTTCGGCAAATGATTGAGCCACTTCAGCGGTCACCTTGCCCGGATTATCCAAAATATCCCGTTCATTGAATTCCAGAAAAGCATTCAATTTTTTGGCCCAGTCTTCCATCGTCATGGGGATGCGACGCTTGGCACGGTCTTCGGCAAAATCCAGATACATCGTGACAATGCGGTCAAGGGACTTGATTTCATTCTCCGTCAGGTAGTTCTTGGCCACGCTGACGTCCGATTTGAGGATTTTACCACGCGGGGCTTTTTTCCATGTGGTCAGCCCCATGTGTTCCTTTTGACTGTCGGCCCGATCCATGATGACCTCGGCAGCCGTGTGTCCGTGAATGGCAAAGTGGAGCTTGTTTTGAACCGTCGAGAAAAACTTCTGGGTCAATTCAGCATCCGCCCGGTAATCCATTGAGGTGGAGTAAATGTCCGTGATCTTCTGGTAAAACCGGCGTTCGCTGGCGCGAATTTCACGAATTTCCTCCAACAAATTCTCAAAGTATTGTTCGTTGAAGAAGGCGCCGTTTTTGAGGCGTTCATCATCCAGCACGTAACCGCGAATGGCAAAGCTCCTCAACACTCCAATGGCCCATTGCCGGAATTGGGTGGCGCGAAGCGAGTTCCCCCGAAACCCGACTGCAATAATGGCGTCGAGATTGTAGAAATCAACGTTCCGAGCAACTTCCCGACTTCCCTCTTTTTGAACTATCCGGAAATTCCGGATAGTTGCTTTTTCACTCAATTCCGAACTGGCAAAAATATTTCCCAGATGTTCGCTGATGGTGCGGACATCGACCTCAAACAAGGTTGCCATGAGCTTTTGTGTGAGCCAAACCGTCTCATCCTCAATTCGCACTTCAATCCCTTGTTCCCCGGCCTGGGCTGTAAAGACCAGAAACTCTGTGGTGCTGTTGCGAATTTGGATTCGTTTTTCTTTGCTCATACAAGTGAGTTGTCCAAAGACTAAGGCCAATTTCCATGCGCCAGCAAGCAAAAGGCGCTTCTATTTGGGGACAATTTAAAGGCGAAAAGCCTCAAAAACCTCTCTTTTTTAACGTGTCTTGTAACATGTTTGAAATGAGGTGGATAAGTGGCATTTTCCAAGTCTTTCTCCCCCCTTTTCCAAGCCTTTCCAAGTTTTTCTCCAATACCCTAAAGTGGACGGATGTGCGAGAGACATGACGTCGCCAAAGACGGCGGCAAAACAAAGAAAGAAAAATGTTATGAACTCTCAAAATCATGTCCCTGTTCAACCCGAACCAGCCACCCCAATCTACGTCATTGGAACGCCCGGCAACTTTATTATTCCTCCGGTTTTGGCTGCCGAAAACGGGGCAAAGCCGTCCGCTCCGGCCCCCTTGGTTTACACGATTCCAGAGGCGGCCGCCTTGCTCAATGTCAGCCATAAAACCATTCGTCGGTTGCTGGATCGCGGGTTCCTGACCAGCTCGTCGGCGTTGCGCAAAAAGCTCATTCCACGCGAGCAGCTCATCCGCTTTTTGAAGGGCACTTGCGCCACTCCCAAGAACTACTAACCACACCACGTTTATGACTCATTTTCCTGACTGTGTTTCCCTCCCTAAGCTGTGCTTAGGAGAGATGTCTGTGCCCTTTTTTAGTGTTCTTGTTTCCTTGTTTTCTTCAAGACATTCAAGGGTTGTTTTTATTCAAGATTCCAAGATGTTTTCAAATGTTTTTTGGATTGCATCCAGTCCTTCAAACTCTTTGAAATGGAATCCCCTCATTGTTGTTTTGTTGGAACTCAAGATGTTGTTTTGTCTGAACACTATTCTTATTCCACCTCATTCCTTTTCAAACAGTCCCTGTTGGGATGTTTTTGAAAAGAGCTTTATTACTGGTGTTCATGGTTTTCCCGCTCCAGTCCACAGTCCGCCTGTCGGTGGTGACTGGAGCGCAGTCCATGCTTCACCCGTTGGCTGTGCGATGTTTTTGAAGAGTCATCGAGCATGAGCGCAGCGTAACGACTCAAGACACGAGTTTTGCCCCAAGACGTTATGATGCTGCGCATCTACACTTCCACCTCGGTGAAGGAGGCGGAACACTATTACATCAAGTCGGCCAGCAAGGAGGCGTATTACTCCGAAGGCCAGGAGTTCACCGGTTATTGGGGTGGCAAGGCTGCCCCAATGCTGGGACTCTCTGGCCGGGTTGGAGAGGCGGAGTTCATGCGCCTATGCAACAATCTGCATCCATTGACCGGCGACCAACTCACGCCTCGGATGAAGTCTGACCGGCGACCGGGATTTGACTTCAATTTCAACTGCCCAAAATCCGTGTCGCTGGCCTACGCCTACACGCATGACAAGCGCATTGTCCAGGCGTTGCGGCAGGCCGTGCAGGATATGATGGAAGAGATGGAGCAGTTGGTTGAGACGCGGGTGCGGACGTTTGGACGGGATGAGAACCGCGTCACGGGCAAGTGGGTTTATGGTGAGTTCATCCACCTGACCGCGCGACCGGAAAACGGCATTCCCGATCCGCATTTGCACGTTCACTGTTACGTGTTCAACACCACTTACGACGACGCGGAACAGCGTTGGAAGGCGATTGAGTTGGGGGACGTGTTTGACCACGCGAATGACTTTGACCGCATCGTGTTGCGGAAACTTTCCGAGAACCTTCACGCGCTTGGCCTGTCCATTGTTGCAAACGAGAAGTCGTTTGAGATTGAGGGGATCGAACGCGGCTTGATTGAACAGTTCAGCCAGCGCACCCATCGCATCCATGAAGAAGCGGCGAAGCGTGGCATCACTGATCCGAAAGAGGTTGCCAGGCTCGCGGCGCTGACACGCGAAAACAAGTCCAAGACGTTGCGCATTCCCGAACTGGAAAAGATCTGGTGGGCGGGGCTATCGCCGGAACATCGGCAACAACTCGAAAACGTTAAAGCAGTGTTGGGGCAATCCCACGCCGTTGATATTGAACAAAAGGTTTCACTCAATCGCGCCACGGCTCCTGTCAAGGCAGCGCCAAAGGTTGTGGTACCAACCGAGTTTGATCGACGTGCGGTGGCACTGGCGGTCGAGCATATCTTTGAGCGCAACAGCACAGCGACGACAACTCATCTCGTAAGCGAGGCGTGCAAGAACTGGTGCGTCGGCAAGACAACGGTCGATGGCATCCGACAGGCAATCGCAGAGACGCCGCTGATCTGGTGTCAAAGAAACGGCAAGGCCTACGCGACCACAAACGAAGTCATCGCCGAAGAGGATCGTTTGAAACACTTCTGTCTGATGGGGCAGTTTCGGTGCAAGGCGTTGAATCTGGATTGGAAGATTCAGGACGAACGGCTCAACATCCAGCAACGCGCCGCCGTGCAACACGTGTTGAAATCAGAGCATCGCGTCGTGGGCATCACAGGCAAGGCCGGCGCTGGCAAAACAACGCTTTTGCATGAAGCCAAGCGTGGGATTGAAGCGGCAGGAAAACGGTTGCTGGTGCTGGCACCGACCTCAGAGGCGGCACGGGACGTGTTGCGGAAGGAAGGTTTTGAAAACGCCGAAACGGTGGCGCAATTGCTGGTCAATGAATCGCTGCAACGCGAGGCACGCGGGGCGGTTTGGTGGGTGGATGAGGCAGGGCTACTCTCCACGCGCACGGCGGACAAACTCTTTGCGCTGGCAGAGAAATTGGAAGCCCGATTGGTGCTGGTCGGCGACACGGGGCAGCATCACGCCGTGGAACGCGGTCAGGCGTTTGATCTGCTCGAACGTTATGCGCACATGCCCGTCGCCCGGGTGGATAAAATCCTGCGTCAGCATGGAAGCTACAGGGCGTTTGTGGAACACGTGGCGGAGGGGAGAATGGACGAAGCGTTCGATCTGCTGGTGCAATCGAAATGGGTGTTTGAAATGCCATTGGCAGAACGCAAGGTTGCCTTGGCAAAGGATTATGTTGAAGCGATGGAGCATCACAAAACGGCGTTGGTGGTGGCTCCAACGCACGCCGAATGTCTGGAAATCACCGACGGGATTCGTCATGCGCTCAAGGAGAAAAAACTTTTGGACTCGCCCACTCAATGTGTGGTTCTGCAAAACCTCTCATGGACGGATGCGCAAAAGCGGGACAGCGAGCATTACAAGCCGGGATTGATTGTTCAAATCAATCGTCACGTGAAGGGCTTTTCGCTGGGGGAACAGTTGACAGTGACACAAGTGGGCAAGAATTATGTCCTCGGACTTGATTCGAGCGGGTATCCTAAAAAAATTCCCCTCGCCTCCCCCGAGGCGTTTGAGGTTTACGAACGGAACGCGATTGAGATTTGCCGGGGCGAACGCATTCGCATCACGTCCAACGGACGGAGCGCCGAGGGGCATCGCCTGAACAATGGAAATTTGCACACTGTGGATTACATCGCGCTCGACGGCAAACTGGTGCTGGAAAACGGCTGGCGATTGAGGGCGGACTTCCTGCACTTCGACTACGGCTACACGATGACTTCGCACGCGGCGCAGGGCAAAACCGTGGACTACGTGTTTATCGCGCAATCCGCGCAACTCTCGCTCGGAGCCACCGACGCCAAGCAGTTTTACGTCTCGGTCTCACGCGGACGCGAAGGCATGAAGCTCTATACCGACAGCATCGATATTTTGCGCGAGAACGTGAGCCGCCGCCGCGAACGTCTCATGGCCATTGACCTCGTGGAAAAAGGGGAACCCATCCCCGAAGTCCATCATCAAACCGCCCGCTTCCTGGGAACACAGGAATTCAAGGAGCAACCCCGCGAATCAAAACAGGAAATGCAGGTCAATCAGGAACCCCGCATTCCGTCCAAATCAAAAGAGTTCCTGGGACAAAAAATCCTCACCAGAAAACATCCCATCGTCAAAGCCCCACAGAAAGAGTTGGAGATGGAAATGTAAGCTATAGACTGGCAAATTGAGTAATCTACTGCTTATACTATGGCAATGAAACTGGACGCGTTGTTCTTATCTGAAATCGTTCCATTTGCGGTAATCATTGGAGTGATTTGTGCACGTCGTTGGTACGCAAAGAAAAAAAGAATACGTTGTGCATCGAGTGAAAAATTACTGAGGCCAGCAGGTTATACGCTGAGTTGTCAATTAAATGACTTGTGGATAAATCTTTTAACGTGGTTAATGGGAATTGTGTGTGCGTCGATCCTTTCGTCCACTTATGCGGCAACTCTTCCAAACCCGATTTTTACCATTTTCTTTTTGGCACTTACATCAGGAATATTAGTCGTTCTCGCATTGAGAACTTTTAGTGAAATTGAAAATGTGAGACAGGGGTTACATGGGGAGCAAATCATGGGGGAATATCTTCAAAATCTGATTGCCCAAGGTTATAAGGTGTTTCATGACATTCCCGGCGATGGAAAATGGAATGTGGATCATGTAGTTGTTGGGCCAGCCGGAGTATTTGTCATTGAGACCAAAACGAAATCAAAGAAGCCAAGCCGAACCAAGCAACCAGAACATGAGGTTATCGTGGACGGTCAGACTCTCCGATTCCCTTATTACACGGATAAGAAGGCATTGGAACAGGCACGGATGAATGCGGTATGGGTTGGTAAATGGCTGTCCAAAGCAACAGGCGAACCAGTGACAGCGCAAGCGATTGTTGCCTTGCCCGGATGGATGGTCAAACAAACCGCTCCGGCAAAAGATGTTTGGGTGATGAATGTTAAAGGCGTTCCCAAAAATATCACCTCTTGTTCAAAACGGCTGTCCGAATCAGCCATTGGAAAAATCGCCTATCAGCTAGACCAACGATGCCGCGATGTGCAGTTTTGAATCATCCAGCCCTCTGTTATTGTTACAAACACGTATATGTTTTTGTAACAGCCGATGAAGGTATTTACGAACCATCCTTTATTTAGCAAATTGCTAAATAAAAGTTACGGCGATTCCTTTATTTAACCTCATTTTTCTTGAGCCAATCGGAAATGGCTTCGGCCACGATGTCCTGTTGGGTAAAGGGCTTGATCTTCTTGAGCTTCCGCTCGGATGAGACTTTGAGCAACGCCTGGGGGAGGTTCGCGGGCAATCGGAAATTCATCGACACCAAAGCCACGGGTTCCTCCGGTTTCTCCTTAATGACCTTGGGCTTTTCCACCTTCGGCTTCTCTACGAGCTCCAAAACCGGGACGGGCGTCTGCGGCTTGGGCGTTCCCTCCTTGATAAGCTGGATGGCTTCCGGCGGAAGGTTAGACGTTTGCAGAGCGTCGTTCATGGTGCGGTGTGGATTCATAAAGTTGTTGGAAAAGAAATTGCATCTCGGCAGTGGCCACGCGGGCACTTTGCGTGTTCATCCGCCAAACCACCGTTCCCTGACCGGCGGCATCGGCGTAGGCTTGGCGAAGCCCAAGTCCCTCCCCGACCGGCATCTCCTGCGACTGAATCGTTTGAAGGAGTTCCTTGGAAAGCCGGTATTGCATTTGAAGCTTGTTGGGCACAATCACCATTTTGGGCGAACCGTGGCGAATCTCCTGAATCTTGCGAATAATCCCCACCGCCTCAATGAGCGCCCGCAAATCCAATATGGACGGGCCACACGGCAGGATGGCCAAATCCGAAAGCACCAAAATGGCACGCGTGACCTCCGACAACCCCGCCGGGCCGTCCACGATGACCACGTCCGCCTGAAGCTTTGGCAACTGCGCCACCACGTCCTCCGGCGTCAGGAGTCGGATCGGTTTGATCTCGGGCGCGGCCTCCTTCAGCCACGCCGAGGAGGAACCCTGAACGTCGGAATCCACAAACGCGACCTGCCTCCCCTTCTCGTGAAGCCAGACAGCCAGATGAACGGCCAGCGTGGATTTGCCAACACCTCCCTTGGAATT
>Ga0070399_1003329_pt1 | contig 14399 bp, 9 predicted proteins | sample BioMet4_FD_61217 | JGI IMG/M metagenome (GOLD analysis project Ga0070399, IMG submission 61217) | Microbial communities from bioreactor (seeded with sewage sludge) at LBNL, California, USA - Biofuel metagenome 4 (version 1) | ecosystem: Engineered > Bioreactor > Anaerobic > Unclassified ... | reverse complement strand
TCAAAGTACAACAACTTAGCCATACCTTTCTTTTTGGTGGAAATATATTTTTATTCGGGCAATTTAAAACAACAGAGCAGAATAAGCAATATGAAGACACTTTTGGCGACTTGTTTAATGCGGCAACGATAGCATTCTATTGGAAAACGCTTGAACCGCAGCAAGGAAAGCCTCGTTATGAAGCTGGAAGTTCTTATATTTTCCGTCGTCCGCCGACGGACCCTGTTGTGAGTTTCTGTGAATCGAAAGGCGTTTTGCCTAAAGGTCATGCAATCATTTATGGCATGCGTCGTTGGGGTCAACCGGATTGGATGCCTGAAGACCGCAAAGCGATGGAACCATATTTTGAAAAGCATATTCAAGAACTGGCCAATCGTTATGGCGAACGTGTAAAACTTTGGGATGTAGTTAATGAACCTGTCGACCAAGCAAATCGCGGGGCGATGCCAGATGATTATACTTATAAAACCTTTAAATGGGCAATGCAATATTTCCCCTCATCAGTCAGATTCAATATTAATGATATAGATATTAAATGCGAGCTTCCCTATGTAAGAAGATATGTGGAAATTGCTCGAAATTTGATAGACAGAGGAATCCGTATTGACAATGTAGGAGCACAAATGCACATATATGATCCTAAAGAAGCATCCATGATTGCTAAAGGATTTGCCTTATTGACGCCTGAAAAGATTAGCAACGTGGTTAATTGTTTAAGAGAAATAGGACGGCCTATTCATGTGAGCGAAGTTACTGTTTGTGCGCCTGATACAACTGCTGCGGGCAAAGAAATACAATCTGTTATAGCAAGGAACCTTTATCGATATTGGTTCAGTGACCCGGATATTACCGGAATTACTTGGTGGAATGTTGTTGATGGAGGAGCTGCCGCAGGTGAGCCTTCATTTTCAGGATTATATGACAAAGATTTAAAAAAGAAACCGGTATATGATACTTTAGATCATTTGATTAATCATGAATGGAAGACGTCTTTTACTACAAAGATGGATAAAAGCGGCACCATTAGTTTTCGTGGATTTAAAGGACATTATAAGGCAACGTGGAAGGATAAGAAAGGGAAGATTCAAACGCTAGAATTTGATATAGAATAGCACTCTATATATTTTTCTGTTTCGCACTCTGATTTACAGATTTGAATATTCATAATATGAATATCGGCCATTAATTTTCTAAAATAATTTATTATTGGCGCGGATAAATCATTCCGCAGCCAGGATATTGTTTTAGTTCTTTTCACTACTTTAACGGTACTGATTTAGGACTTTGGTTTTTCTTGTCTTGTCAATAAGATGCATTCTAACATCAAGTTGTGCATTTCAGACAAAATCTCCTGAAGATTTCTTGCACGTCTCAAGAAATTCAGCTAGTATTGCATAAAAATGTGCAAGCATTAATCAGTCATTAAACGTTGAAATTTCAATTATTTTTGCGCATCTATAATATGTGCGACTTTCATAACGAAATATTTTATTAACTCTTCTATCGGCCAAAGGACATCAATTCATTCAATCAATAATCATGAAAAGAATAATTTCTTTAATCATATTCTGTACCGTTTTTATTTCAGCTTTTGCTCAGCGCACGGGCAACAAACCTGAAGTCGAACAATCGTTCATGGATATGGGATTCGGCATGTTCATTCACTGGAGTGTTGATTCGCAATTGGGTGCTGTTATCAGTCATTCTCTGGCCGGTTCGTCATCCGATTACCAAGAGCGTTTCTTCAACGAACTTCCCAAGACATTCAATCCAAAGAAATTCGACCCCGACGCATGGGCGGCATTGGCAAAGCTGGCTGGAATGAAATATGTTGTCTTTACCACAAAACATCATTCAGGCTTCTGCATGTGGGACACAAAAACGACTCCTTTCAATGTCATGAACACACCTTTCAAAAGTGATGTCACGAAGGAGCTTGTGGAAGCTTTTCGGAAACAGGACATTGCCATCGGATTCTATTTTTCGCCCGAAGATTTCTGGATGTTTCACAAGCAGAACATTCCGCTCGGCCGACTGCAGAACGAGAAGCATTATCCTGTGAACAATGCGGAGCTGATGGAGCATGACAAGAAACAGCTGAAAGAATTACTTACAAACTATGGCAAAATAGATATCATCTTCTTCGACGGACCGGCAGAAGGTCTGAAAGAATATGCATGGCAACTGCAACCTGACATAATGGTCACAAGAGGGCAAATTCAAACCCCTGAGCAAAACACGCCTGACAAAGCTTTTCAAGGTCCTTGGGAATCCTGTTATACAATGGGAACCGACTGGCAGTACAAGCCGACAAATGACTCATTCAAGACCGGCAAGCAAATCATCAATATGCTGATAGAGATTCGTGCCAAAGGCGGTAATTTCCTATTGAACATGGGACCGAAACCCGACGGCGAAGTCAAGATAGAAGAGGAGTCATTGTTGAGAGAGATTGCTTTGTGGAATTTTGCTAACCGCGAATCCATACACGATGTCCGTCCCTGGAATCTGACGCGCGAAGACAATGTATGGTTCACGTCGTCGAAGGACAGCAAAACCGTGTATGCCTTTGTGACAAACACCGAATGGAAGTATGGCGACCGCAAGGTTTTTGTCATCAAATCGTTGAAAGCCAACCCAAACACGAAAGTCTCCATTCTCGGTTACGACAGCAAACTTGTTGAATACAGAAAAGATTTCGATGCCTCGATTTACATTGACAAGAACTCACCGATTGGACTCACAATCAGTGCTGTCAACGGACAACGTTTTTACACGAACAACAAATGGGATAATCCTGTTGTGTTCAAAATCGAAAATGTGGACTACAGACCTTTGAATATTAAACCTGAAAACAAATCAAATATAGACGGCGCATTATAAAGTTGAAGAAAATATCATGAAAAGATTTATCATTTTATTTATTGCATTGTGTTTGACGATGCAAGTGTACTGCCAAAAGAAAGATGGCGGTCTGTTGAGTTCTAAATATAGTGTTGAAGAACTGAAAGGTTTGCTTCCGCCTTCCAACACTCTTGCTATTCCCAAGATAGAAGATCGTCAAGGATGGAGTAAAGCAGACCAGCAAATGTTGAAGGCGAACTATGAAGAAGCTTTGAAACGGCTGGATTACCGTTGGCCAAGCTTGCCGGCGACCATGATACTTGCATTCGAACGCAACGGCAATCGAAGTAAATATGACTCAATCAGTTTTGAAAAACGCAGAGTTTTGTTGTGTCTGCTTTTTGCTGAGATTTATGAGAATCAGGGACGTTTTCTGGACCAGATAGCCGACGGACTCTGGTCAATCTGCGAAGAATCCTATTGGGGAAGCAGCGCGCACATCAATCAGAGCCGCAGCGGAGCAGGTCTTCCAGATGTCAGTGATCCACATGTTGACCTTTTCTCTGCTGAAACGGGAGACTTGTTGGCTTGTACAGATTATATTTTGGGAACAAAATTGGAGAAGTATTCAAAACAACTCCGTCCTAGAATAGCCTACGAAATTGATAAACGAATCTTCAAGCCTGTATTGGCATACAATCACTGGTGGATGGGATTTTCTTCTAAAAATGGGAGTCGTCCCAACAACTGGAATCCGTGGATTTGTTCCAACTGGCTAAATACAACCTTGCTGATGATAAAAGACCCGAAGGAAAAGGCTGAAATGGTGAACCGAATACTTCAAGTACTGGACAATTTCCTGACTCCTTATCCACAGGACGGCGGATGTGATGAAGGACCCGGATATTGGGATGCGGCAGGAGCAGCTTTATATGATAATCTTGAGATTCTGAATTTCGCTACTGGAAATGCTTTCGATTACGCATACCAAAATGAGAAGATAAAAAATATTGGCCGATACATTTATCGGGTGCAGATAGGAGAGAACTATTTTCTGAATTTTGCCGATGCATCTCCAAAAGTTAAGGCAGACGCGCCTTTAGTATGGCGTTTTGGAAGAGATATCAAGGACGAACCTATGATGCAGTTTGCCGCTTATTACCGTGCAGCGCAACATGGCACGTTTTCAAACTTCAGACCATTCCGAACCTTGTTCGACTTATTCACTCGTGCAGAATTCGAGAAGACTCAGGCAAAGCTGCCATTCCCACGCACAGTATGGCTTCCGGATACGCAGATTATGACATGCAGAGATGTTGAAGGCTCAAGCAAAGGCTGGTTCCTCGGTGCAAAAGGCGGTCATAATGCCGAAAGCCACAACCACAACGATGTGGGCAATTTTGTCATATTTTATGATGGGCTGCCGCTGTTAATCGATGTCGGAAGCGGAACATATACTGCAAAGACATTCAGCAGCAGACGGTATGAAATATGGTACAACAGCTCAGCTTATCACAATACTCCTTCGATAAACGGCATCGAACAATCTCCAGGTCGGGAGTTCAAAGCGCGGAATGTTAGTCATAAAGGAGGAAAAATGTTTGATGAAATAAGTTTGGATATAGCTGAAGCCTATTCTGCCGACGCTGGAATAATTCATTGGCTAAGAACCATGCGATTGAATAGAAATAAAAATGTTGAGATTCAAGAGAATTTTGCGCTGAAGAAACCTTCAGAAATAGAGAATCATCTGATGACCTGTTATCCGGTCGACGATAACGGAAAAGGCCGTTTGACAATCCATTATGCTCCGGACGGAGTCAAATCCATAGATTTCGAATTGAAGTACGACCCGTCGCAATGGCGTGTTTCAGTGGAAAAGATAAAGATGGATAAAGAGGAAGACCTTGGAGTCAAGAGAAATTGGGGCGAAAATATCCAGCGGATTAATTTCACATCAGTGAAGAAGGTTCAGCAGGGACATAGTTCATTCGTCATCTCAAAAGCTCCATTTAAGAATAATAAAAATTAGTGATATGCTAATCAAGAAACGATTTCTCTTCACAGTGACAGTTCTGCTTTGTTCATGCTGTTGTTTTGCCCAAGGTTTTGTGGATGCCGCAAAATATGGATTTTCTCCAAAGGCAACAGGAGTACAGAACATGATTGCACTGCAGAAAGCTGTTGACAAGAGCGGAACAATCATAGTCAGCGAACCGGGCATATATAAAATGGCCGGCACAATATATGTGGGCAGCAATACGACAGTCAAGTTCGGCAATGGAGTAAAGCTGGAGAAAGTCAATGAACAAGGCGATTTTTCTCACGTGATTGTCAATAAGGGAGCATCCAAGCGTCAATATGATGAAAGCATTGAGATTGACGGATTGGAAATCATTGTCAACAATATGGATGTGCGAATGTTTAAGGAGGCTTATGGTTTGCACGGACAGCTGGCGTTTTTTTATGTGAAAGATTTGCGAATCAATCATTTTCGCTGTTATGACTTGGGCAAGGCACAGTATGGAATACATATCTGCACTTTTGACAATGTGATAATAAACGATGCTGTTATTTATGGCCAAAAAGACGGCATTCACTTTGGTCGAGGCAAACATTTTGTTGTCAGCAACTGTACTTTCAAAACTTTCGACGACGCAATAGCATTGAATGCTCACGATTATGCAGTCGGGAATCCCGAATACGGTTGGATTGAAGACGGTGTGATAGAGAAATGCTATGATTTGAATGCACAGCCAACAACCGGTTATTTTTGCCGCATTCTAGCGGGCGCATGGCTCGATTGGAAAGAAGGAATGGAAGTTCAGCAATCGGATATTGTCGTTTCCGAAAATCGGCTTTATCGGGTGCAGATGCAGCCTGACGGAAAGACTTTCATCAGCAAAACCAGACCGACTCACACAGAAGGAATGCAAACTCTGGATGGAATAACCTGGGGCGTGGTTCAAAACGATGTGCTTTACAACTGCGGCGTGCGCGACGTCACTTTCCGTGATATCTTTTTATATAAGCCTCGCACGGCATTTTCAGTGCATTTCGACATTGGTAAATACAGCCGGTCTTATTATCCGGGAGCGATTAAACCCGTTCAAAGAAATCTTTCATTCGACAATATCAGAGTGCTGTACGACACTCCTTCAACATTCATACACTCCAACACGCCGATAGATATGATGTCCATAACCAACAGTTATTTACAGAATAATTCGATTGTGTTTAACGGTGCAGGAATCATGGACGATTTTGGCAAAACTCATATAACCATCACCAACACCGTCTTCAATTTCACAAAAGATTTCTCTTTCATTCAAATACAAGTGCCAGGTAAGAAAGTTGACTTGCAATTGGTTGGAAACACGATAGAAGATGGAACAAAAACGTTGAAACTTGAACAGGGCGATGGCATACTGAACATTGTCAAGTAAATCAAGAATAAAAATGAAAAGGACTTTATTTGTATTATTGGCTTTTTGTGCTGTTCAGGCCATGGCGCAGAATTATACAGTCGAAGACGCATGGCATGACGCTCAGATAAAGGGATTAAGGCAGAAATCGTCCGTAGCGCAGCAGCGTTCGCAATGGTTTCGTGATGCACGATTGGGAATGTTTATCCATTGGAACATGTCCAGTCTCGTCGGAGGCGAAATAAGCTGGAGCAAGCAGTTCTATGACGATGACGGAGAACATCTGCTGAAGAATCCTCGTCCGACGTTGACCGACAGCAAGATGCAGGAGCACACAGAATGGTACGACTGGTTCATGCCCGCTGTTCCGAAGGAAGTGTACGACAACTTGTATAAATCATTCTATCCTGGAATGTTCAATGCGGATTCAATTGTGACAACCGCAGAAAAAGCCGGCATGAAATACATAGTCATGGTTACCAAACATCATGACGGATTCTGTATGTGGGACAGCCAATATACTGATTACGATATTATGTCGACACCTTTTAAAAGAGATATTGTAGGAGAAATGGCCGATGCTTGTCATCGTCATGGATTGAAATTCTGCATTTATTATTCTCAAAGGGACTGGCATCAACCTGATTATTCATCGTCAACAATAGCCGTTTACAATCAGTACATGCGGAATCAGATTCGTGAACTGCTCACCAAGTATGCGCCGGTTTCTGCCATCTTTTTTGATGCTGCTGAATGGAACAAGGATTCTCTGCTCTGGGAGCCTGAGAAGATGTTTAAAGAGATATATTCCATCGCTCCTGATATAATTATAGACAACCGGTGCAGCGTGCCCGGCGATTATTATACTCCGGAGCAGCAAATCGGAAATATCGATATGGAGAACATGTGGGAGTCGTGCATGACATTTACCGGATTCTGGAGCTGGCATGGATTTACTTCTAAGGTTATTCCTCTTGAAAAATGTCTGAATTACCTGATTTCATGTGCAGGCGGAAACGGTAATTTCTTGATTGATATTGGAGCGATGCCAACCGGTCAGATTGACCCTCGCGAGAAGAGCCGTCTCTTAGGCATCGGCGAATGGCTGAAAACAAACGGCGAAGCGATATATAAGACGCAGGGCGGACCGATTAAGCCTGCCAAATGGGGAACATGCACGCGAAAGGGGAAAGACATGTACTTGCTGGTAAATAACTGGAACGAATTTCCTAAGCATTTTCCATCTTTCAAATTCAAGATTGAGGCGATTTCAGTCGGCAGCGAGACAATTGAATTTAAAAAAGAAAAGGACGGCATCACCTTTGAAGTGCCCGAAAAGATGAGAGACCGATATGTCACGGTCATCAAGATGAAGACAAACAAGGATTTGTCGCAGGCCGAATTAATCGATTTGTAATTATATTTGGATGAAAAGCATTATAGAGATTCTTGCAATCTTATGATGGAATCCATTGGTTCATAATATATTCCGATTGCATCGATTAAATAAAACTAACATAATGGCATTCATGAAGTCACAAAACATCATATCTTTGATGTTGGTTTAAATAAAAATCAATTATCTTCTAATCTTTAGCTCAAATGAAAATATTCAGTGCATTTTTAATTGCTGTTTCTCTATCTCCATTCATGTATTTGTCTTGCAAAGGAGATGACGGACCAACTCTTCAGAATGTAAATTCGGGAAAGCTGCAAGTTCAAAAAAAGGTCGATGTGGCCAATGTCCCGACGCTCTTCAGTGTCGGTTTTGCTCTATTCACGAAAGGAAATGAACAATATGTTGCATATTATGATACAGCGCATGTCATGACCTTGGCTAAGAGAACCTTGCCGAACGGTGTCTGGGATTTCCAGAAATTAAACTCAAAGGTCGGTTACGACAGTCATAATTACATCACGATGTACGTCGATTCATACGATTTCATTCATGTAAGCGGCAACATGCATGCATCTAATCTCGTCTATTTCAAAAGCTCGAAGCCGGGCGACATTCATTCCATGCAGTCACACGGCATGGTCGGCAATCAGGAGACGAAAGTCACATATCCGCTGTTTCTTATCGGACCTTCGGGCGAGATTCTCTATCACTATCGTTTCGGCAGCAGTGGCGACGGATATGAGGTTTACAATGTCTTGAACGAGAAAACACAGACTTGGAAACGTTTCCTCGACAAACCGCTGATTGACGGCGGCGGTCAAACCAACGCATACATGAGCGGACCGGACCTCGGACCAGACGGTTATTATCACATGATTTGGGTTTGGAGGGAAACGCCCGACTGCTCGACAAATCACACCTTATCTTATGCGAAGAGCAAAGATTTGAAGACGTGGGAAGGAGCGGACGGACGGAAAGTATCAATTCCCATCACCATGAAGGATTCGATGTTCATTGTCGACCCGACTCCGGTCAAAGGCGGTTTGTTGAACGGCGGTTCGCGCTTGGGATTCGATTCTGAGAAGCGTCCGATGATAGGTTATTACAAGTATGACGCAAAAGGAAACACACAGCTTTATTTCACGAGGTTTGAAAATGGCAAATGGCATTGCGAACAGTTGACCAGCTGGAACTTCCGCTGGGATTTCCAAGGCGGAGGCTCTTTAGGCTCGACCGAAGTCTCTGTCGGCACGCCGGAAATGGAAGGCAGTGAAATCATGTTCCCTTATTCGCAGAAAAACGAAGGACACATGAAAATGTATATTAACGAAGAAACACTGAAGCCAATCCGCAAAGAGAAATATGTCGATAATCTGGACGCCTTGCGCAAAGTGACATCCAACTTTTCCGGGATGCAGACAAGATTAAGTTCTGATTTGAACCCGAAGACAAACAACAATACAGTTTATATGCTTCGCTGGGAAACATTGCCGGCCAATCGCGACACGATGCGGACCGGCGTCAATCCGCCACCGTTCAAGCTTCAGGTTGTTGAATTGGAAAGAGTCAAATAGACCGATGCGGTTCTATAGCCGGCGGTCACTTCATCAGCCAATGTTTTTTCAGCCAGTCGCGGACAGGCAAGTCATACAGCCTGAGGCACGCGTATGCAATGAGTACAGCCAGGATGAAAACAGAAACGGCGATGGAGATTCGAGTGCCGAGCGACGCGTCATGATGATTGTTCACCCAGGCAGTGTACATGTAAACGAGCGGATAATGCGTGATATACAAAGGATAAGAGACCTCTCCAAAGAACTTGCAGACCGAAGCCGAACGGCCTGAAACCTTACTGCCTGCGCCCATCGACACGATGAGCGGGAAAGCAACGATGATGATTGAAGCATCATAGACGCCGTTCATCCACATATTGTCGATGCCGCCGATGCGAGGCATCACGAGCACGACAGCAAGCAGCAGCGAGCACCACCAGAAGCCGGCTTTGAGCTTAATCAGTTTGTTGAAGCGCGAAATCAGCAGACCTGCGAAGAACGGAAACAGCAAGCGCGAGATGCCGATTGAGAGCTGCTCGGGCGTGACACTCCAGCCGCCAATCATGGTATAAGCCGCATCGGTGCGATTTTGAAGAACATGAAAGACATCCCAGTTCAGTGCAAGATTGAGCGTGAGGAAAGCCGACATCACGACAAATATTGCAAGCACGGTTTTAGAAAAGTGACGGATGATTGTAGCATACAATATGTTGGCAAGATATTCCCACTGCAGCGACCACGTCGGACCGTTCAGAGGATTCGTTTCTCCCCAACCTCGGATGTCCATCTTCATCGTAGCCGGAAGCATCGTGAAGGCGAACAGCATCATCAGCACGACCTTCGTCCAGGGCGTCTTATCGACGAGCGGAAATGACGAACATCCGCTGAAATAAAACAGCAGAGCGCCGATAATCGTGCCCATAATCACCATCGGATGCAGGCGCACCAAACGGCGCTTGAAGAAACCCCAGGTATTCATCTTGCCCCAACGGTCGTCGTAAGCATATCCGATGACGAAGCCCGAAAGAACGAAGAAGAAGTCAACTCCCAGATAACCGTGGTTGAGAACCTGGTCCATCGGGCCGTGCGAATATGGTTCGAACAGATGAAAACCCACTATTATCATTGCGCCGACGCCGCGAAGTCCGTCCAGGATTTCGTAACGCGGTTTGGAAGCCAGATATGTTGATGCCATTGTATTTTGAACTCTAATTAATCGGGGACAAAATTAGACTTAATTATTCTGCAGGAATTGACTTATTGTTTAAATAAGTTGCCTTATATTTGTGGCATGAGCAAATCGAACAAACATTCCTATTCCTTCAGCAATGTTTATCTCGAGCCGGAGCATCAGATAGAAAAGCACTGTCAGCGGACATGGGAGCTTTCGTTCGTGTCAATAGGAGCGGGGACGCGCACCGTCGGCGACTCGACCGAAACGTTCGACGCCGGAGAAGTTGTCCTCATTCCGCCCGAGATTCCGCATCATTGGAGCTTCGACAGCAATTCGGCCGACGAAAACGGCTGCATAGGCAACATCACGCTTACCTTCGACAACGAATTGCTTGACAACTGCGCCGCGTCATTCCCCGAACTTGGCGAGACAATAATGAAAATCAAGAGCATAACCGATGCCATCAAGTTCGACAGCGGCAGAGCTGAAGCGATATCCGACCTGCTTGAGCGGATGAATCACGAAAACGAAGCCGAGCGCATCGCGTCCATCGTCAGTCTGCTGATAATCATTGCCCAAAGCCGCGAATACCATATCATCGGCAAATATCAGAATATCGAAAGGAAAGAAGCCGTCATCAACAGCATATATACTTACACGATTTGCAACTATCGGAGAATCATTACCATCGCCGACATTGCGCGTCACGTCGGCATGAACCGCACTTCGTTCTGCATATTCTTCAAGCGCGAGACAAGCAAGTCATACGTCAATTATCTCAACGAATACCGCATCGAGCGTGTCTGCGACTACTTGAAGAGGCCAGAATATTCCATTGCCGAAATCTGTTATCTTTCGGGATTCAACGACGTTCCCTATTTCAACCGCGTCTTCAAGCGCATCAAAGGCCTCTCGCCGCGCGACTACCGTCATTCGCTCCCTAGCATTTGAGCGACAGTTCTAAACATCACGAAGGCGGACATAAATATATCCGCATATAATAAAGACCACAGATAAATGAAGAAGTTATATCCGACAGCAAAATAAATTTCCTTTAGAGAAGTTTTGGCAAATAAAAAGACGCCGTGCTCCAAGAAGAACGCGGCGTCAATGTTTTTATCGCTTGTTAATTATTGAACATGATAAACGAAGTTGGCTTTGCGAGGAGCGGCTTCTTTCGGTTTAGCTTTCGGATAGCCCAATGCGCAGAACCCGATGCCTTCAAACTGGCCGTCAACGCCCCAATCCTTCAGCATCTGCTTGCCTTCTTCAGAATCGAAGATTTCTCTTGCCCTGTGAATCCAGCAGCTCCCCAAACCGACAGCATTGGCGGCATTCAGCAGATTGCCCATGACCAGCGAACCGTCGTAAACGTGATTGGCGAACGACTTGTCGGCCAACACGATGAGAACGACAGGCGCTCCATAGAACGGGTCGGTTTTACTTCCCAAGACTTCTGCATTCAGCGTAGAAAGGCGGTCGCGCACGGCTTTGTTGCTCACTTCAACGATGATAGCCGATTGGCGGCCCATTCCGTTAGGTGCATAAGTTCCCGCTTTAATGATTGTATCTATCAGTTCCTGGTCCGGCATGCGGTCGGTGACGAACCCTCTCACACTGCGACGTGAGAGCATTGCTTCAATTGCTTCCATATCTGCGTTTATGTTTTTTGCCTGCAAATTAGTGTACAAGATGTTTTTTATAAGGTCGAAGCGAACTATTTCACAAACTTCGCCTTGCTCAGATAAGCTGCGCTTTTTTCAGCAGCTTTGAACATTTCTTCCGAAATCTGTTGCTGTGAATATTTGCTGCCGTCGGCATTCGTCTTCTCGCTCAAAGCCTTTGGAGTCTCAATCTCGACAACATAATCCTTCATGCCGTTTTTATAATACTGTTTGAAGATATTCTCGAAATCGATGGTTCCGCTTTCGCCGATGACAAACTCATCCTTGATATGCAGCATCTGGATGCGGTTCGGATATTTCTTCAGATAATCGACAGGATTCTTGCCGCCTTTAGCGCACCAGTAAACATCCAGTTCGAAGCAGACATATCTCGGGTCTGTATTCTCGACGAGATATTCCCACATGACCTTATCGCTGTCTTTCAGTTTCTTGTATTCACCCGAATGATTGTGATAGCCAAGTTTCAAGCCATATTCAGCAGCGATTTTTCCCACGCGGTTGAAGTATTCGCACATCTTCTTCATGTCGGCCACAGTATAATCGACCTGATAGCTCGGAACGATGAAATACTTTCCGCCGCAGCTTTTCTGAATCGCGAAGAGCTGGCGCCAGCGGTTGATAATCTCCGTTTCCTTTGCAGGGTCGTCCTGGATGCTCGAATGTGTCGAGATGATTTTGACGCCGTTCTTGTCGCAAAGCGCTTTAAACTCATCAGCCGGCAGGCCGAAGACCTTCGGGTCGCCGCCCCATTGAACCAATTCGAAAGCGTTGTAACCCATTTTGGCAAGCCGTTCGACGGAAGCTTTAGGGTTTTCCTTCACGGCGTTCATCACGGAGTAGAGCTGGATGCCGATAGTTTTTTTCTTAGCCGCAAACCCTTCGGGAACGGCGAACATAGCCATTGCTGCAACGATGCAGATGCAAGCCGCTGATTTGAAATACTGTCTCATTTTCTTTTTCTTTATAGTTTTTCTTAAAATTGATTTCACCAGTTTTGTCCGGCAAAGATATGAAAATCGACAGAATAGCGACTTGCACAATCATTCAAAACATTTGTCATATATTTTCCAATGAATGCGAATCCTCATTCGCCGATTCCCATACAAATGCGATGCTCGCACAAACAAATGAATATCAATTCCCCTCGGCACAAATCATCATTCGCCCCGAATTGAACGAATTGAACGAACGGCATTGATTTCCCGTCGGTGAAATTGTCATTCGTCCCAATTCTTGTACATACGCGATGTTCTCATTTCAAACAAATGAATGAATATCAATCCAGTAGAGACACAATATTTTGTGTCTTTGAAAAACGAACGATTATTGTGTTTCTATAAAGTACGATTGAAAGACAACTTCGATTGCAAAACCGCAGCTTTCAAAGCATGTTTCAATTCTATAAAGTACGATTGAAAGATAGTTCCCTGCTCGATTTTGCTCGTAGCGTGAAACAGTTTCAATTCTATAAAGTACGATTGAAAGCTCGGTAAAGCACTGAACGACTATTGCCGTCAAGTGAGTTTCAATTCTATAAAGTACGATTGAAAGACACTTTTTTATAGACAGACAAAGTGCTGTTAATTATGTTTCAATTCTATAAAGTACGATTGAAAGAAAAGTGTTGATTTTGGGGACATTGATTTCAGATGTTTCAATTCTATAAAGTACGATTGAAAGTTTAACGCTTTCATTCAATGTATTTATTACATCTATTAAGTTTCAATTCTATAAAGTACGATTGAAAGAAAAACGTTCCATTTATCCCCACAAATTTACCAAAAGGGTTTCAATTCTATAAAGTACGATTGAAAGCTGCTTGTCCTAACCTATAAGATTTTTCGCTGTCGTTTCAATTCTATAAAGTACGATTGAAAGAACTAATAAGTTGAACAAAAAAAATTTAATGACTTAGTTTCAATTCTATAAAGTACGATTGAAAGCTTCAGGCCGCCCGCCAGATGTTCATGAAGAAGGGTTTCAATTCTATAAAGTACGATTGAAAGTCGTATGTGCATCGTGGTTGAAGAGGAACCAGCGACGTTTCAATTCTATAAAGTACGATTGAAAGCGGGGAGCTTTGTTTTTGCGGACGATGAAGACGAAGTTTCAATTCTATAAAGTACGATTGAAAGTATCGGTGGCGAAGGAGAGCGTGTCACTTATGGAGTTTCAATTCTATAAAGTACGATTGAAAGGCTTTTACAACAAATAAGGCTTCCGCTGTAAAAGAAGACCTTATCTGCCGTAAAAGTAGAAAAAACTTCGCAAAAAGTTGTCGATATCCAATAATATAATTTCCTGCGGACTTCGACAACC
>Ga0070399_1003328_pt1 | contig 14402 bp, 17 predicted proteins | sample BioMet4_FD_61217 | JGI IMG/M metagenome (GOLD analysis project Ga0070399, IMG submission 61217) | Microbial communities from bioreactor (seeded with sewage sludge) at LBNL, California, USA - Biofuel metagenome 4 (version 1) | ecosystem: Engineered > Bioreactor > Anaerobic > Unclassified ... | reverse complement strand
TTGCTAAATCGTTAGGGGTCGTAAGGCCCGCCAGGGTTCAAATCCCTGCCACTCCGCCATTTTACTAATACGAGCGAGTTTGGATATTTTTCCAAGCTCGCTTTTTTCTGTTTTCTGCCGTGCCAATAGCCGTGCAAATGGAAAAATAATGTATTTCTATTCCAATACAAAAAAGTATTGTTTTTGTCTGTTTAAAGCTGATAGGTATCAAAAGGAAAAGAAGAATGAGTCTTTTTTGCACGTTTTTGTCGAACTTTTTTATTAACTTTGTGGCTCTATGTCAACTGTTGGGGTGGTTCAATACGCCGCCGGAAGTGAGTGGAATGAAATCCATTCACATGATACGGTAAGCCATACCACTATCTATTGTGCGTTACAATGAAAGCTGTTACCCAATGGCTCTCGTAAAAAGAATCTCAGTCTCCACGGTGAATAAATGCGCAATCGGTACAAAGATCATACCTGTAACACCATTCATCCAGATACCGAACGACTTGCACAAGCCAATGCCCGTTCTGGGTTTAGTGATTGGGAAGGAGACACCTTGTATGGTGTTGTCGGGCAAGGATTAATCATAACCTGTGTTGATCATGCCAACCGGTTTATGCGCATGATTTTACTAGAAAACCGAAATCAAGAAGCGACAAAAGATGTGATTGTTAAGGTATTATTCGAATATGTAGTACATACGTTGACATTGGATAACGAATCCGAATTTGCAAAATTCAGATCCGTTAAACAGATACTTTATACTACTGTATACTTTGCACATCCCGCTGCACCTTGGGAACGTGGTAGCGATGAAAACATGAATGGCAAAATTCGTGTCTATTTTCCCAAAAGAACTAATTTTCATAAAATAACTCAAGAACAACTAGATAAGGTGACTTTCATTTTAAATTCAAGACTTCTAAACACTGTTGATAAAGACGGTACGCAAGCACATACGAGAACCATGGATATAGATGTATATTAAAGGATGGTTAAAGGCACCATTTGTGGACTCTGCGAGATCATGGTCAAACGAAAAAAGTGAAACGCCTTAAGACGAGGTGATAAGTCTTGTACTTGCAAATCTATTCTGTATTATGCATTTGACATGGGGATGGTAAGAACAAATCCGCAATCACCGTTCGAACGGTATGATAATTGTAACGACATTTACGCCAGATCATTTGGTACCGACAGTTTCTGCTTTAGTACAAAGTCATTTTGATATAAAGGCAGCCGGAACTATGGATTTAAATGCAGGATGTACAGGCTCAATTTATGGATTATGTGTTGCAGATTCATTGATAACTTCAGGTCACTGCAATAAAGTATTAGCCATTTCATCGGAAACAGTGTCTAAAGTTTTGGATTATACAGATCGAAATACTTGTATTTTACTTGGTGATGCAGCTGTAGCGATGTTATTGGAAAAAACTAATGGAAAAGGTAGTTTTATAGCATCTTATTTTGCTACAGAAGGAAAATAAGATGCTACATGCAGTAATTTATCACAAACCGTTAATGGAGAAGTTATAAAGAAAGAAAAATTATTTGAGCAAGAAGGCAGTGGGTTATATAAATATGTTGTTAAAAACATTCCAGTAGGGATTTCGTCATTATTAAAAAAAGCTCATTTAGATATAAGTGATATAGATTGGTTTGTCCCTCATAGTGCTAATCTGCGCATGATAGAAGCCATTTGCAAAAGAATTGATATGCCTATTGAAAAAATGTTAGTAAGTAATGAGTATTATGGCAATACTTCTTCTGTATCAATCCCATTAGCAATATGGCTAGGACAGGAAGCTTTAAAAATTAAGTCAGGTGACAAGTTACTTCTGTATGGCTACGGCGCAGGATTGACTCATGCTGGTCTTATTATCGATTGGGATTAAATTTATATATGGTAAAGAAAAATTTCAATTTCATTTTGTCCCGGATGATTAAATACCATGCAGACATTATCATCAGAATAGTGTTTGAATAGCGTAGTAATCATGTAATTGGATATTGAAAAATATTATTGATGTCGAGATACCGCAATATACAAGAAGTACACCGATCCAAAAAACAGAGCATTTCAAAGCTGATTGTCTGTTTAGGATAATAGGGGATACCCGGCATTTAACTATTCACTGTTTTATCGGTCGGTTACTTTTATTATGTGTAATACATATTTCCTTTTTTGTTATATCATTTATAATAAAAGGATTAACAGGATTATTCTAATTTGTGCCATTCACATGTATTTGAATGCAGATAAGCTGATGGATAAGTATTATAGGGTTGAGTTGGCTAAGTATGAGGAGCGTTTTTATGAATGATTATTGTACGAATGATGATGATGCTAATAAGAAATACGAGGATTTTCTTTACAATACCAGACAGTTTTATAATAACCTTTCGGTGCATTTTTATGGAGTAGGGTTACCCTTTCCTTTTTATTCAGAGAAGGAATAGTATAAATCAATGGTATATTTCGCTGATAGTATATTTAGAAGTACCACAGAAAATGTGAATCAAGCAGTCAATAACTTTGTTTACTGGATTTCGAATTCTTCAATTATAGTGAAAAAGTTCGGGAAAATAGAACAATTACAACATAAAAAGAATCAATCTCCCAAACAACTTACAAAAAAATTAAGAAAAATTGTAAAAATTTCAAAGAAAATACTTTAAAAATAGAAAACAATCAAAATGAAGATGTATATCCAATGATTTATCAAAAACAGTTTAAAGAACTCATTAAAATACCCTTTTGGTTACCTGTGATTAGAGATGTACATGGTGCATTTTTTCTTGAGTTTTATTTAGAGCATGATGGTAAATCAATTTTTGATTATTGTAATAGCGCCTTAAAAAAACTGTCCAGTTTATTGTAGCCTATTCACCTACTTGTTTTTAGTGAGGCAGAACGACATATGTGGAAAAAAGAATGATTGTGGCAATAGTTTGTCATTTGTTCTTTTTGTTAGTGAAGAAGGTAATTTAACAATTGATAATCGGAAAGAGAAGACAACTATATGGACTTTTGGGGGATTAGGCATGTTGATTGGTAGTGGCGTTGTGGGGACGATTGTATTTTGAATATTGTTGGCAAATAGCTTTATTGTTAATCTAAGCCTGAAAGGAATGTTCGGTCTTTTTGGGGGGGTGTCGGGACTACATTTGTTAGGTGCATTTTGTTGAGTTGTCTGGCGAGTGCAGTGGGTGATTCATTTTGTCGAAAAAGCTTATATGTATATCATCGGTATATTAGTTGTTTTTTTTGGTATCCGAATTTGGGAAAACAATGATATTACTAGTATATCGCTTTCGCATTAAATGGTTAAGCACTCGGAACATATCATAAATCTTACGGTGGTAAAGATAATTGATGCTATAAGAAAGGTGGTATTTTATTGCGACACATTGCAAAATTAGTAGCACAATTTTAAAGGTATCGAAAGAAGTTTATTTAGAATTACATTTTCATATGCAGAGTGATTCAGAATTAATAGTCATAAATCAAAACAATGTTTTATTTATGCTAAACAGAATACTTATATAGATGCAGTCTTGTTGAATTTCAATCATATCGGAATAAATTTTATAAGGTTTGATTTTTGAGTTCTATAGTGGTTGCATGCTGTAATCTTCTATGGATTTGAAATATATTAAACTAATAATTGAAATATTAATACAATACTATTGAAAATTTGGTATTGCATAAAAGACTTAGTAGTGGTATTCTAGAAAAAGATAATTTCATTTTGTCGACAATAGACAATATTACCAAAAGGAGAATTCTTGTATGAATTTACAACTTACGGGTAAACCAGTTCTGGTTATGGCATCAAGTAGTGGTTTGGGTAAAGCAACGGCTACAGAATTTGCTAAAGAAGGAGCAAAGGTTTTTCTATTTAGCCATAATCGAGAAAAACTAGAAAAGGCTAAAAAAGACATTCATGAACAAACAGGTATTGATATTCAATATATAGAGGGAAGTATGTTGTACAACGATGATATATGTCATGCGGTAGATACGGTAGTTCGTGAATGTGGGTCTATATATGCTCTTGTCAATAATAGTGGCGGACCACCAGCTGGAACCTTTGAGAAATTTGAAGATGATAAATGGCAATTTGCATTTGAAAACAATCTGTTGTCATATATTCGCGCTATCAGATATGTACTTCCGTATATGAAAAAGAATGGAGAAGGTAAAATTGTCAACTTTGCTTCTTCATCTGTCAAACAAGTCTTAAATAATTTAATTTTATCAAATACCTTTAGAATGGGTGTTATGGGATTATCTAAGTCTTTGTCACAAGAATTAGGCGAATATAACATTTTAGTCAACGTCGTTGCACCAGGCAAGATAGCGACAGACAGGGTACACTTATTAGATGATATACGTGCTAAGAATGCTGGTACGACGCGTCAGGTGATAGAAGCTAAGACTGAATCAACTATTCCATTAGGACGATATGGGACACCGGAGGAATTTGCAAGAATAGTTGTGTATTTATGTTCTCCAACTAATACTTACATAACAGGACAGACTATCTTGGTTGATGGGGGATTAACCAAAACATTTTAAACTGATGGGTGGCTAATAATTTAAATTTATATAGGATGAGTGGTAAGTATGGAACCTGTTTTACAAGATTTAAGTCATACACTGTCTTTAAAAGATCAAGTGTATGAAAATATAAAAAAGCAGATTGTTATAGGAAATTTTAAGCCAGGATCACGACTCATTGAAGATAATATTGCAAAAGCAATGAATATTAGTCGAGCACCTGTGAGGGAAGCTTTAAATCATTTGGAACGTGATCGGTTCGTTCAGTTAGTGCCACGAAAAGGTGCATATGTTACACAAGTAACGCAACAGGACATTGTAGATAATACGGAGATGCGAATACTGATGGAACCATATGCAGCAAGATATTCGATTAATGATATCCCAGAGTGCATGATTCAGGAAATTGAGAAGAAGTTGCTATATGTATTAGAGCATCCCGATGATATTGAAAATTATATCGAGTCCGATATAGCTGTTCATGCATTGTTTTACAAATATTCATCTAATCGTTTATTGGTCAATGTATTGGATAATTTGATTGATTATTCATTACGTATAAGATATCTACCTGAAACTATGAAAAATGGTGTGGATATCAATGTTATAGTTATTGCAACCAGGGAACACCTGAAAATTATCGAAATGATGAAATTAAGGGACGGTGCACATTTATCTGATTTAATTAAGAAACATTTACAAAATGCAGAAAAAAGAACGGAAATGAGTATTATATAATTAATTGACGTTATAACAATTATATGGTACAATTCATGCCAGTAAAAAGTTAATAATTGCAAGTATGTACGTTAATGAATTTAAAGAGACAAGGATGTCTTCTGTAACAGGAGGATGACCTTGTTTTTTTTTTAGTTATAATTGTCGACAATATACAAATTACCATTCATTATTAATTGAGATATAGGGGAGATTTTAATGACTTTAACACATAAAATTTTAAATATGACACCATCAGCAACAGAAGCTATGACCACAACGGTTGGAAATTTAAAACGAAAAAATATCGATGTTATTGATTTTAGTGTAGGAGAACCCGATTTTCCGACACCGGATAATATTAGTACAACAGCAATACAGGCAATCAATGAGCATTTTACAAAATATACAGCTGTTTCAGGTATTTATGAGTTGAGGCAGGCTGTATGTGAAAAATTTAAAGATGATAATCAGGTTACATATACTCCAGAAGAAGTCATGATTTCAACGGGAGCAAAACAGACACTATTTAATGCTATATTCACGTTGTGTGAAGAAGGTGATGAAGTTATTATACCGGCACCCTGTTGGGTCAGCTATGTTGAAATGGTTAAGTTGGCAGGTGCCACTCCTGTTATTGTGCCATTACATGAAGAAGATGGATTTCAGCTAGATGTAGAAGAAATAACACGATGTATTACTGAAAAAACAAAAATGATTATTATCAATAATCCTAATAATCCAACAGGGACGGTATACAGAAAAAAAGACCTAAAACAATTAGCAGACGTATTAATGAAGAATAATATATATATACTATCTGATGAAGTGTATGAAAAGCTGGTTTATCAGGACAACAAACATTTATGTATGGCTTCTTTTATGGCAAATAACCGGTCATTGCTTTTGTTGGTCAATGGAGTTTCAAAATCATATTCTATGACAGGATGGAGAATTGGCTACATTGGTGCAGATAAAGCAATCATTTCGGCGATGGATGGTGTGCAGGGACACGTTACATCTTCAGCTAATTCTATTGCACAAAAAGCTGCATTAGAAGCATTAACAGGAAGTCAACAAAGCGTTACGATCATGCAAAAAGAATTTGAACGAAGAAAAAATATCATGGTTCAATTAGTAAGAGAGATACCGTTGTGGGATCTGTCTGTAGAACCGGAGGGTGCATTTTATGTTTTTCCTAATGTATCAAAAATGTTTGGTAGAACAGGTAAGGGTATTAGGATAAATGATTCTGTTGATGTCGTAGAGTATTTGCTTGAGGTTGCGCATGTTGCTGTTGTTCCCGGTAGTGCTTTTGAAGCTTCTGGCCATATACGTTTATCGTATTCTAATTCGCTGGACAATATAAAGCAGGGAATGCAAAGAATCAAAGATGCGATTTTACTATTAGATTAGAGGGTGTTCTTATTATGAAGACAACAGATGAAGTTATTCATTTATTGAGTGAGTTGGTTTCCGTACCAAGTATGAATGGGAACGAGGCTGGTGTTTCGAAATTGGTTTATCAGTATACTCAATCTCTTGGTATGGATGTGTATTATGAGGAAGTGGAACAAGACCGCAGTAATGTTATCGCTAAAAAGAAAATTGGAAAAGGTGGGAAGACAATCGTTTTGAACACGCATATGGATGTGGTGCCTGTTGTTAATGGATGGGCATCCGATCCTTTTCACTTGACCATTCGCCAGAACAAAGCATATGGCAGAGGTGCTTGCGATGCCAAGGGGCCATTGGCATGTATGTTACTGGCAATACGTAATGTCATTAATGATCCGGGTAATATTCATGGAGAAATTATTATGACGGCAGTTGTTGATGAAGAAGATTTTAGTCATGGTGCGAAGAAAATGGTTCAGAATGGGTTCAATGGCGATTATGGCATTGTAGGTGAGCCTACAAGTTGTAAAATTGCTCCTTGCCATAAAGGAAGCATGCGGCCCATTATTCGCGTTACTGGTAAAACAGCGCATGCTTCCCTTCCAGAGCAAGGTATTAATGCTATTGAAGGCGCAGCTGTTTTTACGATGGAAATGAAAGAATATTCAAAACAATTGAAAAAAATAAATCATTACTTATTGGGTAATCCAACAATGGCAATCACAAAATTAGTAGGCGGGGTAAAAGAAAACGTTATTCCCGACAGTTGTGAATTAATTGTGGATCGACGAATGGTTCCCGGTGAAACGGAAGAAGAGGTAGTGGATAGTTTCAAGAAGATATGTGCTTTGACAGAACGTAAAATGCCAGGAATAAAAGTGGATATAAAGGCTTTAAAGGAAACCACAGGGGGACCGACAGAAATCAGTCCAGAGTGTAAATATACACAAGCTGCGCTTGATATAGCAACGGATGTCACTGGAAATGAAAAGACATTTTATGGTCTCACTTGCGGATGTGATATGGTGCATTTAATGAAATGTGGCATTCCAACAATTGTTGTTGGACCAGGATCTCTGAACCAAGCACATCAAACCGATGAGTTTGTGGATATTACACAGTTAGAAAGATGTATTACAATATATGAAAATATTATTCGATGGTGTTTATCATAATAATAGAAGGGACTGTTATACATTGCATATTAATCGCGCTGTAATATACCAAAATAATTTGCCATTAAAAATACCGTTCAAACACGCCTCATCAGGATATATTGATAGCTTGGAAGAAATTTATTTAAAACTAGAGGCAGATGATGGCACTGTTGGGTTTGGCGAAGTCAGAGGCAATTGTTCTTATTTCACAGGAGATACGACAGAAGCTGTCATTGCTACATTGAAGAGTGCCATTCTTCCTGTATTATTTGAGATAGATTTGACTAATATCAATCAGACACATGACAAGATCGAGAATGCCATTGTTGGTAATATGGCATCCAAAGCCATTGCGGATATTGCTATTTATGATCTGATTTCGAAATATTATGGATTACCTTTGTGGAATTTATTGGGTGGTGCCCGTAAAATGCGTTTGCCTACTGAAGAAAATATACCTTTTTGTAGTCTTGAAGAAACAAGAAAAAATGCGAAAGCTTTACTGGATGACGGATGCAGGTTTATAAAAGTCAGAGTAGGACTCAAACCTTTTCAAAAAGATGTTGAACGGGTAAAAGCTGTTTATGAAGTAGTAAAACAACTCCATTTGGAAAGTGAGACAGAAATTGCCATTGATGCAAACCAATCATGGGAAACAAAAGAAGCACTGGTCAATATCAAAGTATTGCAGCAATATGGTTTGAAAATCGTGGAACAACCCGTTCCCGCTAAGCATGCTGACTCATTAAGGATGTTGCATGAAAATTTGGATGTAAAGATATTTGCTGATGAGGCTGTTTTTAGTGTTGATGACTTAGTTAATCTTATTAACGAGAATGCTATAGATGGTCTCCATATAAAACTCATTAAATCGGGTGGAATTTATAATGCTGTTCGTATGATGGATATTGCAGAAGCACATCATTTGTCATACATGGTAGGTGGTATGGATGAGGGTATGTTAGCTGTAGCTGCTGCTGTTCAATGTGGAGCGGTTTCCAGGACCAATTTGTTTGAATTGAATGGGCATTGCAGAATCAAAGAAGACCCTTGCAGTGGATTGGAAGTTTCCCATTCAACGGTAATGGTTCCCACAGGGATTGGACTGGGAATTCATGTAAATGAAAAACAGTTACATGAAATATATAAAGAAAATAGAAATTAGAATATGGAGGAGTTTACGATGGGAAAAAAATTAACAGGTTTTTCAAAGGAAGAATTTGATCAACGGCTGGCAAACGTAAGAAAAGAAATGGCACATAGAAAACTTGACATTTTTCTTGTGAATACGCCGGAAAATGTTTTTTATCTGACCGGACACAAATCACCTGGCTATTATATGTATATGTGCTTGGTTATTCCTATGAATGGTGAAGTCACGTTGGTTTTGCGAAGAGGCGAATTAGGCAATGCAGGCACGTTTTCTTGGCTTGGAAGCGATGCGTTGGTTGCATATGATGATACGGACGATCCTCTGCAGAAGACAATTGATGTAATACATCAGAAAGGTGGCCAGAAAAGCAAAATCGGAGTCGAATATACATCTTGGTTTTTAACGACTAAAAACTATCTTGGATTAAAAGAAAAATTAGAAGGTTCGGAGATCGTTGATGCATCCGGAATTGTTGAACAGGGGAGGCTCATCAAATCACCTAAGGAAATTGAATATATAGAACAAGCCGGAAAAATTTGTAATGCGGCTATGCAGAAAGCCTTTGCAACAGTACGAGTAGGAAATACTGAAAATGATGTTGCTGCAGCCATATTTTCTGAAATGTGTGTGCAAGGCAGCGAGTTCTATGGTACAGAACCGTATGTTGCTTCAGGATATCGGGCCGGTGCGATGCATTCTTCCTGGACGAGTAAGGTGATGAAAAATGGAGAAACAGTATTGTTGGAATTATCTGGGACAGTCAATCGATATAATGCAGCATTGATGAGAAGTGTTTCACTGGGGAAACCGTCACTGGTAATGCAGGAATGGTCAAAAGTATGTTTGGAAGCCTTAAATGCGGCAATTGATGCTATCAAACCTGGCGTTACTTCGGAATCTGTTGACTCGGCTTGTTTAGATGTTATTACAAAAGCGGGATTATATGAAAACTATCGTAAAAGAACAGGGTATTCGATAGGCATTGCATTTGCACCCGATTGGGGTGAAGGACATATCATGAGCCTTCAGCAGGGGGATCAACGGATTTTACAGCCTGGTATGACATTCCATATGCCACCAGCTATCAGAAAATTAGGGAGTTATGGTGTCGGGTTCAGTGAAACTGTTTTGGTCACTGAAACAGGTTGTAAAGTGATTACCCATGTTCCAAGAGAATTGCATATTGTTGAATAATATTATAGCAATGGCGCTATTAGTAGGAAAGGGGTCCTGTTAATAGTGCACTGTTATTAGATGAGGGGGAAGAACGATGAATACGAACAGAATGATAAGAGTTTTGGGGATGGTAATGTTGGTTGGAACGTTGATGGTTACAATTGCTGGATGTGGAAATACTGGTTCCGGTGGCAATCAAAGCAAAGCGGAAGTAAAAGCACCGGAACAATTAGCCGAGTCAGGTAAATTGACCTTTGGTACGGCAGCGACTTTTCCACCTTTTGAATACATGCAAGGTTCGAAGTATGTTGGTTTTGATATTGAGATGGGAGAGGCTTTAGCAAAGGAAATGGGGCTTGAATCTAATATTCAAGCTATGAATTTTGATGGGCTTATTCCAGCATTAAATGGCAAACGATTAGATATGATCAATTCAGCTATGTATATTAAACCGGAACGGGAAGAACAAGTTGATTTCATTCCGTATTTAGTATTGGGAAATTCTATTGTTGTTAAAAAAGGTAATCCAGAAAACATTACAACGATGGATAATTTATCTGGAAAAACTTGTGCTGTTACCCGTGGGGCTGTTGAAGAAATTTATTGTAGAGATACCAATAAAAAACTGGAAAGTGAAGGTAAGTCACCGATCACTATATTGGCATTACCTACCGCAAATGATTCTGTCCTAGCCACAGAACAAGGTCGAGCAGACGCATTCCTAGTATCATCACCTGGAGCAGCATATTTGATGGAAAAAAAGCCTGATACCTTTGAAATTGCAGGTACTTTTGCAGCTGAAACAAAAATAGGTATTGCTGTGCGTAAAGGTGATACAGAAACAAAAGAAGCGGTTGAAAAAGCATTGAAAAAACTGGTCGAAAACGGCACTTTTGAATCTTTGATGAAAAAATATAATCTTCCGACTGAAATGAATTACTTTGCGAAATAGAGCGTATTACTTATTTTATGTAGATTGGGGCGAATATTATGGAAGGGTTGTTTAATTATGTATGTTCACCAGATTTTTTGAACGGAGCTGTCTCTACATTAAAACTAACAATTTGTGCTCAGATCGCAGGCGTTTTATGTGGATTTCTTCTGGCGATTTTCAGAATGTCAAAATTTAAAATATTTCAAGGAATCGCAAGTATTTATATTTGGATTTTTAGAGGAATTCCGGTTTTGGTTCAATTAATTTTTGTTTATAATGCGTTACCACAATTTGGGTTAAAACTAACCTCATTTCAGTCTGCAATGGTTGCGTTGACATTAAATGAAGCCGCATATATGGCTGAAATTATTAGAAGTGGACTGAAATCGGTTCATCCAGGTCAGCAACGTGCTGGGTATGTGCTGGGTATGTCCAAGCTTCAGATTATGCGACATATTACATTGCCACAAGCATTGCGGACCGTTGTCCCACCTACGACGAATCAGTTCATTGCCATGTTAAAAACTTCGTCTTTGGCTTCGGTTGTTGGCTACGGTGATTTGCTGCTGACGGCACAACAGATGGCAAGTGCCTCGTTTGATTATATTCACACTTTAATAGCGGCAGTTGTGTATTATTTGTTTTTTACTTCAATCTTTACTATTGCACAAATTAAAATTGAACATCACCTGGATATATCTCGACGATTTGATCAAGCAAAATCTCCGTCCTTGTTTTCTTCATTTCTTAGACAGTGCTCAATTGTCATTTTAGGAGGTGTGCATACTTATGAAGGGATTAATAGAAGTACGAGATGTAAATAAAAGTTATAGTGGTAATGAAATTTTGAAATCAGTATCTCTTAGTGTTCATGAAGGTGAAAAAGTAGTTATGATTGGACCTTCCGGTTCGGGGAAATCAACATTATTAAGATGCATGGCAGGTTTGGAAAATGTGAATGGAGGGCAAGTATTATATAAGGGAAAAGATATGAGCAGCAGAAAAAATTATAGCCGGACCGAAATAGGCATGATTTTTCAATCATTTGATCTTTGGAATCATCTGACAGCATTAGAAAATGTCATGCTGGCACCGCGAATTGTATACAAGGATAATAAAAATAAGGCAAAAGCAGATGCCATGGTTTTATTGGACAAAGTACATTTGAGTGACAGGGCAAATCATTATCCGGAACAGCTTTCAGGGGGACAACAACAACGTATCGCCATTGCCAGAGCATTAGCAATGCATCCCAAGCTGATGTTTTTTGATGAACCGACGAGTGCGCTGGATCCTGAAATGACATCGGATGTATTGGATATTGTTGTAGACTTGGCAAAGAGTGGGATGACTATCGTCATTGTTACACATGAAATGGAATTTGCTCAAAAGGTAGGTGATAGGGTGATTTTTATGGATAACGGCAGTATCATTGATGATTTACCTGCTAAAGATTTCTCGTTATCTGGCTCTTCTCATCCGAGAATTCAAAAATTTCTGCGTCAAATAACTCAATATTAGAGGACTAGGAGAGAGTTCAATGAATATCATTTCCATTGCGTTGGTTCAACCGATAACCTATTTTGGCAATGTACTGCAAAATGTAGGGCATTGTGAAACCTTTATTGACCGGGCCGGGAAAGAAAATGTGGATTTAATAGTCTTTCCAGAATTATATCTGTCGGGATATGATTTGAATTTTCTAAAACAATCGAAGTGTTCTTTGCAATCTGAAGCTGTTCAATATATAACAGAAATTGCAAAGAAAAATAAAATCTATGTTATCTTACCTGTTGCATTACAAGAAGGATCTCAATTATATAATGCAGCTATCCTTATTACCAGAAATGGAGATGTAGAAGGAATATATCGCAAAGTTCATCTGTGGAGTGAAGAAAAAAAATATTTTCAGGCTGGAAATCGATATCCGGTTTTTCAAACGGATTTTGGGAAAATCGGGATTTTAATTTGTTACGATGCAGGTTTTCCTGAAGCTTCCCGTATGTTGGCATTACATGGAGCCGAATTAATAGTATTTCCTGCTGCGTTTGCCGATACACCGATATTTCGTCAACGATGGAATATGTATTTTGGAAATAGGGCATTAGAAAACACTTGTTTTGTAGCTGCGGTTAATTCCATTGGTTTAAATAGTAACGGTGAAAGATTTTTTGGTAATAATTTAATGTATGGTCCCGATGGTTTGCGAATTGCTGCAGGGACAGATTTTGAAGAGCAGATGGAAATAGTAAAAATTAATTTGGATACTGTAAAAGAAGAAAAGGAAAATTCATATTTAACTGATTTACGGATGGATACATATGAATATAGGAGTGAGTAGTCAATGAGTCATATATTAAAAAAACAAATTAAAGGTATATATATTTTAGCAATAACGCCATTTAATCAGGACTTTTCATTGAATTTGGAAGGATTGCAAAAAAATATTGATTTCTTCATTTCGTCAGGTGTTAATGGTGTTGTTGTCGGTGGTACTTATGCTGAATATCCAAGCATGACAATTGAAGAAAGAAAACAATTGTTTAGAGCCGCTATTGAAGCTGTTAATGGAAGAGTACCTATTGTATGTTGTACTGCTGATAGCGGAACACAGAATGCCATTGATTTAACAAACTATGCAGATAAAATTGGTGCAAATGCTGTAATGGTAACTCCTCCTTATGTTTCGGAGGTCCGCTCAACTGATATGATATATCATTTTGAACAATTAGATGCCAATGTGGATATTCCTATTTTAATTTACAATAGTGCCAGTATTGGCGTTAGTTTGACACCTCAAGATATAAAGGAAGTATCTAAACTTAAGCATATTTATGGAGTTAAACAAGGGGCAACCGATTTGAATGTTTTAGTAAGGACATTAGCTTATGCCGGTGATAAAATTTCCGTTATGTGTGCATCAGATGGATTGATTCTAGGGGCATTAGCTTCCGGGTATCCTGGTTGCACATCAACTAATGCTAACTTTATGTGTGATGAATATGTAGCTTTATATGATGAAGTCATGAACAATCAATTAGCAAAGGCTCAGAAACGTTACTATAGATGGCAACCAATGCGCGACTTAGCTACTCGATTTGGCCAACCTGCGATGGTGAAAGCGGCAATGGAATTAAAAGGCCTCAGTGCAGGACCAGTTAGGCCGCCATTTCAATCTTTAGATGAGAAAGAAAAGGAAGAATTGACAACCGTATTGGAACAGTGTGAGTTGTTGTAATCTGATTAGTTGAGGTAGTTATGAAACTGGAATTCATAAATTATTAGACCAAAGACCAGCTCATTCCTTGGGAT
>Ga0070399_1003324_pt1 | contig 14411 bp, 13 predicted proteins | sample BioMet4_FD_61217 | JGI IMG/M metagenome (GOLD analysis project Ga0070399, IMG submission 61217) | Microbial communities from bioreactor (seeded with sewage sludge) at LBNL, California, USA - Biofuel metagenome 4 (version 1) | ecosystem: Engineered > Bioreactor > Anaerobic > Unclassified ... | reverse complement strand
TCGGTCAGAGCCCAGCCTGAGAACGTGTAGGGATCATCCCCGCGCAAGCGGGGAACACTGCCCCTGCATGGTCTTGTAGCTTTCGCCCATGGGATCATCCCCGCGCAAGCGGGGAACACATGCAACGATTGCCAAGCGCGGAACAAAACGGGGGATCATCCCCGCGCAAGCGGGGAACACCCTCGAAGACCTCGACCTCTCTGTCCAGCCTCGGGATCATCCCCGCGCAAGCGGGGAACACAATTCCTGGAACTCGACATTTTTGACGAGATAAGGATCATCCCCGCGCAAGCGGGGAACACCCGTCGCAGTACGTGATTGTGTAGCAATTGATGGGATCATCCCCGCGCAAGCGGGGAACACGTGACTCTGACTCCTGGTACTCACACTACCCTCGGATCATCCCCGCGCAAGCGGGGAACACGTAACTTCACAGACGATGCTTTCGGGATTGAAAGGATCATCCCCGCGCAAGCGGGGAACACTAGTTTTCGCTGTTATGGGGATCATCCCCGCGCAAGCGGGGAACACGGTGGAGAAATCGGACAACATCATGATGGGACTGGACCATCCCCGCGCAAGCGGGGAACACCGGAGAATGCAGACGATGACGCAAGCCAGAATGGGATCATCCCCGCGCAAGCGGGGAACACGCGCGGTCGATTAACTACAACTATAAGCGGATGGGATCATCCCCGCGCAAGCGGGGAACACTTTATACCCGTTTCACGGGTGGCCCGTCGTCAGGGATCATCCCCGCGCAAGCGGGGAACACCCATATCGCCTTCCTCTCCGAGATTGCCCGGCAGGATCATCCCCGCGCAAGCGGGGAACACGATCACCAGCGCGATTCTGTCTTCCAGTGAAAAGGATCATCCCCGCGCAAGCGGGGAACACGCCGCGATGTATGAGTAAGCCTTCGCTGAGTAGGGATCATCCCCGCGCAAGCGGGGAACACACAGCTTGGCATATGCCGAGCCGTCGCGGCCTGGGATCATCCCCGCGCAAGCGGGGAACACGGTATGTCGACCCGGTCGCTTACCGGTGTGCCAGGATCATCCCCGCGCAAGCGGGGAACACCATATCGCCTTCCTCTCCGAGATTGCCAAGCAGGGATCATCCCCGCGCAAGCGGGGAACACCGGCACAAGATACTACGATATCTTGGACGAAAGGGATCATCCCCGCGCAAGCGGGGAACACACAAAGACAAGACGCGCGTCATGCTGAATCAGCGGATCATCCCCGCGCAAGCGGGGAACACGCCTTGACGTACGTGACAATGACTTTAACGGCGGGATCATCCCCGCGCAAGCGGGGAACACGAGCCGTTGCCGTCAAATGAGATGGCGTAGGTGGGATCATCCCCGCGCAAGCGGGGAACACACCAAAATAGGGCTTGTCCTTATTCCCACTATAGGATCATCTCCGCGCAAGCGGGGAACACTAGTCGGTGGCAGACGTCAGCGCCTTCAGCTCGGGATCATCCCCGCGCAAGCGGGGAACACCTGTCAATGCGAATCTCATCTGTGCACATCTTGGGATCATCCCCGCGCAAGCGGGGAACACATGCTGGCCCAGCTTCGCGGGCTTCAACACAGCGGATCATCCCCGCGCAAGCGGGGAACACTACGGCGGCAGCGTCACTCTCTATGGGGCGATGGGATCATCCCCGCGCAAGCGGGGAACACTAGGATTTGCGTGTGTGCGTGTGTGCGTGTGTGGGATCATCCCCGCGCAAGCGGGGAACACGACTACGAGGTGCGCCCTAAAGGCAAGGAAGCAGGATCATCCCCGCGCAAGCGGGGAACACCCCATTTTCGCAGTCAACGTCGACACAAGGTAGGGATCATCCCCGCGCAAGCGGGGAACACCTCATCGTCAGTGAACATCAGTCTGCCGGCTGGGGATCATCCCCGCGCAAGCGGGGAACACTAGAGAACGGTGGTCGTCGACGAATTGGACGTGGGATCATCCCCGCGCAAGCGGGGAACACCTGGGGATAACGTCGGATGCGACAGATCTTAAAGGATCATCCCCGCGCAAGCGGGGAACACCCTGTGATTTCAAGAAACTTGGTGCTGTCAAAGGGATCATCCCCGCGCAAGCGGGGAACACCTATTCCGCTTCGGAGTACGCGCACGAGGTCAGGGATCATCCCCGCGCAAGCGGGGAACACTGCATTACAATGACGACGAGTTCGCCCCTGCTAGGATCATCCCCGCGCAAGCGGGGAACACTGCCTATAGTGATTACCTCCCCGACCTTTTCGGGGATCATCCCCGCGCAAGCGGGGAACACCAGTTCGTCCAGGGAACGGACGTCCTGACCTTCGGATCATCCCCGCGCAAGCGGGGAACACGAACCACCGCCTACGCGGAGGTCCAGTTCGGCGGGATCATCCCCGCGCAAGCGGGGAACACTCGAAGCAGTGATCTGCGCCACAGGATAGACAGGGATCATCCCCGCGCAAGCGGGGAACACCTAAAAATCTCGCGCAGGTATGAGCAAAATGAGGGATCATCCCCGCGCAAGCGGGGAACACTCTCAAATCCCTAAACCCCACGGCAATCGCCGAGGATCATCCCCGCGCAAGCGGGGAACACCCGCCGTCGTGACGGCGGGCCAGGGCCAACCAGGGATCATCCCCGCGCAAGCGGGGAACACACGAAAACAACAGTTCCGGAAACAAGCGTTCCGGGATCATCCCCGCGCAAGCGGGGAACACTATGCCACTCCAAACTACGCATCTTCAACTGCAGGATCATCCCCGCGCAAGCGGGGAACACTTATTTGTGTGTCTGTTCCCGCTGTGATGGTTGGGATCATCCCCGCGCAAGCGGGGAACACTCAGCATCACAGGCGTTATCGCCGTGATTCCCGGGATCATCCCCGCGCAAGCGGGGAACACGCGGCTTTGACCAGAGCATCCAGCTGGAACGAGGGATCATCCCCGCGCAAGCGGGGAACACCGGCACGGCGTTTTGTTCATCTTGGCGGTAAGGGGATCATCCCCGCGCAAGCGGGGAACACAGAGACTTGTGGCGGTGGCCTTGGTCATACTCAGGATCATCCCCGCGCAAGCGGGGAACACGGCAGCGACCAGCCGACCCGTGAGAACTACGTAGGATCATCCCCGCGCAAGCGGGGAACACCCTGAGATTCGGTTCTGCCGCAGCTGCTCCCTGGGATCATCCCCGCGCAAGCGGGGAACACCCGTCTGCGGTCGGGACCGGCGACGCGGTCACGGGATCATCCCCGCGCAAGCGGGGAACACGGACTGCGACGAAAGGAAGCGGATGAAGACAGGGGATCATCCCCGCGCAAGCGGGGAACACTAACCTCAAGAGAGTCAACTATGGTGAATAAGGGGATCATCCCCGCGCAAGCGGGGAACACTCCAGAGGGCAGGAGCAGTAGTCCCCGTCCTCGGGATCATCCCCGCGCAAGCGGGGAACACGCCTCCAGGCCGATGCAGATCACATAGTGCGGGGGATCATCCCCGCGCAAGCGGGGAACACTCCGCCTTGACGGTAATGGTGAAGTGGATGACGGGATCATCCCCGCGCAAGCGGGGAACACCTGAAGTACAGAATTCCGTTACTGATCCACAGGGGATCATCCCCGCGCAAGCGGGGAACACTGTACTTTGCGGTCACATCTGCATTGAACCGTAGGATCATCCCCGCGCAAGCGGGGAACACCTGAAGTACAGAATTCCGTTACTGATCCACAGGGGATCATCCCCGCGCAAGCGGGGAACACACCCCTACTCAGTCGCTTAAGCTGGCAATACTGGGATCATCCCCGCGCAAGCGGGGAACACTGCTCTTTGGGAGTACGCAACGGATGACAACGGGGATCATCCCCGCGCAAGCGGGGAACACCCTCTACGCAGCAGGGAGTCCTGTGCCTGGCGGGGATCATCCCCGCGCAAGCGGGGAACACTTTATAAAAACATCAGATCCCGCGCTAAGTCGGGGATCATCCCCGCGCAAGCGGGGAACACTCTAGATACTTATTCAGCGAGCCGTCGCCTAAGGGATCATCCCCGCGCAAGCGGGGAACACCCATACTCACACCTCACTAGTACTAAGTATACAGGATCATCCCCGCGCAAGCGGGGAACACAGCGTCTTTTCGTCTACATTCATGACCCTGGCGGGATCATCCCCGCGCAAGCGGGGAACACTGACGATACTGGACAAAAAGACATCAAAAGGCGGGATCATCCCCGCGCAAGCGGGGAACACCTTCATTTTTAACACCTCTTAATTGTGCGGGTAGGATCATCCCCGCGCAAGCGGGGAACACCTGTCCCTCCTTTGTCAGTGCCCACAGCGATGAGGATCATCCCCGCGCAAGCGGGGAACACGAGTCAGACTTCTGTGGAAAAGCCGGGAAGGGGGGATCATCCCCGCGCAAGCGGGGAACACCGAGCATAACGGTATTGCATTTGCCTCCTAATGGGATCATCCCCGCGCAAGCGGGGAACACCCAGCTGACCCTGGGCGGGCAGGTGGCGGCAGGGGATCATCCCCGCGCAAGCGGGGAACACGTATTCTGCACTCGCACTACTCCGATCTATCTAGGATCATCCCCGCGCAAGCGGGGAACACCATGGGCGGTCATGTCCTGCGAGACAGCGACGGGGATCATCCCCGCGCAAGCGGGGAACACTATGCTACTCCAAACTATTCATCTTCAACTGCAGGATCATCCCCGCGCAAGCGGGGAACACGAAGCGGTAGCAAAAACAGCTACCGAAACCGCGGGATCATCCCCGCGCAAGCGGGGAACACAAGGATCTCATGGCCGACGCCCGGGAGCATCGGGGATCATCCCCGCGCAAGCGGGGAACACGCGGCAGTTTTTCAGGCTATGGCAATCCACTGGGGATCATCCCCGCGCAAGCGGGGAACACCGACATCGACACCTATAAGCAAGAGTGGACGGAGGATCATCCCCGCGCAAGCGGGGAACACTGTGACTCGACTACGCCCACGGCTCTAAGCACGGGATCATCCCCGCGCAAGCGGGGAACACGATTGCAACAACTACTACCGCAGGTTTCATGGAGGATCATCCCCGCGCAAGCGGGGAACACTTTGGTAACAAAGCTTGAGCGGCACTATCGGGAGGATCATCCCCGCGCAAGCGGGGAACACGTGCTAAAAAGATTAAGCTAAGCGTTGCTCAAAGGATCATCCCCGCGCAAGCGGGGAACACCCAGCGACGATATAAAGAGAGCCATCTGCTCCAGGATCATCCCCGCGCAAGCGGGGAACACCACATGTATATGGGGATGGCACTATGCACATGAGGATCATCCCCGCGCAAGCGGGGAACACGGGGTCCATCCTCGTGCCATATCAGGAGGACAGGGATCATCCCCGCGCAAGCGGGGAACACCCAAAGCGATACTCCATGGCGCGAGTGCGGTACGGATCATCCCCGCGCAAGCGGGGAACACCTATCGTTGTCGTAATCGTTCTCGAAGCATTCGGGATCATCCCCGCGCAAGCGGGGAACACTTTTTCACCTTTATTGCATAATCTATAATTGCGGGATCATCCCCGCGCAAGCGGGGAACACTGATAGTTATAGCGACAAAATAAGCGTTTCTGAGGATCATCCCCGCGCAAGCGGGGAACACCGATATTGTCGTTTTGCCCGTTATTGCTAACTGGGATCATCCCCGCGCAAGCGGGGAACACCCCTTTGGCGTGTTAATCATCCGCGCGTCTTACGGATCATCCCCGCGCAAGCGGGGAACACTTGGTCCATTGTGAGGGTAAGCGATAGAGAACGGGATCATCCCCGCGCAAGCGGGGAACACGTTAATGACTGTTCTTTGCCTTCATACGCATAGGGATCATCCCCGCGCAAGCGGGGAACACTGATAGGCAAGGGATGGGGCCCGACTGGAAGGAGGATCATCCCCGCGCAAGCGGGGAACACGGCGACCCTCCATAAATGGTCTTTACAATTTTAGGATCATCCCCGCGCAAGCGGGGAACACTGGACGAAGCGCGCGACGCTTGCCGTAAGGCCGGGATCATCCCCGCGCAAGCGGGGAACACTTGACCCTGATGTCCAGGCATTGATTTAGTGCGGGATCATCCCCGCGCAAGCGGGGAACACTGTAATACATTTGGTGCGCGGTGGTACTGGTAGGGATCATCCCCGCGCAAGCGGGGAACACGTAGTAATAGTACGACTGTAACCGCCATTTGCAGGATCATCCCCGCGCAAGCGGGGAACACCCCCTATAATCTGCCAAAGACGCAATGACATCGGGATCATCCCCGCGCAAGCGGGGAACACTATTCATATAGAAGTGATATGACAAACGTTGAGGGATCATCCCCGCGCAAGCGGGGAACACCTACTACGAAATTCGGTGCTGATAATAAACGGGGGATCATCCCCGCGCAAGCGGGGAACACTTAATGTCTATATGGTTGTTCAGGTGATGGAAGGGATCATCCCCGCGCAAGCGGGGAACACACACGCTCAATCATCTTAGGCGAGGGCTTCATAGGATCATCCCCGCGCAAGCGGGGAACACTTCAACTGACAAGCGAGGGCAAAATGCCCACGAGGATCATCCCCGCGCAAGCGGGGAACACCCATTGTATATTGCCCAATCCTCGTCATAGTCGGGATCATCCCCGCGCAAGCGGGGAACACGCTATCCTGACCTCCTCTGCACCGGTCGGCGAGGGATCATCCCCGCGCAAGCGGGGAACACGCTGGAACCCTTACAGCTGTTGATAAACGGTGAGGATCATCCCCGCGCAAGCGGGGAACACGAGAAGAAAATGGACCAGACGGGTCTCTTTATAGGATCATCCCCGCGCAAGCGGGGAACACTTATTCCTAACAATGTAAGTAAAGCAACTAATGGGATCATCCCCGCGCAAGCGGGGAACACAGACATCAAAAGGTGTTGCTATCATATCAGGCAGGATCATCCCCGCGCAAGCGGGGAACACTCACCCGTACGCAGGCACTGCATGACATGGCTAGGATCATCCCCGCGCAAGCGGGGAACACTCGATCCTACCGACAATACGGGTATGCAGGCTAGGATCATCCCCGCGCAAGCGGGGAACACTATTAGAAGATAAATAGAAACTCATTCTTTGTAGGATCATCCCCGCGCAAGCGGGGAACACTATTGCATTCGTGACAGTGAAATAATCGCTGAAGGATCATCCCCGCGCAAGCGGGGAACACCGGGTAATACGCTCATCAAATCTGCCCTTAATGGGATCATCCCCGCGCAAGCGGGGAACACTGTTGTTAATTTATATACAGCGTATGATGGAAGGGATCATCCCCGCGCAAGCGGGGAACACAAAAGAAGCTCTATCGCTCGGCGGCAGAGGATGGGATCATCCCCGCGCAAGCGGGGAACACGTCGGGTGCTTAAAGACCGCCGCCATGCCATCAGGATCATCCCCGCGCAAGCGGGGAACACTAGCATTTATCTTACAACGGATGGTGATGTATGGGATCATCCCCGCGCAAGCGGGGAACACACCGTTTTCATCGACTAATTCGATTCCATAAAGGGATCATCCCCGCGCAAGCGGGGAACACTTAATCATCCGAGTATGCTCGGAGAAATTTGTAGGATCATCCCCGCGCAAGCGGGGAACACTATTGCATTCGTGACAGTGAAATAATCGCTGGAGGATCATCCCCGCGCAAGCGGGGAACACTGCGTACATTTTAATCACCTTTTATTTAATTAAGGATCATCCCCGCGCAAGCGGGGAACACTTCTCACCGCTTTCCATACTCACATACAGCGAGGGATCATCCCCGCGCAAGCGGGGAACACTTCAATCCGACTTGCGTATCCTGTTTGGTCTTGGGATCATCCCCGCGCAAGCGGGGAACACGTGCGTCTTCTATCATTGCGCCTACTTTTATCAGGATCATCCCCGCGCAAGCGGGGAACACTCCTTAACTTTTCTCAAATCGTCCTTGGATAGGGGATCATCCCCGCGCAAGCGGGGAACACAAGTATCGGAACAAAGCATATTGATGTAATACGGGATCATCCCCGCGCAAGCGGGGAACACGTATCACGGGCGAACGTGCGCACTTTGGTACTGGGATCATCCCCGCGCAAGCGGGGAACACCGCCACCCGAACGGGCAGCAAAATTGGAGGATGGGATCATCCCCGCGCAAGCGGGGAACACACTAAAGTCTGGTAAAAGTGCCAGCAAATAAAAACATGACTACTAACGATTCATTCAATAGCTGTGTTAATATCACTTTGTCGATGTCAGGACTCGAAACTCATTAGACGCGAGAACACCTTTGCCATCGCTTCTCCCTGCCCTTCAACTGAATCCAGATTGCAGTCTAAGGCCAAGGCCTTGGTTAAAGTATCCAAGGAATAGTTCGGCAGATCGGAGAACACCTTGCGCGCATATTGCTGGAGATCGATCAGGTCGAAGGCTGGTCTGCTCACTGAAGAACGGACACAACCCGCATCGATGAATTCACTGATCCGTTTGGCATTCTCACAGACTACAGCCTTGCCGCTGAGCGCGGTCAGAAACTGTTCCAACGCGACGGTTGCCGATAGCGAAGTTCCACGCCCGTCAGCTATCCAATACGGTTCGCTTCCCTGCAGCGATAAACTCCAATTGCGGTGCTGAATCAACTTCCCGTGTTGGTCACAGAAGAAAAAATCGAAACTGAGCAACCGGTCAACCGAGGGCGTAACACCGCTGGTCTTGACCAACGCCACACAGATGCGCTCATCAGCAGGTGGATTCATGATCTTGCCGGCTTCCCGACTGATTTTAAGAAAACGGCTGGCATTACTATATCCCAGACCACGCCTGGACGACCCCGCGGGAGGCGGAAGCGGCCGCCTCATCAGTTTAAGACCATCATAGTCGACCGGCTGCCACTCAGTATTATGGACTCTGAAATCGAAACGCTGTTCGTTGTCAACTCCGTAGACCATTGTCGCCCGCCCGGTACGGCAGCTGGTGATTATCCGCTCCCAGAGCGCATCTCTCACTCTAGCGGTCACTCTGCCGACGAACACGTTGGTACTGACCTCAAACAGCCATTTGGTAAGATATCCCCGTAACGAAGGAGGACAATCTGAGAGTACGATGACGATCATTCCTCATCCCGGCGGTCTTCGTCCTCGTCTTTCCCGTACGAGACTCCGCTGCTGACTGCGCCGACCTTTTCGTCCCACAGGTCCAAATTGTCATCGGTTGTTTCTTCGTCAGTTTCTGCTCCCACTCCGCCAAGCAGCAGATTGCGAATGTCTGAAGCCATCCTGTCCATCAGCTGACCGTCCGTCACGGCATCCCGGACCGCCAATCTGGTCGCGGCGCCGATGTCATCGGGCTTCTGAGCGGCAATCCGAAAAGCAATCGGAATGCTGATTTCGGTCTTGTAGAGATCGGCGACATCGTAAACGAATGACTTGTCATGCCCGTTGTGCACGAAACCGAGGCCGGGTGAACACCCGAGCGCGATGATGACACTGTGAGCGATTCCGTACAGACAGGCATTGGCCGCGGACAACGCCATGTTGACAGCATCGCTTCCGGCAAAATCCTCTGGCAGATAATCCCGTCCGTCCCACGTCACGCCAGTCTCCGCCGAGGCTTGCCGGTAGACCGCTCTGATCCGCGCACCTTCGCGGCCGCGCAGCTGCTGCATGGTGTAATGCGAAACGTCTTCGCTGGGAAATCTCATCTGATACATGGCTCTGGCTACAGCCAATCTGGCTCTGGTGTTGGTCACGGCTCTGGCCTGCGCCATCAGCAGACGGGAGGAATGGGTCAGCGGCTGACCGCTGGCATAATAGCGTACCCCGTGCTCGCCCACCCAGATGACCGTGGCCCCGGCATCACCTAACAGCTCAATCGCCCGGTGGGTGATGGTGGTCCCCGGCCCCAGCACCAGCACACTGAGTGCTGCAGCTGGCACATGGACGATTCCGTGCTCATCGGTAACGGTGATCGCACTGTCCGCCCGATTGATCACACACCGTTCGAGATACAAGAAGGAAATCCGCTCCCGGACCGGCGGCAGCTCCGGCAGCTCCGGTTTCTCGGCACCTGGCAGCATCATGTCACAGCTTCGCGATTGTCAGCAATCCGCAGCCGTAGGCTTTCGCCCGCCCGATGCCGTTACGCAGTGAAGCGATGAATGCCTCCGCATCGGTAATCTTCAGGACACCTTCGAAAGTAACGGTACTGACTGATACCTCCTTTTTTTCACGTCTGAAGTGCTCGAAATCCCGCTGCCTTATCTGCACATTGGGCTGGTTATCGCTTCCGCAATCAATCTGGAAACCGCAGCGTGGAGCTCTTTCCATCAGCCAGTCAAGCTGCTGTTCCGCGGTCACATGTGCCATGACCTTACCCCGCTTGCAATCGCTGCCTTCTCTTACCGAATGCACCGGATTGGCCTTCAGCCGGAAACGCCAGATCTGTCCGGCCGTAATGCCGGCCAGAAACTCTTCATAGTCCAGGGTGTCCCAGTGCTGATCCCCCTCGGGCCACCCGAACTGATCGATGATGTGCGAGAAATCCGGCTTACGCTGACTCTGCACCAGCAGGTAAACGGCATGACCTAGCCGGTCGACCCGCCAGAGCACCCGGTCACCACCCTTGTCCTCGAAAGAAGAGAAGCTACCCATCACGGCCGCATGCATTACCTCAGGAGAAGCAAAAGCTTTCATCGATTCGCGACGATAAGGGTTGATCTCCACCCTCGATAGGAACATCAATTCACCTCCTCGCGCAGAATCGCCAGTGCATCGTGTTCCGTGGTGTCATCGGGACAGCGGCGACTCTCTTTGTTGATTATCGGAACTCCGGACAGATCATGACTGACCGTACGGAAATCATAACGACGCTGAGACTGACTGAAAGAGAGCGGAACATCCCGCACCATAATCGGCGAAGTGCCGTAATCAGCATCCGCCACCACTTCCAGACAAAGCTCGGGCGGCTGCTGCACCTGATACCAAGAAGAGGCCTGCCAGCTCTCGTCCGCCAGTGCTTCCTCCAGCTTCTTCGAACGCAGACCGAGGGAGACCGGCCCTACCGGAGGACAGGAGCGCCGTCCGAGGTACAACGGATAGAATGGATGCTGCAACGCTCCTTCGATCTGAAGCAACAGGGTGGCATCGCCCTCGAGACCGACCAGGAAGACCGCATCAGCCAGATAGAAACGCTCGGTCACGAAACTGAGCTTATCATCGTCTGGATGATGGACTGTATGATAATCCTTCAGCAGTTCTCCACCCTGGTCGATGCGCACGCCGAAACGCAGGCCTACCAGATCGTCGACCGGTGCATCCCTGCTCCGGCCCAGCGCGGCAGCGATCAGGCCGATGACCCCACTCTTGGTCGGTTCCCGGCCAGTAGTGCGCCGGTTGAACTTGCTTGCCGTCCCCCAGGCCTGCAGAGGCCCGGCTAACCTCAGCAGCAGAGTTTCCATCTGATCAGAACTCCTCGACGAGATACTGGCGCAGCGTTTCCAAAGCAGCACTCAAGTCAACACTGGGGCCGAGCTGTTCCAGGCCCCGACCGATCATCCATGATTTGACCGGCAGAGGTGCGAAGCTCGTGCAAACACTTCCTTCATACTCTGCCAGCCGCACAGCTGACTTCAGCGCATAGCCCCCGTTCTGATGGTCGGACTGGATCGGAGCCTCGAAAGCACCCGCCAGATTGATGGGCTGATCGTTACGCACCGTGATGAGCACTGCATCGGGGAGTGTGCGATTAGCAAAAGTGTTCTGCTTCCCGCTCGGCATCGACATAACGAAAGCCCGGACGAACTCCTCCACCGCCTTCGCCGTGGCCTCTGGGTTCTCGGCCAGCTGCCGGTTGAGAGCATGCACAGCCACAGTGGCATAACGGTAAAGAGTTGCCGAATTGAATTCCACCGTACCGATCATGCCGGCACCGGCATTGTCGGCCGACGCCATCTCATCTAAAGCCGTATAATAGTCATACTCATTGTCGACCCGATGGGTGGAGATGCTGTGGGCCACCTGCGCCGAAGCATCGGCATTCAGCGACGGATCATCAGCAACCATCCTTCCGAAGAGCGCCAGATCCACACCGTAACCGGCTTTCAGCGCGTTCTGTACGGTTTTTTTGTCGTATCCGCCCTGCAGCGCCAATTCTGCCAGATTCTCCGCCTGCTTCATGCTCATGAAGAACAGCGCTTTGGCCTCGGGCACGCCTTCGGTCTCCTTGTTTTTCCCTTTCTTCTTTGCATCTACGCTGATGCCGGCGGCTTCAATCACCGCCTGAGCCTTCTGCTGTGCATCCTCTGCTGAAACCTCGGGATTCTTCTTCTGAATCTCTTTCGATACCAACTCGACGATCTTCATCGTCCGTACGCCCAGCTCTTCTTCGTCGAAATGATCGCGGAAATACAGGCGCATCGCTCTTTTCCAGCTCTGCGAAGAAACCCGCGCCCGATTCACTCCGCCATATACAGCAGTCTTCGGACTCCCGGAATCGTCCCGGTTCACACAGCTGGGTGGTACGGTCTGAATCACATGCACATCTACGAAAATTCTCTTTTCCATTTTTATTCCTCACTCAACAACTTTTTTTCCATGCTCAATATCGCTTTTTTCAACAGCCTTGTAGAAATCCTGTCCCCACTGCATCCGCACTCTGTTTCTGCCTTCTGGATAACAGTATTCATACAGGTCACGCGCCAGCCGCGGATAGTCCAGAGCCTGAGACGTCTTCGAAGCTTTCAAAAGCTGAATCAATCCCCTCGCATAATACGACAGCTCGGCGAGATCTCCTGCCGTAACCACCGCATCGAAACGACGTTTCACGGCCTCTTCGTTGATTGGCGTAATCAGACTGCGTACGGCAGTAGCAAAGGACCTGCCTGCCTGATAGACTGACTGACTGTTGCTCTGCTGATGCAGAGCATAGAGCGTCAGCGCCGAATGAATGGCCCACTCGGCGTCGGTTGCTACACGGCCGTCGCCTGTGCCATGCAACGTCAGCTCATCGGGAATGTCTGCCAGAGTTATTTCCCACACCTCCGGCAATTCGGCAGGACTCTTGCCGATCCCCCGGCGAAGGTTCGCCAGCTCGGCTTTCTGCCATGGACCTGCACCCTGCAGCGAAAGCACCTTCTGTTTTACGAAATCATAAACTAAATCAGCCTTTGCCGTCTTTACTCACCCCGAAGAATCTTATTGACTGTGAACCGGAAAATCCGATACTTCGTCACTGAATTGTCGACCATACTTTTGCCGACGAACGCTTTCTCATTGGCATTCTGCAGGATTTTTTTACCATCAGCAAATATTATCTGCCCGACCTGCGCCAGCCAGTCATTCATCATCAATTCCATGTCGCTCTTCTCGGGGTCAATGACCATCAGCCAGTTCCTGAAGGGCTGATCCAACTGATAGTATGCCTCCGACCTGACCGTGTCTGCCATGGCCTTACGACTGTCCTTGCTGTCATTGCCGCTGAGCTCAGCGACATTGATGACGAACAGGCCTAATGCCTGAACACACTGATCAGTCCGTTCGATGACCTCTGAAATCCTGGTGCTCCACTCATCGCCGACCGCTGCCAGCAGGTCCGCGTTCAGTGAAAGGCTGTCTTCGATCAAATCGTCGACAAAGAAGTCCTTGTCGCCGTATTTCACTCCTGCAATACCGAATGTGATGGCATTGATAGGCAACGCTTGATGCATCTCCAGATATGCCACCCATCTTACCACACCAGGCTGACGTCCTTTGTCCGATTTAGCGATCATGACCGCATAGTCGCGCCACATCGTCCGCGATGGATCGTGACGCCGCGGTACCCATGACCCGTCATCGTTCTGACGCCAAACGGTCATTTGCTCGGCCAGAGCATTCTCTTTCGGGAAGAAATCACCGCCGAGAAGCAAGTACCCAGTCACGCCTGCCTCGTCACGCTGGAGGAGCACCCTGCGAGACTGCAGCGTGAGCATAGCGAGCGGACTCTGCGGTGTCGGTATCTCAACCCTTTCCTGCGTCCGCGGCGCAGCCAATTCCCACACGGCTTGCTCTTCGGGGAAGGGCATGCCCTGATCATCCAATAGGACCAGATTCAGCAACAAAGTTTCAAAGAGATTGTGACCCTTAGCATAGATCAGACCCAATTTGCCCAGCCAACCGGCGCCTGTCGAAGGTAATCCAGCGCCCCTGATCGAGGGCTTGGCCGAGGTGTCATCGAACGCATTGACATACAGCAGCCACCTGACGGCTTCCGGATAGCTCAGATGCTCGGTCCGCGCTCCGCAGACATTGGTGAAGAACCGCCGCTTGTTCGCACTCTCCGACAATTCCCCATTAAGCTTCTTTACGCCGTAAGGGGTTCCCTTGTCA
>Ga0070399_1003313_pt1 | contig 14456 bp, 10 predicted proteins | sample BioMet4_FD_61217 | JGI IMG/M metagenome (GOLD analysis project Ga0070399, IMG submission 61217) | Microbial communities from bioreactor (seeded with sewage sludge) at LBNL, California, USA - Biofuel metagenome 4 (version 1) | ecosystem: Engineered > Bioreactor > Anaerobic > Unclassified ... | reverse complement strand
CCCATTCCACACCGCCGATGATATCTCTGGATGCCAGAAGCATCGCTGCTATAACCATTTCCTTAACGCCATTTGCATTTGCACCCGGTGTATTAAATACAACAATTCCCTTTTCTGCACATTTTTCCAGTGGAATGTTGTTTACACCGGCTCCAGCGCGTGCAATACATAAGAGCTTATCAGAAAATTCCATTTCCAGCATCTGTGCGCTTCTGACAAGAATGCCGTGTGCATCATCTACATTATCAACCGCCTCGAACTGATCCGAGAAATTATTCAGACCGATCTTCGCAATTGGATTCAAACATTTATACTGATACATCTTGTTCTCCTTTTTCACTGTCGATAAAAATTTACCTGTTGTTTTTTTCAAAATCAGCCATAAAGTCTACAAGTTTCTGAATGCCTTCCTTTGGCATCGCATTATAGATGCTCGCTCTCATTCCGCCAACCGTTCTGTGTCCTTTCAGACTTACAAACCCGGCTTTTGTTGCTTCTGCAATAAACCTGGCATTGAGCTCTTCACTGTCTGTTATAAACGGCACATTCATCAGCGAACGATCCTCTTTCCGAACGGTTCCATGGAACATTGCGCTCTGATCCAGATAGTCATATAAAATGGCTGCCTTTTCCTCATTACGCTTCTTCATTTCTGTAAGACCGCCCTGTGCCTTGAGCCATTTAAATACGAGTCCGCACATATAAATACTCCAGCAATTCGGTGTATTATACAGAGATCCATTATCTGCCTGTGTCTTAAACTTCAGCATGGTAGGGCAAAATGGCATAACATCATCTCGAATCAGATCTTCACGAATGATGCTGATCACCATACCTGCCGGTCCGACATTCTTCTGTACGCCGCCATAGATAATGCCATATTTGGAAACATCTACCGGTTCTGACAAAAAGCAGGAAGAAACATCTGCAACCAGATCATGTCCCTTGGTATTGGGAAGTGTATGAAATTTAGTTCCATAAATTGTATTGTTCTCGCAAATATATACATAATCTGCATCTTCCGGAATATCCAGATCTGAACAGTCCGGTATGTAAGAGAATGTCTTATCTGCACTGGATGCTACCGCAACTGCTTCTCCGTATTTCTGTGCTTCCTGATATGCCTTTTTTGCCCACTGTCCTGTAATAATATATGCGGCTTTTTTATTCTTCATCAGGTTCATCGGAATTGCTGCAAACTGCTGGCTTGCACCGCCCTGCAGGAAAAGGACCTTATAATTATCCGGAATATTCATCAGCTCACGAAGATCCTGCTCTGCTGTCTGAATCACACCATCAAAGGTCTTGGAACGATGACTCATCTCATTGATTGACATCCCGCATCCCTGATAATCAAGCATTTCACTTGCCGCCTGCTTTAATACCTCTTCCGGTAATACCGCCGGACCAGCTGAAAAATTATATACTCTGGACATTTTTCTTTTCCTCCGTCACCTGACACCTTTGTCTGTATTATGGTGTTGTATTGTTTTGATTATATTTTCATTTTATTCTCATTATATTTTTTGTCAATATGTCTTTTCATAATATTTGTTATTTAATTATTTATTTTCAAATTATTTCAAATTCATATTTTTACTTTTTGCGCTTTTTATTTTTGTTGTATGTATATTTATACTCTATGTTTGAATTTATTACAGTAAATATTGATTTTATAAATACATTATTAATTTTATATGCATTCTATTTTTTTTAATTTTAATATGCAATTACTGGTTTTTTGCTCTGATAAAAAATGTATTTTATGATTTTAAAGATATATTATTCGATTTCTGTTTGATTTTTTCATTGTTTTTTATTCATTTTCTTTTTACTAATAACTATTTTTATCATACATTTTAATAGATTTGTCTTTATTTTTATCTTTATATGTTTATCTCTTTAGATATTTATTTCTTTAGATATTTATTTCTTTATATATACCTTTATATATGAATATTTCTTTATCTATATTTATCTAAAATTGTTTTTGCGAAAAAATCTTGACACTATCCTATATATATTTATCTCTCTTTATTTTTCATTATAACTTCATTATGTAATCGACAAAATTTATTATCATATGTCTCAAGAACATTTTCAGCTGTTTTTTATAATATAAATGTAAACGCCTGCATTTTTTCAAAAATCCACAGTCTTTCTGTCTATAAATATATGTAGTCTTTTAATCACAAAAAAAGACAACTCCATAAATACCGGAGTTGTCCTGATTTTTGTATGAAGTACTGCATTCATTACTATTTCCGATAATACGGAAACATTCAAGCTATTGATATACAAATTCCCGTGAAAAATAATAACTGAAAAAGAATAAACAGAAATCAACCGGAATTTTGAACAGGATCTCCGGTCCGCCGATCAGACCATGCAAAACAGATACTGCCGTCGCACTCATTGCCATCTGTACAATACACAAAATAACCCATTTTGCAAAAGTGCTTGTCTGCGCACTTTTTGTTCTAAATACAATCCGGTAATTCAATCTGTAATTTACAGTAGCAGAAACGCAGCGCGCCATTGCAGTTGCAATTACAACATACATCTGTGTACCGGAAAGGACATGGAATCTGCCAAGCATATCGCAAAAAATCATGAAGAGAATGAGATCCACAATACTTGCAAACATGGATGTGAAAATATAAGTTGCAAACGTCAGGTAGATCGATAAATTATCCCGAATGGCACGATATTGTTCCTGATTCCTTCTGGCAGAATATACGGTTTCGAGCGGAACTTCACGAACAATAACAGAGCATTTCTTACAATTGATCAGCATATTCGTATCAAATTCATATCGTTCCCCTTTTACATTCATCAGCTTTCTCATATAGGAAAGCGGAATCCCCCGTAATCCTGACTGTACATCCGTCACCAGAATTCCAACCAGGTAATGAAAGGAAAGCTGTAAGACTTTATTACCAGCCCTTGATTTTTTTGTCATCCGGCTCACATCAAGAATGCGCTTACCCATGATCAGATCTGTAGGATGTGCTGCCAGTTCATCCATTACTTTAAGAATATCAGAGCAAAAAAAGCTCCCTCTGCAATCCATTGTCACACATCCCAGTATTTCGTCCTCACTATCGAGAATCATATTAAAAGCACTTTTGAGCGCTCTTCCTTTTCCAAGATTCTCTGCATGATGAATCAGGCTGCAGCCATATTCTTCTTTTGCCCGCTGAAAAAACTCTGTATATGCTGCTCCGCTCCCATCATCCACAACAATAATATTGCTGACTCCATTCTGCCGCAGTTCGCGTATCACTCCGATCATTTCCTCATCCGGTTGATAAGCCGGTATGATTACCGGAATTTTACTGTATGCATCTAAGCTTATCCCCATTGTCAGTTCTACCATCCGTTTTTCTTTTTTCGACTCTCTCAGTCAAACAGAATGACCGGTGTCCCCGTTTTAACCATTCCGTAAAGTTTGCTGATTTGTTCACCCGGTCCATTGATGCACCCATGAGAACCTCCGGTTTCGTATATTTCTCCTCCGAATTCATCTCTCCAGGATGCATCATGAATTCCGACTCCCTTATACACTGCCATCCAGTAGTGCACAAAAGAGGCATAGCCCTGCCCTCTCAGAACTTTGTCTCTTTTCTTACTGTATACATAATATACACCTTCCGGTGTCTGCCTGTGCATTTTGACGCTTCCGGTCACGACAGGCATCGTGACCAGAAGCTTTCTGTTTTCATAATAATATAATTTTTGATCCTTCATATCCACTTCAATATAAGTTCCGCCGATATCATCTGTTCCCTGCTCCAATGCATGTGCAATATACTGGGGAATCCGCTGTCCGCTCTTTCCGCTCATGAATGCATTTTTCAGATAGGAATATTCTTCCGCCAGATCGATCTCATTCCCGTAGGTTCCGCCCGCAACCGTTATGTTTCTCCCGCTTGTAGCCTGAAACTGTCTGGTGCTTCCTATTGTATCATATTGCCCGAACATTTCCTGCAGAAAAGAATACATGGCAGCTTCACTGATCAGAAGTTGCCCCTGTGCATCTGTTACAAAGCCGTTTTCAATCCTGTAATCTTCGGGAAACGGTATTTCTTTTCCCGCTGCAATAAAGAGACTGCTTCCGGGATTGCTCTTCTGTTTTTTTTCCTTACGCACTTTTTCCAGTTCTGGCTGTGTTACAAACCATCCCGATATGGCAGCTGCATCAATATCCTTTTTCTGTGTTCCAAACAGATAGGTCATATTAAAGCTCTGCAGTTTTGCAATTTTACTATAGGTATTGCAAACAGATTGCATGCTTTCTGTCAGTTTCTGGTCCTGATAACACCCTGCAATGTCTGCAAGATTCAATTCCTTTTTACCGGATGCAATTGCATTTCGGACAGCCTCCATAATACTGCTTTTTACAGGAATATCCGTCATCTGATTCTGTAACTGATATCCGTTCTGCGTAGAAACAATAGTGACAGTCCTGTCCGAATCAGATTTATCCCAGAGAGGCCACTTACTGATTATACGATTCAATTGATCCGTATCAAAAAAATAGTCAGCAGTGATATTTCTGTAACTGCCTTTCATCAGATGAATCCCCCAGGCAAACGGATTCTGCATATCCATGTCTTTCTGAAGCGTTGTCATATAATCTGCCCGGAGTCCGATATCAGACGCACGAATAATAAAGGTATCACCTTTTTTATCTGTCACGGTAATCCCTTTATATTCGTTCTGCTGTGAGAGTATGTCGCCAACCTGCTCCACGCTCTTTCCGGTACAGTAAATCTGATTGATCCAGGTGCCATATGGAAAACGATTCATGTAATACAGTGACAACGTCAGATAACCTGTCACCAGTATCAGCAGAACAATCATCAATATGGTACCCAGCCATTTACCGGCAGTAGCTCTCATGATAATAATCCTTAATCCTTTTTCGCAGCAAGATCCTTTGCATCAAATGCCTCACTGATCGGTGCTCCGGCAGGAACCATCGGAAACACCTTATCGTCTGCTTCAATCATACAGTCCAATACAACCGGTTTGTTTTCTGCAATTGCTTTTTCAATTGCAGGCCCTACTTCTTCTCTTCGGGTTATTCTGACTGCAGTACAGCCGAGTCCTTCCGCAACCTTACAATAATCTATATTATCATTGAAAACTGTCTGTGAATAGCGTTTTCCATAGAAAAGTGTCTGCCACTGCCTTACCATACCAAGAACATGATTGTCTATAATAATCTCAATGATGGGCAGATGATATCTGCTGGCTGTTGCAAGTTCGTTCATATTCATCCGGAAGCATCCGTCTCCTGCAATATTAACACAGATCTTATCCGGTTTTCCGACTTTTGCACCAATACATGCTCCAAGTCCGTATCCCATTGTCCCAAGTCCTCCGGATGTCAGAAATGTTCTGGGTTCTCTGTATTTGTAATATTGCGCAGCCCACATCTGATGCTGTCCGACGTCCGTAGAAACAATTGCACTTCCGCCTGTCACACGATCCAGTTCTTCCATGATATAGGGACAGGTCAGCTTGCTCTGATCATAATTAAGCGGGAACTTTTCTTTGAATGCATCGATCTCTGCCAGCCATTCTGTATGATCCTGCTTCGTCAGCTGTGCATTTACATCTGTCAGAATCTGCTTCAGATCACCTACTACAGAACCATCCGTATGAATATTCTTATTGATTTCTGCAGCATCAATATCAAACTGCAATACTTTTGCATTCTTTGCAAATGCCCTGGCATTTCCAACTACTCGATCCGAAAACCTTGCTCCAAGTGCAATCAGAAGGTCGCATTCACTTACACCATAATTGGATGCTTTTGTACCATGCATACCGATCATTCCCGTATATAACGGATGATGTCCGTCAAATGCACCTTTTCCCATCAGCGTATCACAAACAGGAGACTCTATGATCTGTGCAAATTTTTCCAGTTCCTCAGAAGCGCCTGAAATGGTTGCTCCTCCGCCAACATAAATAAACGGCTTTTTTGCCGCCTTAATCATGTTAACCGCACACGCAATATCCTCCTGTGTGTAATTTTTTTCCGGTTTGGGATCAGAAATCTGAACCGGCTCATATTCACAGCTCTGTGCCGTAACATCCTTCGTAATATCAACGAGTACCGGTCCCGGTCTTCCTGTTTTGGCAATTGCAAATGCTTTGCGCAGTGTATCTGCCAGAATATCTACATTTTTAACAATATAACCATGCTTGGTAATGGGCATGGTTATTCCTGCTATATCGACTTCCTGAAAAGAGTCCTTGCCAAGAAGGGGCAAGTTGACATTACACGTAATCGCAACAATCGGAACCGAATCCATATATGCGGTAGCAATTCCGGTTACCAGATTTGTGGACCCGGGACCACTTGTTGCCATGCAGACACCGACTTTACCCGTTGCTCTTGCATAGCCATCTGCCGCATGTGCCGCTCCCTGTTCATGAGAAGTCAGAATATGTGTAAATTCATCCGCATGCTTATAGATTTCATCATATACATTCAGTATTGTTCCGCCCGGATAGCCAAAAATCGTGTCAACTCCCTGTTCTTTCAGACATTCCAGTACGATCTGTGCTCCAGTTAACCTCATTGCTAACCTCTTTTCTCCTATCCTTAATCTGCTTTGGGAACTTCCAGTATTGCGCCGCGATTACCGCTGGTTACCATTTGAACATATCTGGAAAGATATCCGGTCGTAATTTTAGGCTGTCTTGGTTTCCATTCTGCCCGGCGTCTAGCAATTTCCGTATCAGATACTTTCATATCCAGTGCATTCCCCGGAATATCTACCCGTATGATATCACCCTCCTGTACAAGTGCAATTGGTCCGCCAACTGCTGCTTCCGGCGATACATGTCCGATGGATGCGCCACGGCTGGCACCGGAAAATCTTCCATCTGTAATCAGTGCAACGCTCGAACCCAGTCCCATTCCTGCAATTGCAGATGTCGGATTCAGCATCTCACGCATACCCGGTCCCCCTTTGGGTCCCTCATAGCGAATTACTACAACATCACCCGCAACAATTTTGCCGCCAAGAATTGCTGCAATTGCATCTTCTTCACAGTCAAATACTCTTGCAGGACCTTCATGTACCATCATCTCCGGGGCAACTGCTGAACGTTTTACAATTCCCGTATCCGGTGCAAGATTTCCCTTCAGAACAGCGATTCCGCCATTGGGCATGTAAGGATTATCAATTGGCCTGATTACCTCCGGATCCATATTAACCACTCCTTCGAGATTTTCAGCAACTGTCTTCCCGGTACAGGTCATCAGATCAGTTTTGATCAGCTTTTTCTTATCCAATTCTTTCATTACCGCATAAACGCCACCTGCCTCGTTCAAATCCTCCATATAGGTATGTCCTGCCGGTGCAAGATGACACAGATTCGGTGTACGGTCAGAGATTTCATTTGCCATTTCCATGTTGATCTCAACACCTGCTTCATGCGCAATTGCAGGTAAATGAAGCATCGTATTGGTGGAACAGCCAAGTGCCATATCAATTGCCAGTGCATTCATAAAGGCATCTCTGGTCATAATATCTTTTGGCCGGATATCCTTTTCGATCAGTTCCATGATCTGGTATCCTGCTTTTTTGGCCAACCGGATTCGTGCTGAATAAACAGCCGGAATCGTTCCGTTGCCGCGCAGTCCCATACCGATCGCTTCTGTCAGACAGTTCATGGAATTAGCCGTATACATTCCAGAACAGGATCCGCAGGTCGGACATACCTTCTCTTCATATTCTGCAAGCTTTTCCTGTGTCATTGTACCAGCCGCGACACTCCCGACTGCTTCAAACATGCTGGACAGACTTCTCTTTTTGCCATCCACGCGTCCTGCCATCATAGGCCCCCCTGAAACAAATACAGTAGGTATGTTCACTCTTGCTGCAGCCATCAGAAGTCCCGGAACATTCTTATCACAGTTCGGAATCATAACCATGCCATCAAAAGCATGCGCAAGCGCAAGACATTCTGTACTGTCTGCAATCAGATCTCTGGTAACAAGCGAATATTTCATTCCGACATGTCCCATGGCAATGCCGTCACACACCGCAATGGCAGGAACAACAACAGGCATACCACCGGCTTCTGCAATTCCAAGCTTCACCGCTTCTGCAATCCGATCCAGTTCCATATGTCCCGGAATGATCTCACTTTGTGAACTTACAATACCAATCAGCGGTTTTCTCCGTTCCTCTTCCGTAAACCCAAGTGCGTTAAACAGACTTCTGTGCGGAGCCTGCTGGATACCTCTCATGACACGATCACTGTTCATAGTTGTTATCTCCTTTGCTGTATTTATTTTACATATAGAACGAAATCCTTGTTTTCATATATGATATGCATTGTATTAATATAATCCCATGGAATTGTTTCATAGGTCTGATAGAATTTCCAGACATCTTCTCCATTATAGCCCTTTTTCAACATATTCCGATCCAGAATCACACAGTCTGAATTTTCAATCTGCGTATTATCACAATTCATATCCCAGCCAAATTTCATCAGATATTGCTGATCTGTATCACACACACACGGATTGGCACGCTGTGAAAGATTGGCCATCAGTAACGCCTGATATGCCAGATTCTCTCTTTCACCGAGTTGTGCAAAATACATCGGATTAAAGGTTTGTATCAACATAACTGCAAATGCAAAAACAACCGGCAGAATGACATGCCACTTGCGGGAAATAATACTGTTTTTGCGGTTCGTTCTGTTCCTTACCATGCGTTCATACAACCTTCGCAGGATTAGAATAATATATTGAATCAGAATACTGATGGATAAAGCAACAATAATACCATAATAGGAAAACACTCTGTAATAGGGAAGCTTTCTTTGTACCAGAAGCATCAGCGGCATAAAAAGAGCAGTACAGCTGATCAGCAGTCTGAAACAGGTATGGCTTTCTTCAAAGTGGAATACACAACCACTGATGGTAATCGATATAGCAGCTATCAGTATCAGCAGAAGAATAATTCCACCACCGGGAAGAAACTGTTCATTCAGACTGATGACCCAGTTCCCAAACGCCGGTAAAAAACCTTTTTGCGGAACACTCTGAATATAAGGAGATGACAGCATATATTGCAGACCCCGGTGTGCTACCGATAAGGGAGCGCGAAGAATAATATCCACATGTCCAAGCCCATACATACTGCTGTTTTCATCTTTCATGATCAGATTTGAACCGACTGCCAGCCATATTACAAGATACAAAAAAGTGGTTACAAATGCTGCAATCACCCCCGCTGTCAGAATGCGAATCATTTGTCTAAGATACTTGTTTTTTCCCAGTCCCCCACTTACTTTCCTGATTCTATATCCATTAATGATCAGATACAGTATCGTGGCAAAACACAGAGGTACTACCCAATATACACTGCTGGGTACTGTATAAAGGCCCAACGTCAAAAGTATAATCAGAAAAACATAACGTGAAATCTGTTTGTACCCAATCCTGCTGAGATCTGAAAGTACCTTCATTGTAAGCAGAAAACATAACGTAGAAAGCGTATATCCTCTTCCCTGAACAGACAAAACATTTACCATCTGCAGGGAACTGTATATCACTATCGTACATAAAGGCAGCCAGTCATTAAAAAAGAACTGACTGATTTTATATAAAATGATCAGATTCGATACTGCACAAAGCCAGGATATGCCCCGTAACCCGATATATGAATTTCCAGTCAGGTTCAGAACAGATGAGAGAACAGAGTAGCCGACATGATTATTTGGCAAAGGCCAGTGTATTGCTGCATACAGCGGACCACGACTGATAAAATAGTAATAGGTATACAATTCATCATACCACGGCGTAAGGAACAGCATGCGCCACAGATAATATACTGCCATAGCCAGAATAAAAATTGCAGCAGCCATATTCTCCGGACTTTGTATCAGTCTTTCCCATGCTTCAAATCTGAATTCCGATTCTTCTTTTTTCCCCGAAACAGATTCTGTCTGATTTATTTTCATGATCCCCCATAGATCGTCAGAATACTCTCTCCGCGATCAAATCTCCCATTTTACAACAACCACAGGCTTTTGTGGAAATGTCTCCCTTCAATATCAAATCTGAAGTTCTGTAGCCTTCCTGCAGCACTTTTCTGACAGCATTTTCTACAGCATCAGCTTCCCTGTCAAGATTAAAAGAATACCGAAGCATCATCGCAGCTGACAAAACAGTTGCAATCGGATTTGCAATATCTTTGCCGGCAATATCAGGCGCGGATCCATGGCTCGGCTCATACAGACCAAAACTTGTATCATTCAGTGATGCACTTGAAAGCATACCAATTGACCCTGTGATCATACTGGCCTCATCCGAAAGAATATCTCCAAACATATTTTCCGTCAGAATCACATCGAACTGCGCCGGATCATGTACCAGCTGCATTGCACAATTATCAACCAGCATATGCGATAATTCAACTTCAGGATAATCAGCTGCAACATCTTCCACAACGCTTCTCCATAATCTTGAGGAATCCAGTACATTGGCCTTGTCTACACTGGTTACCTTCTTACGTCTCTTCATCGCGACATCAAAAGCGCGAATGGCAATTCGCCTGATCTCCGATTCTGAATATACAAGTGTATCTGTTGCAACTCTCTGTCCGTCAATTACTTCTGTATGGCGTTTTCCAAAATATAAACCACCTGTCAGCTCGCGCATGATCAGAAGATCAAACCCTTTGTCACCCGTTGACTCTTTCAGCGGGCAGGCTTCCTTCAGTTCCGGATAAAGATACGCAGGTCTGAGATTAGCGAACAGATTCAGTTCTTTCCGAATCTTCAGCAGCCCAGCCTCCGGTCTGCACTCGGGTGCAAGTTTATACCAGGGTGATGTTGCAGTATTTCCTCCAATTGACCCCATCAAAACAGCATCTGCTGATTTTGCAGTTATAATTGCTTCATCTGTAAGAGGTATCCCGTATTTATCAATAGAGGCACCTCCCATCAGAATATCTGTATAGATCATTTCATGACCATAAATTTTTGCTGCCTGATTTAATACTTTTTTTGCTTCCGTAACAATTTCAGGTCCAATTCCATCTCCCGGAATACAGGTAATATTTAACTTCATTTCCGCTCCTCCTGGTTCACTGCTGCAGTAATATCAAGCTTGCTCTGATACGTCACAGCATAAAACTTCACTACATATTATATTACTTTATGCAAAAAAACAAGGTGCATAATTAATGTAGGCCGATATAAAAATAGCTTTTTCGGAGTTTTTATGTAAAAAAACCGGGTGACAGAGAACTGGCACCCGGTTTCAAATCATCCCTGTTAAAAGGATTTATTTCGTCTTCTTTTCTTTATCCTTTTTGTTGTCAGCCTTTGTTTCTACCGGCTTAACGGCATCCTCAGGCTTCTCGATCTCAACGATTGCCTCTCTTACCATAGGAATACGGCAATTTCTGTTATTACCGAACTCTACGATTACCATATCATCATTAATATCAATGACGGTTCCGATAAAACCTCCGGTTGTTCTGACGCTGTCTCCAACAGCAAGCGAAGATAAAAGTGCTGCCTTCTGCTTCTGTTCTTTTTTCTGCGGACGCATAAAAAAGAAATAAATAAATCCGAAAATTGCGACAATATAGATTACCCAGAAAATACCTGAGCTGGTCGCGGAAGTTCCTGTCGATGTCAAAAGAATACCCATTTGCAATGCCTCCAAATAAACACGATGTATTAATTACTTTTACAATGATACACAATTATTCTGATAAAAACAAGAATTATTTCTGTTCTCAGCCTTTGCGCCAGTTTTTGGCAATATCATACCGCATGCTGTTCTCTTCTTCCTCTTCCATCATTCCTGCAAGTTTGCGTTTCTTATATGCCGCAAATTCTCCATCATCAAGAGATTTACGGATTTCTGCCATCATGGTATTATAAAAATACAGATTGTGCATGACACACAAACGCATACCGAGCATCTCTCCCGCTTTCAGGAGATGTCTGATATACGCTCTGCTGTATCTGCGGCAGACAGGACACTGGCAGCCTTCTTCAATCGGTCTTTCATCCAGTTCATATCGCGCATTCATCAGATTGATTTTGCCCTTGTTGGTATACAGATGCCCGTGCCTCCCGTTTCTGCTCGGGTATACACAATCAAAGAAATCGATCCCGCGTTCTACGCCTTCCAGAATATTCCCAGGTGTTCCGACTCCCATCAGATAAGTAGGTTTATTCTGCGGCAGATATGGTACTACTGTTTCCAGTACATGATACATCTGCTCATGCGTTTCTCCGACTGCCAGTCCTCCGACTGCATAACCATCCAGTTCCATTTCTGAAATCCGTTTTGCATGTTCAATACGAATATCATCAAAAATTGCTCCCTGATTGATTCCAAAAAGCATCTGGTTCGGATTGACTGTACCGTCCAGATTATTCAGACGTTTCATTTCTGCCTGACATCTTGCAAGCCATCTTGTTGTTCTGTCAACAGACTGCTGTACATATTCATGATCCGCTCTGCTGGAAGGACATTCATCAAAAGCCATGGCAATCGTAGATCCGATATGAGACTGAATCCGCATACTTTCTTCCGGTCCCATGAATAAGGGGTGTCCGTCAATGTGTGAATGGAAATAAACACCTTCCTCATGTATTTTCCTCATCTTTGCAAGTGAAAAAACCTGAAACCCTCCGGAATCAGTAAGAATGGGCTTATTGCATGACATAAATCTGTGCAATCCGCCCATCCTGTATATCACGTCATCACCGGGTCTAAGGTGCAGATGATAAGTATTGGCAAGCACTACCTGCGTCCCGATTGTTTCTAAATCTTCTGTTGATAAACCGCCTTTAATCGCTGCAACAGTCGCAACGTTCATAAATACCGGTGTCTGGATCGTTCCATGAACAGTCACCAGTTCTCCGCGCTTGGCGCGGTCTTCTGTTTTTAATAAATGATACATAAACACTCCATGTTTTCCTATTTTCAGTTGTATATATATTCCATCCAGAACTCTTCCAGTGTGATCTTATGCTTTGCTATCACATCTGCGGCATCCGGCCCTACGTACCGGAAATGCCAGGGTTCATATTCGATCCCCGTAATATTCTCTTTGCCCGCAGGATAACGCAGAATAAATCCAAATTTACTGCTGTTCTCCGAAAGCCATTCTCCTGCCTTTGTCTTGCCGAATCCATCATCCAGATAGGAATAATCGTCCGATATGATATCAATTGCAAGTCCGACCTGATGCTCACTTGATCCGGGAATCGTTACTGCCTGCGCTGCTTTTGTATAAGCATCCATGTATGCCATTCCGTCATTCATATAAGTGGCAATTTTACGGGTAAAAAGCTTTTCCTGACGCACTTCACTTCTATACGGTGAGCAGATAACCAGATTAACGCCATCCCTCTGTGCTGCCTTGAACATTGTAAGCAGGCTGCTCAGAATTCTTTTGTCACAATACATATTACCTTTAATATTACTCATCGGGAATACATAATCATCCGGAATCGGATGCTGTTTGTTGATCAGAATAAGTTTCCAGTCATCCGCACTGAAGTTCTCCTGCTCGCTAATTGCAGTCGCCGCACTGTCCTGTCCGGTTATTGCATCTGAATTCTCGGAGCCCAGAATATCTGTAAGATGATATTGATCCTGTTCGCTTACCTTTCCGCTTTCCTGCTCTTCATCATAATCTTCATCTTCTGACAGATCAGACGATACAGCAACTGCCGCATCCACTTCTGCTATCTGAGACGGTTCAGATGCCTGTGGCATCCGGTCCGCACTGATTGCAACAGATGAAGCATTTTGTGTAGAAACAAATATAGCATTTAAAGGCAAAACGGGATAAGAAAAACTGCTGCTGGAAACAAAACATAACAATACACAGACGATACTGAGCAGCTTTTTGGGATTTTTATAAAAAATTTTCGCACACTCATCTAATACAATCGTAAAACTAATTACGATTACACCTGGGATGTATAGCTTCTTATGTTTTTTTACGGCTTTACCAACCTTTTTAATAACGCGTTCTCTGAAAGGTGGTCTTGTCTGATGAAGTTTACTCATATAATCGAATATTTCCCCGCGGATAGTCGATACAACATAATTACATTATATTACATAATTTTGCGTTTTTATAGCTTTTTTTAACTATTTATTCAAATAATGATAACTTTCATCATTTGCTTTTCTCAAAATCTTTCATATAATGTAATTCATACAGAGCCATGCGAATATATATAAAAAAGTGCGTGGAATGCTTGCATTCAAAAGCACGTTTATATATATATTCATGTGGCGGATACGCCACAGTGAGGAATTTGCACAGCAAATTTCGAGCATGGCTCTGTATCGGTATCACAAAAATGCGAAATATATATAAGTGCGTGGAATGCTTGCATTCAAAAGCACGTTTATATATATATTCATGTGG
>Ga0070399_1003307_pt1 | contig 14490 bp, 7 predicted proteins | sample BioMet4_FD_61217 | JGI IMG/M metagenome (GOLD analysis project Ga0070399, IMG submission 61217) | Microbial communities from bioreactor (seeded with sewage sludge) at LBNL, California, USA - Biofuel metagenome 4 (version 1) | ecosystem: Engineered > Bioreactor > Anaerobic > Unclassified ... | reverse complement strand
GTAAGGGGATATTGTAGGCAGAAGTGGGTGCTTCAAGTTCAAATTATCTGCAAATTCAGTAATGAGAGGACGTGTAAACGCAATAAGGACGTTCAAGGGCTTAGTTGCGGATTTGAGGTTCACTAAATTCTGTTCGCGAACAAATTCCGGTTGATTACGGAACAATTGCAAAGCGCTCAGATTATAAGCTATAGCACTTCTGTACTCACCTTTTGCCATAGCGAATGTAGCTCTGTCATCCAAATATGTATAACGGTCCCGAACACCTAACTTCTCATAATAATGACTTGCCGAATCCAAATATTTTTCTGCCGCCTCAAAATCTTTTAAAGTGACATAAACCATTCCGCAACTGCTATATATTTGAAAAAGTGTCTTGTCTGACAATTGCTGTTGATCATTCAAATAAAGTGCCTGACGATAGAAAGAAAGACCTTCAAGATAAGCATTAAGCTTAACACAGCGATCAGCAACCTTGACATAAGCATCTGCAATGGCCGCTTGGTCATCGCTTCCTTTGACTTCATTTAAAGCCTGACATAAATTGTCCAACTGAGCATCTTTCAAATGATTTTGTATGTCTGCTGGCTGATATGTTAGACTCGAATTATTTTCATCAGATTGGCTGTTGCACGATGGAAAAACCATCCAGACAAAAGCAAAAGCAACAATTAGAAACAAAGCTCTTTTCATACTTGTCCTTCATTTAATGTATATTACAAAAGTAAGCAATATTTTTGATGTTCACAAACTTTTACCCTTGAAAAGTATTTCTAAAAGGCTAAAAGATGACATTCGGACAAAAATATGTTGTTAAACATAAAAGCATCGTTGCATATCTCGCCAACAATATCTAATTTTCGCCGATTTTACCAAAAACAATATCTACATATAAATATATTATGAAAGTTTATCAGACAAATGAAATCAGGAACATTTCTTTATTGGGAAGTTCCGGCTCTGGGAAAACCACTCTCGCAGAAGCTATGCTTTTCGAGGGTGGAGTTATAAGACGTCGCGGCACAGTCAAGGCTAATAGTACCGTTTGCGATTATTTTCCGGTTGAGAAAGAATATGGATATTCTGTTTTCTCGACCGTTTTTAGTGTTGAATGGGGCGATAAAAAGCTCAACTTTATTGATTGTCCGGGTTCCGACGACTTCATCGGTGGAGCTGTTTCGTCAATCAATATGACAGAAGCTGCCTTAATGGTTATCAATGCACAATACGGCGTTGAAGTTGGCACAATCAATCAATTCAGATATACAGAACAATTCCAGAAACCTGTTGTTTTCATCGTCAATCAGCTGGATAATGATAAAGCTGATTTCGACTCTTGCGTTCATCAGCTTAAAGATCAGTATGGAGGCAAAGTAGTTGAAATTCAATATCCGGTTGCAACCGGCCCTTCCTTCAATGCTGTCATTGATGTAATGACAATGAAGATGTACAAATGGAAACCGGAAGGCGGAACTCCTGAAGTTCTCGATATTCCAGCTGACCAAATGGATAAAGCTCAAGATCTGCATAGAACTCTTATCGAAGCTGCAGCTGAACATGATGACGCTTTGATGGAAAAATTCTTCGAAGAAGAAACTCTTACAGAAGAAGAGACTTTGAAAGGTATCCGTGCAGGATTGATTTCTCGCGGAATGTTTCCTGTTCTCTGCGTTTGCGCTGAACTTGACATGTGTGTTCGCCACACATTAGACTTCATAGGTAGTGTTATGCCGACAGCAACTGAAATGCCAGCTCCGGTTTCAGTTGACGGAAAAGAAATCAAACCGACCACAGACGGACCTACGAGTTTATTCTTCTTCAAGACTACAATCGAGCAGCACATCGGTCAAGTTTCTTACTTCAAAGTAATGTCAGGCAAGGTTCACGAAGGCGACGACTTACTGAATGCTGACCGCGGTTCAAAGGAACGTATCGCTCAGCTCTTCACTGTCGCAGGACAAACCCGTAACGAAGTTGAAGAAATGAATGCCGGAGACATCGGCGTAACGGTTAAGTTAAAAGACGTTCGTAGAGGCAACACACTTAATGACAAGAACTGTGACTACCGCTTCGATTTCATCAAATATCCAGAGCCAAAGTATCGCCGCGCTATCAAAGCAGTCAATGAATCCGACTCTGAGAAATTGGGTGAATTGCTGAATCGCATGCATGAAGAAGACCCAACGTGGTTAATAGAACTCTCGAAAGAATTGAAACAAACTATTATTTCAGGTCAAGGAGAATTTCATCTTCGCACCCTGAAATGGCGTCTCGAGAACAACGAGAAACTTCCTATCGAGTACATCGAGCCGAAGATTCCTTACAGAGAAACCATTACTAAAGCCGCTCGCGCCGATTATCGTCACAAGAAACAATCCGGTGGAGCCGGACAGTTCGGTGAAGTTCATCTGATTGTTGAGCCATATTATGATGGGATGCCTAATCCGGATGTTTACCGTTTCAACAACCAAGAATACAAAATCAGTGTCCGCGACACACAAACTATCGACCTCGAATGGGGCGGCAAGTTAGTATTCATCAACGCAATCGTCGGTGGTGCAATTGATGCCCGGTTCCTTCCTGCAATTCTGAAAGGAATCATGGGACGCATGGAGCAAGGTCCGCTTACAGGTTCTTATGCCCGTGACGTTCGCATCATTGTTTATGATGGAAAGATGCACCCGGTTGACAGTAATGAGGTTTCCTTCATGCTTGCAGGCCGTAACGCCTTCAGCATGGCATTCAAGAATGCCGGTCCTAAGATTCTGGAACCGATTTATGATGTCGAAGTAACCGTTCCAGCCGATTACATGGGTGATGTAATGAGTGACTTACAAGGTCGCCGTGCCATCATCATGGGAATGGACAGTGAGAAAGGTTACACCAAACTAAAAGCCAAAGTTCCTTTGAAAGAAATGTCTTCTTATTCTACTTCACTCAGCTCAATCACTGGCGGACGTGCATCATTCACAATGAAATTCGCAAGCTACGAACTGGTTCCTGGAGAAGTTCAAGACAAACTGCTCAAAGCTTACGAAGAATCTCAACAAGAAGAATCTTAAAACAATACTTCTTTTATATGAAAAATGAGGCTGCCTAATTGCAGCCTCATTTTTTATTTCCTTTCGGTCAAGGAAAAGGCCGTCCCTTTCGAAACAGCCTTTTCAAATTAACTTAGCAATGTTGATTTACTTCAGTAATGAAGAGAAATCACTATTTGTAACATATTTAGCGAACTCAAGATCGGTAGCAGCTTTCTTAGCGAAAGATCTATCTTTTGAGATAGCAGATTTCAGATTGCTTACTACAGAACTAGCGTCATTCGTACGAGCAGCAACGATAGCCTTCAAATAAGAAGTTGTTGCGTCAGGTGAAACGACAGCAGCCAAAGTTTGAGCAGCTTTGCTATAATCTTTTGTCAAAATCTGAGCCAAAGCGGCATTATTGGTTTTAACATCACCGAATGAAGAAGCAGCTTTAGCATAGTCGCCTTCCTTCAAATAAAGAACGCCGAGAGCTTCGCCCAATTCGTTAACGCCAGAAGCATTTCCGAAGAACTGTTGAGCTTTAGCCTGGTCATTCTTTGTCAGTGAAATCAGACCGAGGTTCATATTGGATGAAGCATTATTCTGGATAGAATTTGCTTTAGTGAACATTTCTTCAGCCTTGCTCAAATTGCCGGCTTTGTAAGCTTCCATACCGATATTGTTCCACGTACGGTAATCGTTAGGATAAAGTTCAGCTGCCTTATTATAAATAGCTGTCTTTGTAGCGTCGTCGTTTGTCAGAGTAGCTGCATAAAGAATTTCTTCAACGTTCAGTTTCTGAGGATCGCTGTTTGCCAGCTTCGTGATTTCCTCGTCAGATTTACCGACAATCTCAATATTTGCTGTCAAGCGAGAACGACGGAGTTGCGGGAGGATTTCATCAGCCAATCTACTGAACACCGTTGAAATGTTCTTGATTTCCTTTTCGCGTTGTTCCGGATCTTTATACATTGAAAGGACGCGGAGAACAAGGTCCTTATCCTGGATGTTCGATTTTGAAACGAGTTCTTGGAAGCCTTCCCAGTCCTGAGCTGTATAACGAGCATCAACTGGAGCTTTCACACCTGCTTTTTTAAACTCTTTAGACAAATACTTTGAAGTATTGTTTTCACGTTGTTCAGCCAGACCCGTATTCAGTTTAACACCTCCATCAGGAGAAGCATAAGCAGAAACTTCTACAGCAACATTTTGATTAGGAGCGTCGCTTGCATTCTTTACAACATCTTTCCAATCCGAGATTTCATCTTTATTCAACTCTTTCGAACGAAGTTCAGCGCGTTGGATAAGGAACATGATATTAGCATCGTGAGCCTCTTTGATAATACGTTGAAATTTGTCGGCTGCAACAGCTGAAGTAGCAGTAGCAGCGTCAGCCAGCTCAGATGTAGCAATCACACCTTCACCGATTTTGATCTCTGGTAGTTTGACTGTCTTGTTTCCGATTTTAGCATCGAACGTCAGATAAAGGTCTGATTTCTGCATTTCAGGTTTGTAAGTGAAAGAAGATTTCATAACAACGTTAGCACCTTCATTCAGCGGGATAACCTGATTGTTGCCCTTAACTTTCTCGCCTTGATATGTATAAGCTGTTCCCCAAGCTTCACCGCCGTCATAGCGGAGGACAGGAGTAACAGTTACTTGAGCCTTTTTATTAAACCATTTTGCAGGAAATGTTGCATTGATAGTTACGGGAACCTTACCACCGATAGCTTCAAGAGGTTGTGGATCAGCTTTAACGTAATCAGATGTCAATGGTTTCAACTTGCCTGCACAAGATGAAAGGATGAAAACTGCGGCCAATGCTAAGACTGGTAGATAAAACTTTTTGTTCATAATTCTATATGTGTTTAAAAATGATATTCTGAATACTTTTTGTTCTTTAATACGGTTTACGATGGGCAAAGTTAGTCATTTAATAGATGATATCAAAAAAGAGAACTTAAAATCTATTTAATAATTGTCAAAACAGTACTTTTTCAGATGACCGCTTGCCATCAAATTCAACACTAACAATATAAACCCCTGGACGGACGGTGCCCAAGGTAAAAGTTTTGCCTGTCCCAGAGAAATGAGCATTCAGCAGTTGGCGCCCATCTGCAGAAAACATTGAGAAAGACGCTTGTCTCGCGTTAATTGGAAGAACAACGCCTAGAGTCCTGTGGTAGGCGCCAACAATAAAGCGTGCTTTGTCTGCTGATTCAGGAGTTTCTTCACTGCTGACAGGAACGGCATAGCGAATTACCGGATCGAGATAAATCGACGATGAAAAATCCGTAGCTCCTGTTGCCCATTTTGTGCCAATGCGTTGAAGAAGCGTATTATTCGCAGTCGCACCTTTCTTCAAATTGCAGACGGCGAAATTCACGCCTCCATTTAAGACACGATACCCGATGATGAACGAGTTATTAACTTTCGGCGGAGTTGGAAAAGGCAAAAACGTCTCCATAATCTCTTTATGCCAATAAGAACCGAGAATGATTGTATCACAGAGCAACGTGGTTACATTGTTTACATCACCACTGTAGACAGAAACTTCAACATTGGCATCCAGTGTATCAGGCTGATAGACAAGATATGTGCCGAGCACCTTAGCTTCACCCGCTATCGGATACAATTCGGCATAAGTCTTCGTACTTCCTGCAAGGCGGAGTTCCACAGAGTCAGTGATTCCATATTCCCGCACATTACTCAATCTGAGCGCCGAAGAAACAGTGTACGGATCCATGCCGTCACAAACGACAGGAATAGAATCGGTTGCTAACGGATTAAGCCAACTTTTCAGCGAAGTGCTGTCGGAAGGTGTATACCAACTCCTGGCTAACGAATAATAAAAATCACTGTATGGAGCACCGCAGACCGAGTTTCCGCCAGTCAAGACTCCTACTACATGCAGATTGGAATCGAAGAGAGGCGAGCCCGACGAACCGCCGGCAGTTGAACCGATGTCCCACGACTTCACATAAAGATGTGCACTGTCGGCGAAGGACAGTTTTTCGCTGATCACATATTTTGTATATGTCAATTCACTATTCGAAACATTGATTCGCTTAACCGAACCTCCAGGATGATGAATGCCCGTGTAAGGAGGTTTACCTTTGTCGACGGCATTCCAACCGGAATAATATGGCTGATACCAGATTGGTGGAGTCGCTTCAAGTTCGAGTAAAGCCATATCCGTCTTCTCATTCACAGCCCGAAAATGGGCCGAAGCCTGGGTCATGTTCTGAGTGCCTTTGCGAACAGGGCTGCAGAGCGGACTGTTGTAATTGAAGTAGGCGACTATTGTTCCCGCAATCTTCTCATAATCTGGATTCGTGATTGTAAATTGTCCGTTCAGACAATGTGAAGCCAGTAGAAGATAAGGATACCCGTTACGCGCTGTATTATTGATTAGAGTACCTGTGCAGAGATATGTTCCGTCTATAATAAGCAGCAGCACACTGTGGAGAATGTCGTCTAAGCCGTCAGTCGTATCCTGAAAGCAAAGAGCAGCAGGCATGCAGGTATAAGCCGCAATCTCGCCGGAGAGCGAAGCCTTGAAGTCTCGATAGCCATGGTTCACTTCGCCGACAGTCAGTTCGCCGTGGAACGGCGCATTGGCAGGTTCCTGATACTCGATGACAAGTTCAGAACCTTCGACGGGCGAAACCGGGAGAATAGCCCTTTCGGAATTATTCTCTGCGGTAAATGCACCGAGCACTTCCGATTGTGAAGGATTATATAAAAAAACGCGTGCACCTGATGGAAGGTGGTAACGGGTAAAAAGCACATTGAGCGACAGAGCTCCTGCAGAGCGGATTCCTAATCTCCACACCCGAGTTCCATCAGCAGCCGTAAACCGTATGCCGCTGTTAGCAATCGAATAATCGGTGATGAACTTATAGGCAAACTGATAGCTGCTTCTCAAATCGGAAGCATTAAGCGAATCTATGGTCAGCTGTTCAGCGAGATTGAATGCAGGCAGCGTCACGAAGAGGTCAGAAGCCTTGCTTGCGACAATGTTGAAGGGCAGTGGGCGGCCTCCGTGACTGACTTGCGCAGAGAGTCCGGTTGAAAAGACGAAGAAGAGCATTTGCAATAAGATGGCTCCAATCAGTCCGTTCAATCTTCTCCATTCGCAGACTTCACCACAAATGGAGCGGGTGTTTAATATTTCATTTCTCTTTTTCAACACTGAATCAGTAACATTCTCAATATAAAAAAGCGCTGCCTTTTTTAGTTTCTTTGAAGCAAAGATAACGAAAAATATTCAAACTGGCTAATTTATAGGAAGAACTCACAATAGTACAACAAATAAAATTTATTCAATTGTTGGTTGAATGAAAATAAATGATTTATTTTGCAAATAAGAAAAATAATGCATTATGAATAAGAGAATCAATTCCGTCAAGCGAATATTGATTGCGTGTATTTTCGCTGTATTCAGCCAACAAATCTTTGCTGCCAACTCGTCAACCATAGGCATTTCAATCATATCAATATCAGCAATATGCCTTTTGATTGCATTAATCATCGTTCTTATATACCACATCAATAAAGTACAAAAAAAATGGGAAACCCGCTATACTGAAGTCATCAAAGACCGCAACGACTTAAAACTGCAGAAAGAAAATGCAGAACGTATCAATGTCGAATCTGACAACAAACTAAAAGAAGCGACAGAACACGCAGAAGAACTTCAGCGCATGGTTTCGACTCTGACTGACAACAAAAAAGAAATCGAGCAGTTTCTCGTAGCCAAAATCAAGGAAAACGATGCCATCCAGCGCACTGCTGCAGAAAAGCAAGCCGAAGCTGATGAGCAGATTCGTAAAGCAGGTGAAATTCACGACAACTTCTTTGTTGAAACAATCCACGAAATGCGCACACCGCTTTCATTGGTCATGGGTTCACTCGCTCTTGTAGTTCAGAACAAAGATCCTGAGAAGGACATGTCGGTCCAACTTCTCTCCGCTTATCGTAATACATTAGCGATTCAAGACCTTGCCGACCAACTTATAGGGACTCGTCGCACAACCGACATGTCAAATTACATGCGCGTTGCAAGATATGACATGATTGAGTTAGTACGTCAAAACACCGATCTTTTTGTTGATTGGGTAGCAATGAACAAGATTGATTTCCGCATCAACACTCAGACACATAAGTTCTATGTTTGGTTGGACCGCCGTAAAGCCGAATTCGCTTTACGTATGCTTCTAACCAACGCATTCAAGAACACCTTTATTTATGGCAAGATTCGGATGGACATCGATTACGTAAGTGAAAATGAGCATGCATATTGTTCAGTCAGCGTATTTGATGAAGGATTAGATGAAACTGAAAGCGCTCGCCGCGGACTAAAACAGATTTCCGATATGATGGAAGACATCGGCGGAATCTACAAGAAGAAAATCGATAAAAACGGATCGACATTCACACTGTTGTTCCGCTTAGGAAAGCAGCATCTACTTGACCGACGTGTAGAATTCATAGAACCGGAAGCAGACCTTGTCAAGTTGAATGAGCGGCAAAAAGAGGACATTGCCGAACTCATCCAAATAATTCCACAGAAGAAGGACACTGGAAAGAAACTGCTTGTTGTTGACGACAGCGACCAAATCCGCTGGTTCCTAAAACATGTATTCAATAAAGAATACGAGATGCTGGAAGCACGCAACGGTGAGGAAGGTGTAAAAGTAGCGACGGAGCAATTGCCAGACTTAGTATTGTGTGATGTCATGATGCCTGTTAAAGACGGATTCGAGACATGTCGAGAAATTAAAAAAGATCCGCGTACAGCTCAGATTCCAGTTGTGATGCTGACAGCAAAAGTTGAGAACGAGGATGTAATAACAGGCATTGAAGCAGGAGCCGATGACTATATCACAAAACCTTTCGACATTGAAATTCTGCGAAGCAAGATCAGCATGCTGATGAAGCGTCATGACGAGATGAAGAAATACTTCACAACTACGGGCACAACGAACGAATCGTCTAACAACATCCCGACCAATCCATTTATGGATTCAGTCATCAATACGATTACTCGCCACTTGGACGACCCGAATTTCGAAGCTAAAATACTTGCTGACTCTCTCAATATGAGTCTGCCAACGTTATATAGAAAGATAAAACAATACTCAGACATGAGCATTCTGGAGCTTACTCGAAGCATCAGGCTAAAGAAAGCTGCTGACCTATTGATGACAGAGCAATACAGCGTTCAGGAAGTAGCAGAAATGGTCGGATTCAACGACACAGCCACATTCCGCAAACGTTTCACCGAACAATACGGTACTACGCCATCACAATATGCGAATGTAAGAGGATAACGACAATATTGCCTATGAAAAAGATATATATAATAATGTTTGCATTGTTGACACTCTCTGCAGAGGTGCCAGCCAAAACCTATGAGCTACAACAATCAAAAAGAACTATTTTGATGCAGCAACAGGACCAGGACGACATACGTATCACCGCCTACGACAACAAGATATTAGTTGAAAATGCGCCAATTAACAGCAAGCTGGAAATCTACAGCGTAGTCGGAATGAAAGTGCGTGAAATCATAATCAAGCAATCAACGGTTGAAATCACTGTCGACTTAGCCAAAGGCTACTATATTTGCCGCATAGCAGGCACAGTACGTAAGGTTGCAATAAAGTGACGCTGTGAATATAAGGAAACTAATAGAAGACAGAAAAAAAGAAAAGAGAGCCTTAGCTGGAATAGAAAACCGCGATATATTCTACATATCATTAGCACTCAAAAACAATAGGCCTCTCATGGGTGAAATATGCAATAAAAAGATGTTACTCTACAGTAAGGGTAAAAAAATCAATTATTTATTGAGGATGTCAAACAGAACAAGCAAAGGGCTTGAATTCATTACTCATATTATTCTCCCAAACCAAATACTCTGTATAGTTAAACTAGTTAATAACTTGAAAAACATTGACGAGAAACTTCATTACATTGATGAAGAAATTAATTTTTTCATCAATAAAACCGAGAGACACTACAAAAAAACATTATGGAATAGGAAATACAGCGTCTGCGAGCTACAGAATGAGATCAAATACTACATCATGAAAAAATACATCGACGATATTACAACGATGTTGAAGGGGTGCACATTAGATCTCAATATACCGAAAAGGCCCATAGAATAATCCAATATCCTTACACGTAAGCAATAATAGTGCCCAGTGAGCACGGATAGATTATAAGAAATAAAATGTAACAACATGTCAAGGAACAATCGTCATAAACTATTGGGGATTTGAAAAAGTAAATTCCAAGCCAATCATTTTGGACATTGTAAAGGTACTAAAACAAAAGGAAATAAGCAAATTATTTGGAGGAAAAAGCAAAAAGCCCCGCGGCGATGCCGCAGGGCTTTTCTATAATTTAATTGTCAAATGACTTTGTCAATTATTTAACGATAGCTTTAACAGCTTTAGAACCTTCGATAGCAACAACAACAACACCTGCAGGAGCAGAGATAGTAGCATTGTCAGAAGAAATAACTTCGTTAGCAACGGTCTGGCCGAGGATGTTAGTAACAACAACCTTCTTACCAGCAGCATTCAGGATCTGAACTGTACCTTCACCAGCGAGAACTCCAACATTGCTTACGCTAACAGCCTGAGCAGAAGTTGCTGTTTCGTCAGTTGTAGCAAAATGGAAGATCTGAGCCTGATTTACAACTTCATTCAAGAGAGAACTTGTAGTACCCTCGTGAGTTCCTTCAGCATTGTTAATCTGAGCAATTACAGGAATACCATTCTGTACTTTAACCCAAGCACCTTCAAACAGACCTGGAGCAGTATGAGTTCCATCGCAGTTCTCCATTAAGAACGGCTCAGAAGCAGAAGCTGTATAAGAAGCATTATCATTAGTCTTACGCAATGACCACGTTACCTTACTGTTAATGCCACGAACCAGTTTGTTAGCTGAGAATGCTTTAGTCTTGTAATCAATGAAAGATTTAGCTTTAGAACCTGTGTATTGATTCAATACATAACCAGGAACATAAGCGCTTTCCATCGATTTTGAATTATTCTTTACATTATAGAAATCAGTCAATGAGTAACCATCTTTGATCAAATAAAGATACTCGTTAGCTGTGCCATATATGTCTTTACCTGCAGTTGTATCAACTTGGTGGATACCTTCTAAGAATGCCAAGCGAGTATAGTTCTGGAATTTGAACTTATTAGCTTTTTCAAGCATATAACTGTTGGCATCAATTGAATCCTGAAGATTAACCAAGTAACGACCAGCTGTGTAACCCATATAAGGAACATAGTGTGTCTCATCAGCTTTTTCAGCTTCAGCTGCTGTATTCCAATATCCATGAACTTGTGTCTCACAAACATAGCCACTAGGAATAACATCTGCATTTACAAGAAGCAGATAAGTTGGCATTGATGCACCGATACCGTTGTAAACAGGATCAAGATACATTGCTGCATGTCCTTTATGAGCATTGTAAGAAATACCCTTACTTTCGATAGCAAGATATCCGAGACCGCTCTTGATGGCCTGACCTGTCGTAGCAACAACACCACTCTGATCATTCTGGTCTTCGAAGAGATATTCATTTGCATTTCCAGCTTCACGATAAATCTTAACTAAACCGCCGGCTTTCGGGAATGCATACTTAGAAGATGTAACATCAATATACTGTTTAACAGCTTGCCATTCTGTATAGAATGCTGAAGAACGGTCTGCAGGATTCTCATTCAAATCAGAATAACGCATGTGACCCAAACCGTCAACTACATTCGCTTTTGCCCAACCATTGTTACGGATAGCTTTTGTAGGAGCAACAGGATTAATAAGGTCTACCAATACATAAGATGTATCCTTACCATTGTAGAGCTGGTCTGCTTTCAAATAGAAGTCTGCCCATTTTGCAGTACCTTTGTTCATACCAGCTGAGATATCCTTATACTTCATTGCTGTATAATACCACATTTCATCCGTAGCTGTTGGATTCTTTGCGTAAGCAACATAAATAGAATCATTATCGATCAAGTTAGCGTCTTTAACCTTAATGACATAAGCGAAACGATTAATCTTCTGGAGATTTGCGCCCTTAGCTTCACCATTATATCCAAAGTTCGGATCTTGGATTGCACCTGTAGTCGTTCCAGGAATAACAGCTTCGCCGATTTCATAGAGTGTAGAATCTGCGTCTGATGTAACTGCTAATTTATTTGTTGGAGAAGCAAGATAAAGAGCATCGTTATCAAAATAGCTATATCTCAAATAATAGTTGTTCTCAACACCATTAGTCAATTCATCTGTAGAGAAAGCTTTATATCCGTGGAACGGAGTCTTAGCAATTGTATCGGTTACAGCAACGAAGGTATAAGCTTCGTCAGAGTGCAGTTTTTGATTTAACGGAATATTGTTTACACCGTCAACTATTCCAACAGTCTGATCGAACTTACCGTATTTGTCAACTGTAGAAATTGTCGGATAAGTTGCATTGATAGTACGATAAACATTGCTGATTGGTTTGCCGGTACTTGCATTATATACCTGATAGAGCTGTCCTTGGAATGCATAGTAATAAGGAATAGCATCCTTAGCACCAGTCTTTGGATTATATCTACCATATTCACGGTTAGCAATTGTGATGGCAGGAGTAGCAGCATCGTAGCATGGATATTGGTCAACAACCCACATTGTAGCAGGCATAATGTTGAAGTTCTGATCCATTGCTGGTTTGTCGTACATCATCCAGCCAGCCATGTTATCAACAACGTAAGCACCATTGGTACGAACGTCACTAGAAGCATTCGGGTCATACAGTTTGATGAAATAAAGACCAGAAGCAACGTTGACACGTGTCATATAAGAATATGTATTGTTGAACTGGATTCTAAAGCCCATGTCAGCAAATTCAATTGGGAAAGTAGCAGTAGCGTCTGTATCGCTAACTCTTACGTATGCAATGACAGGATTGCCCGGTTTCTTGTAAGATGGATTGATTGAATCGCCAATAGCATCATTGTCTGGTTGACCTACTGTCAAAACCAAACCATTGTCATAAGATGCACTACCAATGTTCATCACTGTCAAAGCAACAGGAATGTAAGGTAATTTTGCAAAAGGAACATTAGTTGAATCAGATGCCAAGCTACCGCCTGTATGAGCGATACCAGCATTAATTGTATTATAGAACAATGCTGCAGTTGCATTCTTCAAAGGAGTAGCAGCCCATTTATTACCTTTTTGAGCATCACGTGTTCCAATGATAGAAGCATTATATGGTTCGAGAACTACACTGTCCTGAGTTGGCCAATAAGTAACTTTCCATACTGAACGAGCTTCAGTAGCGTCAATCGGAGCAACAACCGAAGCAGTAACATTGCTAACAATCAGACCACCATGTTCGGTCGGATTTTTACCTGTTTCATAAGTAGAGTCCGTCTGAACTGTCAGCAGTTTACCATCAGCTGGAGATAACGTGATATCATAACCTCTTTTACCGGTAACATCAGCTGCTGTATATTTTCCACTAAAAAGAGCATTTGAAACAGCTGGAGTAGCTTTGAAGAGAACTTTGTTTGAAGAAAGCTGTTCATCAGCATTGATCATACCGTTAATTTCATTTGCGTTCAAAACCATAACACCGGCATTAACGATAGTGAAATTAAGGAAGTTTACGTTATCCATCTGGTTGGCAGCAGAAGAAGGAACCATTACAGGAACAACATCCACAGCTTTAGAAGAAGAAAGAGCTTCTTTCACAGCAAGACCCATGACCTTGTCTGTGTTTGTATGAGTATAAGCATAAATCTTCTGAGCGCCGAATGCTACGTCACCATTATTGGTATCGCTATACCACAACCATTTAGATTGGTCTAAAGCGTTATCAACCTCAACATTTTTATAAGCAGAGTAAACGGCACCAGTAGCAATGTCAGTTAAAGCAGAAACTGTTTTAACATCGTTGATGTTGTATGCCAGATAATAGCCCGTTTCCTTGTTTTGGAAGGTATACTCCCAACCACGGGTACCTTTCGCGGTTGTTACAATTTTCCAAAGAGAATTGTTCAGAGAAGGGTTAACACCTACAGTTCCAGCGTTTCCAATAGCAGGCAGGGGAGCCATTTGAAGCTTCAAAACGCCTGTTCCTAGATCACGGACCTGAGCGAGAGCATAGGTAGTCTTTGTTGATGCGTCAGTAACGACCAACTGATACCACCGATTGCCGTCAATCGCATACACATTCTGAGCGACTGAATCAAGAGCTGCTGCAAGGACAGGGGTGTAAGTAGTAGAAGCGCCATTATTGGCGGCGCGATAAGCTATCTTACCTGTCGGCGTCAGCACCTGAGCATTACCGCTGACTACGAATGCGCCTGCCAGCAGTAGGCCGGCAGCCAAAGTAGTAAACTTTTTGTTCATAATGTTAGACATTTAATTATTTAATAAATTG
>Ga0070399_1003298_pt1 | contig 14514 bp, 13 predicted proteins | sample BioMet4_FD_61217 | JGI IMG/M metagenome (GOLD analysis project Ga0070399, IMG submission 61217) | Microbial communities from bioreactor (seeded with sewage sludge) at LBNL, California, USA - Biofuel metagenome 4 (version 1) | ecosystem: Engineered > Bioreactor > Anaerobic > Unclassified ... | reverse complement strand
TCCGCCGGAAAATGCCAGGTAATCGTTACCAGATGCTGCGGGAGCTCAACGCCCACTTGCCCCAGCCGCCCCAGTTCGGATCCTGGCCGTCCATGCCGTCCAGACGGACTTCCAATTCCGGAATCGACGTTACTTTGCCGGACAGCAATTCTTCCAGCCGCACGCCCAATTCTTCCCACCGGGCAATCTGACCGCCGATCCGAACCTGAATCACGTCCAGCCCGAACGGTTTGTTACGCCGGAGCCACTGCGTCCGGAACGCCTCGGCAAAACGGCGAAGATCGCCGATCACGCCGGCCACGTCGCGAGCCGCCAATTCTTCCAGCGCCTTGCGGTCGCGAACGGCATAAGCGCGGACCAATTTCTGCCGCAGTTTCAACTTGTTCACCGTCAGCACGGCCGTCCGCAGCGCAAAATTCAAATCAGCGCCGTCCGCCTTTTTACCCGCCACCGGTTTGAGGTCGTCAACCACCGTCTGATAGTATTCGATCAATTTTGCCAGATAGTCGGCACCATATTTTTTCTCCTGTTCCCGGAGGAATTTGGCCATCAGCGGATCGTCCCACAGCAGACCGGCGCAATTGGTATTCAGACTATCCGGCGCCGAACTGTCCAGTCGGCCCGCCATCTGCACGGCCCGGTAATCGCCGCCGCAGACCGCCCGGTAAGAAGCCGCCGCGGCCTCGTCGTCACCGTCGTTGCCATAGGACAATTCCGCCGCCCAGCAGAGTCCGGCCAACGCCGAATCGAACTCGCAATAAGCGCCGTCGTCGCCCCAAAGCGTAAACAGCACTTCCGACAACTTGCATTTCCGGCAGGCCGCCAGGCACGGTATCACCGTGGCCTGAGACTGTTCGTAATCGCACCAGAATTTACTCCAGGTCCAGATGCCCGAGGCCATCAGCGGTTCCTTGTTCAGTTCGCGATGACGTTTGATCCATTCCAAATAAAATTCTTCGTCGCGGTGATAGTAATCCCAATACACCAGATCGACCCCGGCGGGAATCTTCGCCTTGACGTCGTCCGGAATCGTACTTTTGCGGTCATAATAATCGAGATTGGGGTTGCCCATCCGGAAATACATATCCGACCAGATCATCGGACTCAACCCATGGCGTTCGCAGAGAGCGGTGACCTGGCCGAGATGGCGGTTGAAAATGTCAAAGCCGCGCTGATAGCCGTATTGATCCATAAACCGGCCGCGGCCGAGGTCGTGGGTTTCGTCCATGCCGATATGAATGCGGCGGGACGTCAGCGCTTCGCTCCAGAACGCAAGCATTTTATCGACCAGCCGATAGGTTCCGGGTTCGTCAACCAACAGCACGTTGGCGGTATCTTTAACCTTCGCGTAGGCGTTCCACTGCAACATCTGTTCCAGATGGCCAAGCGTCTGAATGCAGGCCACCAGTTCAATGCCCAGCCGCCGGGCATAGGCGTCGATTTCTTTCAGTTCGGCCATCGTGTAAGGACCGCGCATATAGCCGAAATAGGGCTCGTCCGGCAACTGATAGGTTTCTTCGGTATAGAGCATGGCCAGATTGTAGCCCATCAGCGCCAGTTGCCGAAGCCAGGCTTTAAAATGGTCCACCGTCATCACCGCGTTCCGGGAAACGTCCAGCATAATACCCAACGTCTTGAATTCCAGTTTTTCCCGACCGGAACGCCCCGCCAAGGCCAGTCCGAGGCCGCGCGCGGCGCCCGCCGGAGAACCGTATTCAATCACACCGCCGTCCACCGTCAACGTCACGTTGAGCGCGCCCGGTTCAGCGGTCCGAACCCAGGTCAACCGCCGTCCGCCGCGGCCTTCCCTGACCGGATAATTTTCGCTCAGCGTTTCCAGCAACGGATAAAGTTCGGCCGGCGTCTCCGCCCGACCCCAGAACCATGAATGCTTTTCCATAATGACGTTCCTCTGCCTTCATTGAATGACGAAAAAACAACTAAAGCCAATCTTATTCATCACCAGTTGATTGTGGTCCATAATAAGATTATACTATTTCTCAACACAAAAAAAATGGTTTTTTCAACACAACAAAATGACAAAAGCCAACCATTCGGAAGTTAACTATCTGGCCATTCCGCCCGGACTGGGAGCCATCCTCCGCCAGACCGGTTTTTCGCCTTACTGCTATTACGAAAACGTACGCAGCGGCCCGAAAGATTGGCGGCAGCGGCGAACCTTTCCGTTCTACTGTCTGCTGCATTTTCTGGAAGGAGAATGTTGCTTTGCCGACGACGACCATCCGGAACCGGTCCGGCTGACGCCCGGCCAGGGCTTGCTCGTGCTCCCCGGATGCCGGCAGGAGTACGGCGCGGTTTCGGGATATTTCGTCGAAGACTCGATCTGTTTCGTCGGCCCCACCGCCGACGCCTTTCGTCAGGCGGGTATCCTCCGGCAGAATATCGTGGAGATCGGCCGGGAACGGCTGCTGCTGCCCGTCATCAACCAGATTCGGAACGGCACTTTGACCGCCTTTCTCCAAGCCGGAGTCATGCTGCAACAACTGTTGCTCGACCTCCATCGGAACCGCCTCCGCCAACACGTTTCCGAACCGGAACGCCGTCTCCAGAAGTTACTGGCCCAGATTCACAAAACCCCCGGCGAATGGTGGACGGTGAAAAATATGGCCGGGTACTGCAATATCAGCGAAAACTATCTCCGCCGACTGTTTTACGAACAGACCGGCCAGGCCCCCAAGGAATATCTCGAACAGTTCAAGATGCGCCAGGCCACGGAACTGTTGATCGGCACCGCGCTGTCGGTACAGGAGATTGCCGCGCGGCTCGGCTACGTCGACCCCTACCATTTCATCCGGCGTTTCACCGTCCGCACCGGTCTGCCGCCGGGACGCTATCGCCGAGCTCACGCTCAAGACCGGGCCGGAACGCTTCCGCATGCATAGCCGGGAAACGAATTTCCGGGGAAAAACCCCGAAAAATTTGCAAATTTTTCAAGGTTTTTCCCCGGACCCCTTTTCCTGGCTTTCAAACTTTTTTAGTTATTTATCTATTTTCTATGCAAATAGATAAATAGAATAAAAGGTTGCAAGAAAGAAATGTAATTGCAAGGAAAAAACGGAGCGCTGGTTCAAAAGCACCACGGGTTTTCCCCTCCACCCAAGATTAGGAGATTGCGGTCTTTCGCGTCAGGTGTAAAAAAAAGCGGTTCCCTTCCGCCACGTCAGCGGAAGGGAACTTTTTGAGAAGCGGGAAATTTTTATCGCCGGCGGTCGCCCGCCGACATTTTTTTATCGTTACTTGGCGACCGGAGCCGCCCGATGGTGTTTCAACTGAGCACCGATCGTCATCAACTGCTGATACTGTTCCGGCGTTAAAAACTGTTTGGTTTTGGCAATAATTTCCTGTTGCCTTTTCGTAACCTTGGCGATCAAGGCTTCGCGTTCCTGCATCAGCGCCTTTTCCTTGGCGCGCAAGGCTTCCAGTTCCGGCTTGATTTCCGCATGCGCCTGACTGGCTTCCTTGAGCACGGCCTGAAGTTTCTGATACTGATCGTCGCTCAGTCCGAGCTTAGTCTTGATCGTCTGCGCCAGCACTTCCCCCTGAGGATGCGCGTTCGCCGCCGGCGCCGCAGCTTCATCCGCCATCACCGGCAAAGACCACGCCACGACCGCAGCCGCCATCCACAAATGCATTTTTTTCATCAATCAAAATCCCCTGTTTTTTGGGGTATCAGTCTGGTTACATAACTGATTACCCGTTGATTTTTATCAATCTTACACTAAGTTTCATAAATATTCAAAAAAAAATACGGAAATAGTCACCATGGCTGCCAATAATAACTGGGTTACCCGGGTAACGCTGCTGGAAAAACTCTCCGACCGTCACGACGAAGACGCCTGGCGCGACTTCGTGTCCTACTATCGCGGTTTTATCTACGGCCTGATCCGCCGGATGGGCCTCTCCCACAGCGACGCCGACGAAGTCGTTCAACTGGTGTTGCTGAAATCCTGGAACAAACTGCCGGACTTCCGTTACAATCCCGAATGCGGCAAATTCCGCGGCTGGCTCGGCCGCGTCACCGCCAACGCCGTCCGCAACTATATCCGGGACAATACCGGCCACTTCGTCGCCCTGGAAAATGAAAACGGCATTGCCATCAATGAAAAAGAATTTTTGTCGTCGGAATCCGAAATCGACCGCATGGCCGACGACGAATGGCACGAATACCTCCCCCGGCTCGCTTGGAAAAACATTGCCGAAAAATTCGGGGAAAACGTCCGCAAAGTCTACGAACTGCTGCTGGACGGCAAAACCCCCGAAGAAATCGCCGCCGAACTGAAAATCGCCGTCTCCAGCGTCTATGTCTATAAGAAACGCGCCCAGGACAAACTTATGTCCGAAATTCACCGGCTCGAATCCGAATTGAATTAGCTTGGTTTGATCATCTCACCTCTTGGGCAGCGGGAAAAACCCGGGGCGCTTCTTCAATCGTGCCCCATTTCTTCCCGCTACTAACCAAAAGATAACACTTTTCTCATCTTGGCAGACTATACAAAATCAAAAAGACGATTATTTTATAGATAGAGGGATTGTAACGTATTGTTATTACTTATTGATGAGGGGGATAGGATCATGAGTAGTGTACCCAGCGCGTTGGAAACCGCCGCGATTCGTGCCGTACTGCAAGAAGCCGAACCGGAAATGGCCGTCCTGAAAACCAATCTGTCCGAACTGAAAGTATCCCGCCGGGAAATCACCGATTACGGTTTTCAGACCTGGTTCGACAGCCGCAATCAACCCGCCCACCCGATTAAACGCAAATTGATCAACAATGACGTCTTCGCCGAAATCGAAGGCATGTCCCAAGGCGCCGGCTTCATCATTCATCTGGACAACGGCAAGATCAAAAGTCTGGAATGCGTCTGCTATGGCGATAACAATCATCCCACCAATTTCAACGGCAAATTCGCGTTTTATTCATCGTCGCGGCGTCACGCCGAAACGATGAACGTCTGATCCGTCAAACGGCATTGCATAAAAAAAACCGGCCATCGTTTCCGAGTCCGGTTTTTTTTATGGTCGATTTCCGACGCTATTTCAGTTTTAATACGCTGGAATCGTAATCCGACGGCGGCACCAGACCAAGCAGGTCGATGCAGGTTGCCGTCAACGAACTGATGCCCAGTCCGGCTTTCAATTCCCGTTCGTACTCGCCTTTGCTTTCCGGATCGTAGACGATGCACGGCACCGGATTGAGCGAATGACTGGTTTTCCGGCAGATTTCGCCGCTCTTATCGCGCTTGACCGCGCCAGTCTTCTTGTCGTGCTCGAACATGTCGTCGCAATTGCCGTGGTCGGCGGTAATCACCAGGACCCCGCCCGCTTCCTTGACCGCGTCCATCACCCGCTTGACGCAGATATCGACGCCGGCCATAGCGGTCAAAACCGCCTGGTAAATCCCGGTGTGACCGACCATATCGCCATTGGCGAGGTTGAGCCGGATGAACTGATATTTATGGTTCTTCACCGCGTCCACCACCACGTCGGTGATTTCCGCACACTTCATCCACGGCCGCTGTTCGAACGGCACGATGTCGGACGGAATTTCCACATAGTCTTCCAGCTTGTCGTTGAACTTGCCGGACCGGTTGCCGTTAAAGAAATAGGTGACATGGCCGAATTTCTGCGTTTCGCTGATCGCCAGCTGGGTCACGCCGGAAGCACAGAGGTATTCGTCGATCGTCCGGTCGATGGCCGGAGGAGTAACCAGATAATTCTTCGGCACATGCAGGTCGCCGTCATATTCCATCATCCCGGCGTAATAAACCTGAGGCTTGGGACCGCGGTCGAAATGGTCGAACGAATCGCTTTCGAAAGCGGCGGTAATTTCCAGCGCCCGGTCGCCCCGGAAGTTGAACAGAATCACCGAGTCGTTCGTCACGATCGGACCGACCGGCGTTTTGCCGTCGTCGGAAATCACAAACGGCGGCAGATCCTGGTCGATCGCGTGCGTCCGGTTGCGCAATTCCACCACCGCTTCGTGAGCGGATTTGAAGTAGTCACCCTTGCCTTTCACATGAGTATCCCAGCCCTTGCGGACCATGTCCCAGTTGGCGTTATAGCGGTCCATGGTAATGACCATGCGGCCGCCGCCGGACGCGATCCGGTAATCCACGCCCCCGGCGTTGAGCCCGGCCAGGAATTGTTCGAACGGATCGATGTAGTCCAAAGCGGAAGTTTCCGGCACGTCGCGGCCGTCCAGCAACGCATGAATGCGGACCCGCTGAACGCCGTCGGCCTTGGCCGCTTCGAGCATGGCTTTCAGGTGGCCGATGTTGCTGTGGACGTTACCGTCGGAAAGCAAACCGATGAAATGCAGCGTGGTCCCGTGCTGTTTGACGTTCGCCACCGCGTCCTGCCAGACTTTTCCGGCAAAAACTTTCTTCGAAGTAATGGCTTCCTGCACCAGCTTGGCGCCCTGAGCGAACACCCGGCCGCAACCGATTGCATTATGGCCGACTTCGCTGTTGCCCATATCGTCGTCAGAGGGCATCCCCACCGCCGTACCATGCGCCTTGAGCTTGGTAAACGGGCAATTCTGCATCAGCCAATCCAGGGTGGGCGTGGGAGCGTTGAGGAAACCGTCGCCGTCCGCATATTTGCCAAACCCGACGCCGTCGAGAATCATCAGCACCACCGGACCGCGGCGCGAGGTAAAGCGAGGATTTTTCGCCAGTGCTTGAAGCATAAATTTTACTCCTGTTTTTAAGATGATAAGATAACTCAGGCCCGGCGGCTGGCGCCGCGCCCCTGCAGAATCCCGCGTTTCGAGGATTCGACGAATTCGATGAATTCCTTGACCTCGGGCAGCAGCGGTACTTCCGCTTTGACTTTATTCAACGCATTGGTCGTATTGAGACCGCTGCGGAAGACAATGTCGTAAACATCCTTCAGCGCCCGGATGGTTTCGGTCGAAAACCCGCGGCGTTTCAAGCCGACCAGGTTGATTCCGCGAATGCCGCCGTTGCGGCCGTCGGCAATCATGAACGGCGGAATATCCATCGACACCTGCGATCCGCCGCTCAACACCGCCAACCGCCCCATCCGGCAGAACTGATGCAGTCCGCACAGTCCGGAAATCAGGCAGCAATCGCCCACCTGGACATAGCCCGGCGCGCCGGAAAAGTTCACCATCACAATATTATTGCCGAATCGGCAGTTATGCGCCACATGAGTATAAGCCAGCAGAAAACAGCCGTTGCCGATAACGGTTTCTTCTTCGGCATGAGAACCGGGATTGACCGTCACGCCTTCCCGGAAAATATTGTTATCGCCGATACGCAGATAAGAGCGTTCGCCTTTCCAGGCATGGTCCTGCGGCGGTCCCCCGATATTGGCAAACGGATGGACGATATTGTTTTTTCCCATCGTGGTGTAGCCCACCACATTGCACTGGGAAATCAATTTACACCCGGAACCGAGTTCGACATTCGGCCCGACAATACAGAACGGCCCGATTTCCACATCTTCGGCCAGTCTGGCATTGGCATCGACCAATGCGGTCGGATGAATCTTTGGCATACTTTTTCCAACCTTCAAGTAAAAGTGTTTTACACACAGATGTCAAATAATTATGAAGGAGTTAATGTACTCCGGTAAAGCCCCGGCGGCAAGAAGATATTGTTAAAAACCGAACAAAATCCCACGCCGGAAGTCTCAAATCACAGGTAGCGGGGAAGACCCGGGGCGCTTTTAAAACAGCCCCCCATTTCTACTCCTCGCCCCAACGTTGACCCCGCAAAACTTTTATTTTATTTATCTATTTGCTATACAAAGAGATAAATAACTTTAAAAGTTTGAAAGTCAAGGAATGGGGTCCGGATTTCGCCCCGGAGACTCGTTTGAGGGCTCTCGGTTTCGCCGACAAGTTCGGAGATTTTTCCTTTCGGCAAGTGGAAAAAGAGCTGAAATACGTTATTTTATGACATGTTATTATGATTACTTTTGGGAAAAGCGCCCGAGACTGCGGGACGGGAAGGAAAATTCGCATGAATAAAACGATTCTCTGTATTGGCGCCGGATACGTCGGCGGACCGACGATGGCGGTAATTGCCGACAAATGTCCGGACTACAAAGTGATTGTCGTCGATAAGAATACGGAACGCATCGCCGCCTGGAATTCCGCCCGTCTGCCGATTTACGAACCCGGTCTGGATGAAGTCGTCCAACGGGCGCGCGGCCGGAATCTGTTTTTTACCACCGACGTCGAAGCCGGCATCAAGGAAGCGGACATTATTTTCGTCAGCGTCAACACCCCGACCAAAACGTTCGGCGAAGGCGCCGGCAAAGCCGCCGACCTCCAGTACTGGGAAAAAACCGCCCGCAGCATTGTCGAATGCGCCACCCGCGATAAAATCGTCATCGAAAAAAGTACCCTCCCCGTCCGGACCGCGGAAGCCATGCAGCGCATCCTGCTCTCCAACGACAAAGGGCTGAAGTTCGAAGTCATTTCCAACCCGGAATTCATGGCGGAAGGCACTGCCGTCACCGACCTCCAGAAACCGGACCGCGTCCTGATCGGCGGCATGGAGACTCCCGCCGGACAACAGGCGTTGCAGGCCGTAGTCGATATCTACGCGCACTGGGTGCCCAAAGAACGGATTCTGACCACCAATCTGTGGAGCAGCGAACTCTCCAAGCTGGTGTCCAACGCCATGCTGGCGCAACGGATTTCGTCGGTCAACAGCATTTCCGCGCTGTGTGAAAAGACCGACGCCAATATTCTGGAAGTGTCCCGCGCCATGGGCCACGACAGCCGGATCGGCAGCAAATTTCTCCGGGCCAGCATCGGCTTCGGCGGTTCCTGTTTCCAGAAAGACATTCTGAATCTGGTTTACCTCTGCGAGTTCTACGGGCTGCCGGAAGTGGCCGCCTACTGGGAACAGGTCGTCAAAATGAACGAATATCAGGAAGAACGGTTCGTCAACAAGATTCTTACGTCGATGTTCAACACCGTGGCCGGCAAGCGCATTGCGCTGTTCGGATTCGCGTTCAAGGCCGACACCGGCGACACCCGCGAATCGCCCGCCATCTACATCAGCAAACTGTTGCTGGACGAACACGCCGAGCTGGCCATCTACGATCCCAAGGCGCTGGACAATGCCAAGGTCGATCTCGCCGGCATCCCCGGAAAAATCGAATATACCCACGATCCCATGGCCGCCATTCAAGGCGCCCACGCCATCGCCATTTTGACCGAATGGCAGGAGTTCACCACTTACGATTACCGCGAAATTTTCGCGCGGATGGAAAAACCGGCGTTCATTTTCGACGGCCGGAATCTGCTCGACCACAAAGCGCTGTTCGAAATCGGTTTCAATGTTTATCCGCTGGGCCAGAAAGCCCTGACCCATTTAATTTAAGGCAGTAGAGATTTCATGATTGCGTTGTTGGATTACGGAGTCGGCAATTTGTTGAGCGTGGCCAAGGCGCTGGAAAGCGTCGGCGGCGCGATCGAACTGGTCGACCGCCCGGCGGACGTCAAACGCGCCGCCGCCGTCATTCTGCCCGGCGTGGGCAATTTCGGCGACGGCATGGAACATCTCAATCAACGCGGCCTGGCGCCGGCCGTCCTCGAAGCCATCCGCGACGGCAAGCCGTTTCTCGGCATTTGTCTGGGCATGCAACTGTTGCTGGAAGGCAGCGAAGAAGCGCCCGGCGTCAAAGGACTGGGCGTATTTCCCGGCCAGGTCGTCCGCTTTCCCGACGGTCCGGAAAAAGTTCCCCACATGGGCTGGAACTCGATCGACATCAAAAATCCGGTACCGCAACTGGCCGGAGTGAACGACGGCAGTTTCTTTTACTTCGTCCATTCCTACTACGCAAAACCGCAGGAAAGCGCGGTCGTAGCCGCCAGCTGTCATTACATCGTGGATTTCGCCGCCATTCTGGCCCGCGACAATGTTTTCGCCACGCAATTCCATCCGGAAAAAAGCCAGAATTGCGGACTGACCCTTCTGCGCAACTTTGTCGCTTCGGTCAGGAACGAGCCATGACCGGAGAGGAACGGCGCAAGCCGGCCCTGGCGGTATATCGGCGTTTGAACCGTCTCTACGGACCGCAGAAATGCGCGTTGCATTATTCGACGCCGCATGAACTGCTGGTCGCCACAATTCTCTCCGCGCAGTGTACGGACGTGCGGGTGAATCAGGTTACGCCGGCGCTGTTTTCCCGCTATCCGGATGCGGCTGCTTTCGCGGCCGCCGTACCGGCGGAACTGGAAGAGGCGATCAGGCCGGTAGGTTTTTTCCGTCACAAGGCGGCGGCGATCATCGGCGCCAGTCAGGAGATCGTGACGCGCTATCATGGGAAAGTGCCGCAGACGATGGACGAATTGAACCAACTGCCCGGCATCGGACGGAAAACCGCCAACGTGGTTCTCGGCGACGCGTTCGGAGTGCCGGGATTTCCGGTCGACACCCATGTCAACCGGCTGCTCAACCGGATCGGGCTGACGACGGAGTCGGACCCGGTCAAGATCGAGGCGGAAATCAACGCCGCCATGCCGTCCCGGTACTGGGTGAATTTTTCGCATCTGCTGATCGTCCACGGACGGCAGGTCTGTCAGGCGAGGAAACCGCAGTGCGAAACGTGTGTGCTTAAAACCTCCTGCCGGTTCGCCGGCGGCAAACAATAGGAAACTATGGGCCGACTCAAGAAAAAATTCCGGCAGGTCCAGAAATTGCCGACCTGGCTGTTCTGGCTGCCGGCCGTGCTGTTGCGGCTGTTCAAACTGGTGATGCGGACCGAAGTGCAGGACCCGCACGGATACATCGCGAATTCGCGGGGCATGGTCACGGTGACGTGGCACAACCGGCTGCTGTTTTTTCCGCTGATGTTTCCGGCGGAAGTCCGCAGCCGGACGCGGGCGGTCGTCAGTCCGTCGCGGGACGGCCAATACGTGACCGATCTGATTTCGTTTTTTCAGCTGAAAAGCCTGCGCGGCTCCAGTTATAAAAAAGGCGCCAACGCGCTGCACGGAGCGGTGAAAGCGATCCGGGCCGGCTGTCACGTCAGCTTTACCCCGGACGGTCCCCGCGGACCGCGTTACAGCATGAGCCGGGGGCCGATCATGCTGGCCAGCATGACCGGGACCGCGATCATTCCGATTGCCGTCAATTACAGTTCCTATTGGGAACTGGGCAGTTGGGACCGTTTTCAAATTCCCAAGCCATGGGCGAAAATCACGCTGACGCTGGGACAGGCCATTCCGATTCCGCCGGAGCTGAACGACGAGCAGATTGATTCCTGGCGGGAACAGGTTCGGCAACAACTTCTGGCGCTCACCGTTGACACCAGATAAAACCGTGGCATTTTATATGGCGTAAAAAAAAATAAACCGGAAATTATTAATTCTGATTCAGGAGATATCATGGTGGCGAAAAGCGATTTGTACAAAGCGGCCGGCGTTGACATTGATTTGGCGCAGAACCTGCTGGAACGAGTAAAGATTAAATTTGCCCAGGCCCGGCGCCCGGAAATGCTGGCCCCGATCGGCGGCTTCGGCGGACTCTTTCAGATCGATCTGAGCAAGTATAAACAGCCGGTGCTGGTCTCCAGCATCGACGGCGTCGGCACCAAGCTGATGGTGGCCGCCATGATGGAAAAATACGACACGGTGGGACACGACATCGTCAACCACTGCATCAACGACATCGCCGTTCAGGGCGCGGAACCGGTCTACTTCATGGACTATATCGGCATCGGCAAGCTCCGGAGTCCGCTCTATGAAGAAGTGCTCGGCGGCATCGCCGACGCCTGCAAAGCCGCCCATTGCGCGGTACTGGGCGGGGAAACCGCCGAAATGCCGGGCATGTACGGCAACGATTTCGACCTCGTCGGCGTGATTACCGGCATTGTGGAAAAAGACCAGTTGATTACCGGCGAACGGATCGCCCCGGGACATGTGGCCATCGGGTTGGCCTCCAACGGCCTCCATACCAACGGCTTCAGTCTGGCCCGGAAAGTTCTGTTCGAACAGGCCGGTTATACCGTGAAATCCAAGCCGGCCAAGTTGCAGGGCGAAACGGTCGGCGCGGCGCTGCTGCACCCGCATACCTGCTACTGGAAAGCGCTCAAGGCGCTGTTCGCCAGCAAAAAAGTGTCGGTGGACGGCATTGCCCACATCACCGGCGGCGGTCTCTACGACAACGTGCCGCGAGTGCTGCCGGCCAAAGTCGACGTGGTGTTCGACAGCAAAACGCTGCCGGTCCCGCCGATTTTCCAACTGATCGTCGAAAAAGGCAAGATCGCGCACGAAGAAGCCTATCGCGTGTTCAATATGGGCATCGGCATGGTGATTTTCGTTCCCGCCGCCAATGCCGCCGAAGCGGTAAAACTCTGTCGCAAAGCCGGTTTTACGGCCGAAATCTGTGGGAAAGTCGTCCGCGGCCGCCATTCGGTCACGGTCCAATAATTAAAATATCGAGTACCATTCATGGGGCTGATTGATTCGCTGAAAAACGGAGCCTTTTTCAAACGTTCGGTAAAAGGCGCTTTTGCTTCGCTGCATTCGCTGTTGAAAGGCAGCGATAACGGCGAACCATCGCCCCATCTGAAAGCGTTGCTGGTGCTGATCGGCGGAATCGCCTGGGCCGACGGCGCCGTCGACCACAAGGAACTGGACGCCATCAAGGACCTGCTGCCGGAAGGGCTGTCGCCCCGGCAGGGTTCCAACTTTCTTCATCACCTGCCCGACAACCACGGTCACGAACTCGACGAGGCGCTCGCCGCGCTGTCCGTCTGCTCCGACGTGGAAAAACGGGACATCGTCGGCACACTGGCCAACATTGCGTTTTCAAGCGGTTACTGGCGGCCGCCGCAGGAACAACTGCTGACCAAAATCGCCGCCGCTTTCGGCATCACGGAAGAGCAGCTTAAATTGATCCGGCTGACGGAAGAACAGGCTTATCAGCGGCGCGAACGTATTCTGCGGTCGGGAGCCGGAGTGCTGGTGGCACTGGTGATCATCGGTATTTTCGTATTGACGGCCACCTTTTTAAAGGCGCTGCTGTTCGGTTTCGTGCTGGCCTACTTGTGTCTGCCGCTGGAAAAATGCTTTGAAAAATGGTTTCTGCATCCCGGTCCGGTGATGAAAGTATTATGTAGCGGCGGGGTGTTGCTGGCGCCGCTCTACCGGATGTCCGCCCGTCTGCGCAAGCAGTTCGGCGGAGGCAAAACGCAGCCGACGGCAGAACAGAAAAAACAGGAACAACTCAACCGTTGCGTCGGCCGCGCCGTGGCCGCCACCATCGCCACGCTGATGCTGGTCGGTCTGATCTTCTTCGCGGCAGTCTCCACCATTTCCGCCAATTATCTGGCCGGACTCAGCAAGAATATCAAAAGCTGGGCCGACCACCAGGTCGAAGTGGAACATCAGAAAAGTCCCGACACCCGGATTCTCCCCAAAAACAACGTCGTCAAGAACGATTATCTCGACTCGTTGCTCTCCGCCAGCATCCGCAAGCTCGACGAATTCAAGCGCAACATTGAAAAGTGGCCGCTCACTCAATATGCCGTCAACGAAATCACCGACTCGCTCAAGGACAGCAACAATCAAAAGGATCTGCTCAATTTCGTGTTGAAAAAAACCAGCGGCTTCTTTTCGCTCACCGCCGATTTTCTCACCAACACGGTCAGTCTGCTGTTCCATTCGCTGATGACCATGTTTTTCTTCCTGCTGTTCCTGCAGAAAATGGCTCTGTATACCGCCAAGCGCAACCATAAGGAAGCCGTCAGCGAATACGTGGTGAAAGCCATTTTCGAAAGCAGCTGGATGCCGTCGACCGGGGAAGAAACCCGGGCTCAGGCAAGAAAAATTCTGGAAGAAATCGGTCTGATGCTGAAAACCTGGCTGCGCGGGTATCTGGCAATCATCGCCATCGAAACCACTTCATACATCACCATCTTTTCGCTGCTGGGCGTGCCGTATGCCTTCATCCTCGGTTTTCTCGCCGGGTGCACGGTCATGCTGCCGTACATCGGGCCGGTCGGCAGCGCGGTGCTGACGCTGCTGGTCACGCTGGCGCTGGGACATCCAAGCGTGCTGCTGCTGCTGGCGATTGTGTTGACCTACATTATCATCACCGGCATTATCGACCAGTTTTTCACCTATCCGTGGTTCGTCGGCAATGCGCTGGGTTTGAATCAGCTGGAAACCATCTCGGTAGTCCTGTTGGGCGGGGTGTTCGCCGGGCTGTCGGGCATGATCTTCGCCGTACCGGCGGCCTCGGTGCTGAAATATCTGGTGCCGAAAATCTACTATTGCTGGCGGCCGGGCGTTTCGGATGCCGCTCCTCGCTCCCGCTAGTGTAGTGTCTCACAAATAGGTTCCATTTCTTTCGCACTTCGTGCGACCAGCGATTCCGCGCTGGACCCGGCCCGCGGAGCCCGCGGTGGCGAATCACCAGAGGCTGCCGCCCCTGGACCCCGCTGAACATAGCTATGTTCGCAAGGGACAACCGGACGGTTCCGGTTTTCCCTTTGCAATCCTCT
>Ga0070399_1003289_pt1 | contig 14541 bp, 12 predicted proteins | sample BioMet4_FD_61217 | JGI IMG/M metagenome (GOLD analysis project Ga0070399, IMG submission 61217) | Microbial communities from bioreactor (seeded with sewage sludge) at LBNL, California, USA - Biofuel metagenome 4 (version 1) | ecosystem: Engineered > Bioreactor > Anaerobic > Unclassified ... | reverse complement strand
CTCTTGCGTGACCGCTTTCTCAGGTTGGCTGCTTGGGGCTTCACTCGGTTAATTCAGTTTTTCTGCAAATCCCTAAGTGAAGGCCCCAAATGCCGGCTTCTTTTTGGGAAAGTTACTCTTCTTTTTGCAATACTGCGGGTGGCTGGATCATCTTAGGCGTAACAGAAGCGAGACCTTTGAATATTATTAGTGGTGTTTCCAATACTGAGAAAATTGTTTCAGATATGTGGAATATTCTTTCCAATAGAGAAAAAATCAGCTTCCGAGCTGTAGAAAATCAGGACGTAATAGAAAAAAGTTTTCCTGAGGGGAAGGTGGTTTTAATCCATATTAGGGAAGTTTCTGACTCGATGAAACCGGTGTATGTTAACAATAGGCAAGACAACACCTATATTCGGACGGGAGATGGAGATCGTAAAGCCACGAAGGAAGAGATGAACTCTTTCTTGAGAAATGCACAGCCGGCTTTGGATAATTTAACTGCTCAGAATTTCACGCTTGATGATCTGGATATTAATTCTCTAATTATGTACAAAGAGATAGTCAATAAAACATATCCTGCTATGAAATATATTGAAATGACGAATGAAGTTTTTTTAACAAAAATTGGTGCAGGTAATTATAACAGTGAAAACAAAACTTATACTATTAAAAAAGGAACAGTATTATTTCTAGGAAAGGTTAATTCTATTAAAGAGTTGTACCCGCATTTTCATTTGGATTATTTTAATCGTAGAGGAAGAAATGAGCGATGGATAGACCGCATTTCCGACGATGAACCTAGTGAATATGAAATTAATATTTTTAATTTTTATAGACTTGTTTATGAAAAGATAAAGGCATTGCTACAGGAATCTTTCAGAGTAGATAGTACTTATCAATTGAGAATGCCTATATCAAACTTTGACTTGTCCATTAGGGAGTGCTTGGTAAATTGTCTGGCACATGCTGACTATGTCCAAGGATATCCATCGACGAAGATAGATGTTTATGATGGTTGGTTTAGTTTTATTAATCCAGGGAAGATGCTTGTTTCAAAGGAACAGTTTTTAATTGGTGGTGATTCAAGACCCAGAAATGAAATAGTAATGAAGTTGTTCCGATTAATGGGAGCATCTGAAAGACAAGGATTTGGCGGACCAACTATTTATAAAGCGGCTGTTGAAAATGATTTTCGGCGCCCTGATATTATTACCTGTTTGGAACGCACTGAACTTCATATATGGAATATTGATTTAGCTGATTCATATCCTGATTTAGAGGATGAAGAAAAAGGAGTATTAAAATATATTATTAAAAGTGAAAGGCCTCATTCCGTTCATGATATCAGTAAAGCAGTGCATGTATCAGATTACCGCCTCCGTCAAATTGTTGAGGAATTAACAAGCAGACAGCTGATACAGAAAGTCGGTAATGGACCTTCAACAAAATACACACGCACTGAGGACAGCATTGAAGAATTGACATTAATGCAGATTGAAACTGATAGGATGAAGAAACAGCTGACTTGATTCACTGGAGTTGCAAATTTATATTATTATTTTAATAGCTATAGAGACTTTAAATTTAGAAAAATAATTTGTTTTAAACGTTCAGTGAGTTTTTATTCGTTTAGTAACCATCTTTTTATCTTTTGATTATCTTTTGAAGACAGGAACTATGTGTGTAAAAATGGCCTATTTCTAAGGAAGGAGTCACTTACTTATCTTTTGACTATCTTTTGATAATAAAGCACAAAATGAATAACAATGATTTTACGTGAATTTATAGAGGCTTTACCGTAAATGGCAAATTCTGATTCAGCAAAAATTTCGAAATGTAAGCGCAGTGTTTTACTGCAGGTTTTCGATATTATGCTCTCGGCCCTGATCCTTGTAACAATAGTGCTAACTTTTGAACTGCTTAGTTGAATAAATAAAATATATATACGAAAGGAATATTATGCCATCTCGAAAACTGAAAATCAACGAGGCGTCTGTCACCGAAAACAATACAGCAATAAACCAAGATAATATTTATGTAAACTATTCAGCTAATTATGCTGCTAGACAAGAAAGCTGGTTTCATAATTCTTGTGAGTTATTGTTCATTGAAAAAGGTAATGCAGTATATCATGTTGGGAATAATACATACGAAGTTGGGCATCATGATATTTTTATTATAGGAGCCATGGATCGGCATACTAGTATTATTGGAGAAGTGCCCTATATTAGGTATGGTCTCTATGTATTACCGGCATATTGGATGGTTAAACCAGAGTTAAGCGAATATCGAGAAATATATAAGACACCAACACCGGAACAATTTCAGAAATTAAAGAATGTCGATGATTCAACTTTTAAGGAGATTATTGGTATTATTCGTAAATTACATGAAGAGACTATAAGTGAAGAAAATAGTAGTTTGGAAATGGTTACTGCGCTTCTATGGCAATTATCCATTATCCTAAAACGTCTCATCAGGTATTCAGGATCAGATATTCCAGTTAATAGTACATACCAGGATATGATTAACATCAAGAACTATATTGATCTTAATTATTCAAACGAGCTGAGTTTGGAAGAATTGAGCCGGATATTTTATATGCAGCCAAATACAATCAGCCAAAATTTTAAGAGAAACTTTGATATTAATTTGAATCAGTATATCAATATGGTTAGAATATCGCACGCAGTTAAAATATTGGAGCAGAATTCCATTAATATTACTGAACTTTCTGGTATTGTAGGCTACTCAAGCGTAAATACATTTCTCCGCCAGTTCAAAATAATTACACATAAATCACCATTGCAATATAGAAAAAATTATCTTGAACACATGAAGCAGCAGAGCACCTGGGATTTGTTTAAGAATAAAAGATACCCTAATATATTGTGATAATCACAATTATATTGATGATTATTTAACAAAGAACTTCGGGGAATAATTACCGAAGTTCTTTACTTTGTAACGGATATGTTAGAACGGGGCCTTAAAAAATGTGAATTAATGATGATTATTGTACGAAAAATGAGGAGAATATAGAACTACATGATGATAGCATTAAATTGTCAAATGAAGAGTGCATTATAAAGCTAGTGCACTAAACGAATCACTAAGACCTGTATGCTGCGCAGCGACTCGATTTAAAAGAGACAGTTCGATGTGATTCCTGATCTAATTTGGGAGGTTAAAATGCGAAAGAAATTATTTGCTCTTGTAATGGCTGGAATCATGGCATCATCACTGGCCGGCTGCGGCGAGACCGCAACAACTCCTAGTGGAGACGCTGCAAGCAGTACTGCATCAGCAGTATCTGCAACCACCGCAGCACCGGCAGAGGCAGCAACTACTGAAGCAACTGGAGAAGCAAAATCTACAGATGCAACAGCAAGTGGAGACAAAGTGGTCGTTTCTGTGCTTTGCGCATATGCAAGTGAAGACCCTCATGGAAAATATGTATATCAGTACGCAAAAGCATATGAAGAGACTCATCCGAATGTTCAGATAGACATTACAGCCATCAGTAGTAACGATATCCTGACAAAACTTTCTGCAATGGCTACAAACACTGATGATCTTCCTACACTTTTCTGGACAAGTGGCGACATGGCTCCTTCAGAAAACGATCTTGGATTAATGGAAGATATCGGAAGCTATATCGATGATGATACAAAAGCCGGATTCGCGAATGGCGTCGTTGATGGATGCACATTAGACAATAAAATGGTTATTTATCCAATTGATGTTCAGCCAAGTGCTGTTATTTATAGAAAAGACAGATTTGAAGAAGCTGGACTTAGCGTTCCCACGACATGGGAAGATTTTCTGAAATGTGCCCAGGCCCTTACAAAAGATTCTGATGGCGACGGGCAGATTGACCAGTGGGGATTCTCAATGGTTGGATCTAACAATAGTTCAGGGCAGTCAAGATTTATGGCATACCTGTGGAGCAATGGTTTGGATATTCTTACGGATGATGGTGGTGAGTGGAAGGCAAAGCTTGACGGAGATGATTTCCTCAAAGCGTTTACGTTTTGGACTGATATGAATAACAAGTATCAGGTTGTTCCTACCGGTATTACAGAGGTTGATTATGCAACTGCAGCCAATTATTTTGCAATGGGTTATACGAGCATGATCCTTTCTGGAAGTAATGCGCTTGGTGTTGCCTATGACAGTAATCCTGATCTGAAGGGTAAGCTTGGTTCATTTGTGATTCCTGGTGGAAACCCTGGAACTATGCTTAATGCAGAAGGTTATGGCCTTTGCAAATATGCAACCGATGAGGAAAAGGCAGCAGCAATTGATTACCTTAAGTTCTTTTCTTCCAATGATTCCGATATGATGTTCTGGCAGTCTTCAGGAAAGATTCCTGCGACATTGGATGGCCAGAAAGCAGATTATATCTCCGGAGATGATTACAAAGGATACCTTGATACTATTGCACAGGGATGCAGACCAGTTCTTAACTTTGCAGGAATGGGTGGACTAAAGACTGCTCTCGGAGATGCATATTCATCTGTATTCAGCGGTGAGAAGACAAATGAAGAAGCAGTAAAGCAGCTGCAGTCTGATGTTGATACATTATTGGAAGATTACAACTGATTTAAAAGCATATTGTAATTTGAAATCATTTGGTAATGCGGGAAGGGAAGTCTTCTTCCCTTCCCGTTTTATACCTGATAAAGGAGTTATCCGATGGCAAGAGAAGTAATCACAGAAAAGAAAAAAGCGTCAAAAGTTTTGAAGACGAGCCAGCGGTCAGGATATGCATTTGTATCACCTGCAGCGGTTGCGATGGTTGCGTTGATCATATATCCTATGTGTTACGGTGTCTATATAAGCTTTTATAATACCAATCTTGTAACGAAGTGGAAATTTGTTGGTTTAAAATATTATATTCAAGCATTTACTAAGAGCGAATTCTATAGTTCTGTCGGATTGACTCTTTGGTTCATGATTCTTGTGGTTTTAGGACACTTTATATTAGGATTTCTATTAGCCTCTCTTTTAAATGAAAAATTCCATGGGAGAACTTTGTTTCGTGTTATTTTCATGCTTCCTTGGCTGTTTCCTGAATCAGTCATTGCATTACTTTTTACATGGATCATGAATCCCATGTATGGAATACTTAATTATTTTCTGAAGAATATTGGAGTTATAACAACAAATGTTTCCTGGTTAGGATCGGCAGCGCTGGCATTCCCTTCGGTTGTTTTCACATGCATCTGGAAAGGATATCCGCTAGTAATGACTATGCTGCTTTCAGGAATGCAGAGTATTTCCAAAGATCTATATGAAGCAGCAGAGATTGATGGAGCAAATAAATGGCAGCAGTTTTTGAATATTACTGTTCCAGGTGTGCGACCAGTATTAAATACTTGTCTGATTTTGGACAGCGTTTGGTGGTTTAAGCAGTATACGCTAGTTTATACCATGACAGGTGGCGGCCCAGGAACAGCTACTAATCTGATCTCTCTTGATATATATGGAAAAGCATTTGATGATCTTCAGTTTGGAAAGGCAGCTGCATGGGGAATTATCGTATTTGGGATATGTTATCTGATCAGCAAACTATATAGGGTGGTGCTGAAAAATGAATAATACAAAGACAATAATAACAAAAGGAATGTCAGGAATCAAAAATAAGCGAATTTTGCTTATGATAATTAAATATGCTGTTTTAGTACTTCTTGCTATGGTTGTATTAGTACCGGTTTTGTGGATGGTTTCTACTGCTTTTAAATCGGAGATTCAGACATATTCACCTACGCCAATTTGGATTCCTAAGCCGATATCGTTCGAATCGTTCAAAAAATTCTGGGGTATATACAATTTTGGCAGAATGACCTTAAATAGCTTAATTACATGTTTAGGATCGATGATCATTTGTACGGCGTGTGCCTGCTTTGCAGGATATGGCGTAACAAGATTTAAGTTTAAAGGCAGAGGACAATTTATGGGATTTCTGCTCGTCACGCAGATGTTTCCCAGTGTTATGCTAGTTGTTCCATTTTATTCGGTCCTCACTACATATCATCTTACCAATAATCTGCTTGGACTAATTATTGTTTATGCTGCAACCAATATTGCGTTCAGCACCTGGATGATGACGTCATACTTTCAGACCATTCCAACGGAGTTAGATGAAGCGGCTCGTGTGGATGGAGCTTCTAACTTCAAAATATTCTGGAAAATAATACTTCCTTTAACAGTTCCGGGAATTGCTGCAGTTGCAATTTTTGTCCTGATCAATGGGTGGAATGAATATATGTATTCATCAGTTCTGATTACCAAAGACTCCTTGAAAACATTGACAGTAGGAATTGTTTCACTAAATACACAAAATCAGGTGCATTGGAATGATATGATGGCGGCTTCAAGTTTCTCATGTCTGCCGCTAATTGTCTTGTTCCTCTGTTTCCAGAGGTATTTCATAGCAGGTATGACAGGCGGAGCAGTAAAGAACTGATACTTACTAATCTAATGAGGATGACAAATATGATAGCAATTAAAGATATCAAGACGTTTGTTACTGCACCACATGGAATCAATCTTGTTGTTGTTAAGGTTGAAACGACTGAACCTGAATTATATGGCTTGGGATGTGCAACATTTACATGGAGATACAAGGCTGTTGTTACCGCCATAGATGAATATCTTAAACCGCTTATGGTCGGGAGAGATGTCCAGAAGATTGAAGATGCTTGGCAGACAATGATGGGATCTTCCTATTGGAGAAATGGCCCTGTTTTGAATAATGCAATATCAGGTGTTGATGAAGCACTTTGGGATATAAAAGGAAAAATTGCCAACCTGCCGCTTTATGATCTTTTTGGAGGAAAATGCAGAGAAGGCATTAATGTTTATCGGCATGCAGATGGAAATTGCATTGAAGAAGTTGAAGAAAATATCCGTAAATTTCAGGAAGAAGGATTTCGATTCATCCGCTGTCATATGGGCACATATGGTGGCAACTTCAATGGAAAAAACCAGGCAATGGTTAAACCAGAAAACGCCCCAGATGGGGCATATTATGCATCTAGAACCTATATGCAGAGCGTTATTAAACTATTTGATAGAATCCGAACAGATATTGGATGGGATCTGGAAATAATGCATGATGTTCATGAAAGACTTTCTCTAGCGGATACTTTGAGCTTTGCAAAAGAAATGGAACAGTTCAAACTGTATTTTCTTGAAGACTGCCTTCCACCGGAGCAAGTATCCTATTTCAAATACTTAAGGGAAGAGACAACTGTTCCGCTTGCTATGGGTGAATTGTTCACTAACCAGAATGAATGGAGAACAATAGTTGAGAATCAGTGGATTGATTTTATACGCTGCCATTTGAGTGATATTGGTGGACTTACTCCTGCAAGAAAATTGGCATCTTTTTGCGAAGCATATCAAGTGCGAACGGCGTGGCATGGGCCAAATGATCTTTCTCCAATTGGAATGACTGCACAAATGCACTTGGACTTGAGCTGTTCTAATTTTGGAATTCAAGAGTTTTCCGGTTTTAATGAAGCTGAAATGAATGTATTTCCAGGATGTCCTGAAATACGGAATGGATATGGCTACTTAAATGATAGGCCAGGCATAGGTGTTGATTTTGATGAGAAAGAAGCAGAGAAGTATCCGGCAATAGACATGGATTTTTCGTGGCTTTATAGCAGATTATCTGATGGAACAGCAGTTCGTCCATAATAAAGAGATGTGGGGGTTAGTATGAGCAAAGTTGAAGACAAATTGAAATTAATGGGTTTATTCATTCCGGAAGCACCAGCAAAAGGTGGAATCTATACAAGCGTGAAATCTTTGGGGAATGATTACTATTGTTTTTCGGGATGTGGTCCTTTGTTTGCAGGAGAAGGACCCATTGGAAAGGTAGGCAAAGAATTTTCCATAGAAGAAGGACAGGAAGCATCGAGAAGAGCAATTTTAAATGTTCTTGCCGTAATAAAGAAAAATCTGGGGGATCTTGATCGGATCACGTCATTTAAAAAAATGCTTGTATTTGTTGCATGTACGCCAGAGTTTTATGATCATCCGGCAATAGCAAATGGAGCTACACAGTTACTTGTGGATTTATTTGGCCAAGAAGCGGGAGCTCCGACACGTTCTGCAATTGGAGTGTGTGCTCTTCCAGGGAATGTTCCAGTAGAAATTGAGGGTATTGTTGAATTCAAATAAGACAAAATCTTAGGGAAGTAATACTATGAACCTTTTGATCAAGAATGGACTGATTATCGATGGTACGGGAAAGAAGCCATTCAAAGCAGACATTGCTGTGGAAAGAGACAGGATCATTGGCATAGGTAGTTTTAATATGACAGATGCCAGAAATGTAGTAGATGCATCGGGACTTACTGTTACACCGGGTCTTATTGATGGCCATACACACGCCGAATTAAATCTTATGCGCAATCGCCAATACCCGAATGCAATATATCAAGGCGTTTCTACGATTGTGACGGGGCAGTGTGGATTAGGGTTTGCACCTATTAGGCCAGAACAGTTTGAAGATTCAATCAAGGTTAATGGAGGAATTTTTTCGGATTATAGAAAATTTCTTTTACCATGGGAATCTTTCGGACAGTTTCTTAGTAGGATGGATGGGGCGGCGATTAATGCTGCAGCAAATGTATCACATAATGCCGTGCGGCAGTATTCACTTGGGTTTTCTGATAAACCGTTGAAAGGAAATGATCTGGATATTGCTTGTGGGGCTCTGGAAAGCGCAATGCAACAAGGAGCAGTTGGTTTATCTGTTGGCCTTTCTTATTATCCTGGAGGATATAGTGATACACAGGAACTGATCAATCTTTGTAAAGTAGTAAAAAAATATGATGGGGTTTTCTGCGTTCATCTTAGGATAAACGATCACCAGATTCCTACCACACCGGTTGAAGAAATTGCAGAAGTTGTCCGGCAGACTGGTGTGCGGTTAAATATGCTGCATTATAGGACTGGAGGAATGGAAGATATTTCAGTTTTATATGCTCCGTTTAGAGAACTTGAAGCACAGGGCGCAGAAATACACTATGAGTATTACCCATACATGGTTGGAGCAGGACTGGTTCTTGCGTTTGTTCCTGGTTGGGTCCAGGAAGGTGGATATACTCAAATTATGGAAAGACTAACGGATCCGTCAATTCGGAAGAAGCTGCTTCAAGAAATGGATGAAAGACATCAGTACTTTTTTGCTGAAGGACAAACAGCAACTGTAACTTTAACTAAAGATCCCTATTCAAAGGACCTTGGAAGAACATTTGCAGAGATTCAAGAAGAAACAGGTGAAAGTTTTAATGAAATGGTACTCAGACTTCTTATTGAAAATGAGCTAGAGGTTGGTTTTGCAGGGGTGGAAAATCAAAGTATAGAGTTAAAAGATAAGCTCTATGATGATCAATACAAACTTTTCACGGATGACAGATATACAGTTGGAAGTGATTCAATACCTGCAGGGATTTTATGCCATCCCAGGGCATTTGGGACATTCCCTCGTGTAATAAAGCAGATGAGGGTTAGAAATGTTCCGTCAGAATACGTTATTAAAAAGTTAACTTCATGGCCTGCCAAGATTTATCACTTAAAGGACAGGGGCATTTTGGCAGAGGGCATGAAGGCTGATATCTGTATCATGGATTATCAAAAGGTTGGAGATACTGCTACGTTTTCGGATCCTCGTCAAAAACCGGAAGGAATCAAAGACTTATATGTCAATGGACTTCCAGCCATGAAAAATGGAACAATAACTGGCATTCTTGGCGGTCACGCACTGGAACGAGATAAATAAATATTTGAGGGTATGAGAGATGGAGTTTTATGAGAAATATGGGATTAAACCCTTAATCAATGCAAGTGAAACGTATACCAATTTAGGCGGTTCCCTTATGGATTCTCGCACTATTGAAGCGATGAAGGAAGCCGGAAACGGATTTGTAGATCTTGAAGAATTATTGGATAAAGTATGTAACAAAGCTGCTAAATTGACTAATAATGAAGGCGCTTTTATCACGACAGGGGCTGCGGGTGGAGTTATCCTAACAGCAGCAGCCAGTATCATAATGGCAAATGCCAAAGACAAAGCATATGAAGCGTTGCTGGACATTTTTCCTAACCTCTCAAGTATGCAGAGAAATGAAATACTCGTATTCGATGGCAAGTTTCTTGATAGTATTCCATACTGGAAATTGATTAAACTTACAGGAGCCAAAATCATAAAGGTAAAGCCCGATGAAGATTCTATTCGTGCGGCAATTAACGAAAAAACTGCTGCTTTCTTCCTGTTCCCGTCAACACTCTATGAAACCGGAATAATGACTTGCGAAGAAGCAATTCCCATTATTAAAGAGATGAATACTACCGTCATAGTTGATGCCGCAGCACAACTGCCTCCTAAAGAAAATCTCTGGTATTACACTACAAAATTGGGAGCAGACGCGGTGATCTTCAGTGGGGGAAAGCATCTTAAAGGGCCACAGTGCACTGGGTTAATTGCAGGCAAGAAAGAGATAACTACCCTTTGTAGGAAACTTGCCAGTCCAAATGCCAGAATAGGACGTGCGTTTAAAACAGGTAAGGAAGAACTTGCTGGGTTTATTACTGCATTAGAAATTTTTGTTAAGACAGATACGGAGGACAGATTTAAGCAACAAGAGGCCATTCTCTCTTATGTCAGTGAGACTTTAAAGAAGAAGACTGGGCTTTCTACGGTATTGCAGAATAGAGGGCGTTTAGGCACATACCAGCCGCTTCTTATCGGATTGCTACCAGAAGGTTTGACAGCTGCTGAATGTAACGAATATGCACGTAAGTGTGAAGTCCCAGTAGATCTTGGTGTTTATCAGACGGAATTCAAGAAGCCGGATAATATGTTTTTTATAAATGCGTATAATTTACAGCCATTTGAGGCGGAGGCAGTAATAAATGCCATAGCGGGCTTTCTTAATTTGAAAGGCAAATGAAGTATGACAAAACAGAATGTTTTGGAAGAAATTGAATATAGAAAACTGGTTCCAGTTGTAAAAATTGATAATGTCAATGATGCACGTCCATTATGCAGGACGCTGATTGAAGGTGGCTTACCTTGTGCTGAAATAACATTTCGCACTGACGCAGCTGAGGAATCTATTCGAATTGCAACGAAATGCTATCCGGAAATGCTTGTTGGTGCAGGGACCGTTACCAGTGTAGAACAGGCTGAACGCGCTGTTAGTGCGGGTGCAAAATTTCTTGTATCCCCTGGATTTTCAGAGAAGGTAGCTGATTTTGCTGTTTCTAAAGATATATTGTTACTTCCGGGAACTTGTACTCCTACGGAAATAATGAAGGCAATGGATTACGGATTCTCTGTTGTGAAGTTTTTTCCAGCACAGCAATATGGCGGACTTACTACAATTAAGACATTGTCTGCGCCATTTCCATCGATGAAGTTTATGCCTACTGGAGGTATTAATTCGGTTAATATCAAAGAGTATTTAGCTTTCCGGCAAATAATAGCTTGTGGTGGAAGCTGGATGGTAAAGCCGGATCTATTTACTAATGGTGACTTCACTGAAGTACTGTCACTAACGAAAGAGGCTGTCAAAATTGTAGGAGAGAGCAATGAATAAGAGAGTAGTTACATTCGGCGAAATTATGTTGCGTTTGGCACCAAATGGCTATTATCGATTCTTCCAAAATGATCAGATGCAGGCAACTTTCGGAGGCGGAGAAGCTAATGTAGCAGTGTCATTAGCAAATTTTGGTATCGACTCCTGTTATGTAACAAAACTTCCAGAGCATGCCATTGGACAGGCAGCGGTCGATTCACTCAGATATTTTGGCGTCGATACATCAAAAATTACTAGAGGAGGAGATCGCGTTGGTATTTATTATTTGGAAAAAGGAGCATCTCAGAGAGGTAGCGTTTGTATCTATGATCGGGCGCATTCAGCAATTCAGGAAGCTTCTCCTTTGGACTTCGAATGGGATGATATATTTCATAATGCTGACTGGTTTCATTTTACTGGAATTACTCCGGCATTAGGATCAAATGCTATTGAAATCTGTAGGGCAGCTTGCGTTTCCGCAAAGAAGCATGGTGTCACGATCTCTTGTGACTTGAATTATAGAGGAAAGCTTTGGACAAAAGAAGAAGCAAGAGCTGCAATGACTGATTTATGTCAGTATGTAGATGTTTGTATTTCCAATGAGGAGGATGCAAAAGATGTATTCGGCATTGAAGCAGAAGGAAGCGATATCAGCAGAGGAAAGTTGAACAAGGAAAGTTATCGTTCTGTGGCAAAACAGTTAGCAGACAAATTTGAATTTAAAAAGGTTGCAATTACTCTCAGATCGTCTATTTCAGCCAATGATAATGATTGGGCTGGAATGCTTTATGATGGAAAAGACTATTGCATTTCAAAGGAATATCGTTTGCATATTGTCGATCGTGTTGGTGGTGGAGACTCATTTGGAGCAGGATTGATATATGCTTTATTGAATGACTACTCCACACAGAATGCGATTGAATTTGCCGTAGCGGCCTCTGCACTAAAACATACGATTGAAGGAGACTTCAACCGCATATCGGTAGCTGAGGTTCAGAAACTCGCTGGTGGGGATGCTTCTGGAAGGGTACAGCGTTAGAAACAAAAGTAGATATACTCAGCTAAACTGTATGTAAACAATATCATCACAAAGATGTAAGTTGAGGCTTTATGATTTATTCGGAGCTCATTCTTATGAAGAAATGAGCATAGTACTAAAGATGATAAATTGAGTAACATGTTGAGTACATTCATTAATTGGACGTCGCGCAGCACACAATCACGCCGTTTCTAAGTTGTAATATCGTTCGGAAAGCAAAAGTCTTCTGATCTCGAAAAAGAAGCCTCCAGAAAAAAATCTGAGGGCTTTTTGTTTCTCCTTATGCAAATCACTTACCAGTTTTGTGCAAATTCCGTCTCAACAGTGTGTTGATTTCGTTATTGACGACACAAGCATTCCGGAATGAACGGCGTGTGCTTCAGTTTGTTCATTGTAGCATAACAGGCTGCTTGTCAACCGGAAGAAACTTCGAACACTATGCTGTTTTCATGGTGCATATGGAAATTAATCCTTCATGCCGATTTTAGTTTTACAATTCATAAAAATTGAAAAGATAAGGGAATGGTTACATAATATCTCTAAGTCTGTATGACTGGATTACTCTCATTACTCCGGAATGTTGACTCTAGTGCACCGGATGGATGGTTCAATTAGCACCGTATTATTCACCATCAGAAAAATAGCAGTATTAGCCATACCTTTCAAATTTCTCTTCACGATAATACCACGTATGTTATATGCTTTCGATTTACAACCGGATAGATTCTGTACTTTCACCGCAAGAACATGTACCGATATGATATATTTCAATAAAAAGCCGCTAAAACATAATAATTTAGCGGCTTTTGATGTCATGTCAAATTCAGCACAAATTAACGAAATACAATGAAAGATTGCGCCCCAATACATAGTTCATGTTCGTTTATATCAAAATTACTATTTTCAGTTTTAAAAATGACTGTACGTTTATATGCATCAACAGGAATTTCCACTTTTTTTGAGGAAGTGTTAAGAACAATCAGACATTCACCTCTACGATATGCAAACGCAGGAGTCCCTTCTTTTGCCCAGATTATTTCGAAATCTGCATTAGCTTGGAGATCCGGAGTAGAATGCCTAAGTTTTAGTATTCCTTTCACTGTGTTAAGAAGCGAATTTGAATTTTTCTCATTCTCTTCAACTGTCGGGGCATCATCCGCAGGATCCACAGGAAGATAAAGAGATGTTTGATCAGCATCTGAAAATCCTTTATTTTTACTCATTGACCACTGCATTGGTGTACGTGCACCTGTCCTAAAATATCCCCCTTCTTTTGTAGGCAGATTAAAATACCGCATACCGATTTCATCACCATAATACAAAAAAGGTACTCCTGGCATTGTAAACAAAAATGCGTAAAATAACTTCAATTCTTCCGGTTCCAAATTGAATCTCGGCCGTACCGTATCATGATTACAGGTTATCATACTTATATAACCTATTTTTTTCGTGTCCTCATACACATTTTTATACCATGATAAAAATTCTGTGACACTTCCATCAGCATCCTTTTTAAAAAAGCTGTGATCTTCTAAGGATAAGCTGGCGCTCTGATTTTCTGATTTTTTACCAGTAAAATAGTCACAACTAAGTGCATAAGTCTCAGTATGATTCTGATAATCTCTCACCAGTGTACTATAAGCATTTCCAGGTTCATTGAGGCAAAAATCCATATGAAATCCTGCACGCAATGCCTGTGAAGGATTGCTCCATTCAGAAACAAATGCTGCCTCTGGGTAATCATGATCCAGCATATTTCGGACATCTTTCCATATAGCAGAAGTTCCGGTCTTCTTCTCATCGTCACCTTTAACTAGTGAGTTGGCCATATCCACACGGAATCCATCACACCCATGATCCATCCAGAATCTGCAGATATCTTTAATTGCTTTTCTAGTTTCAAGCGCGGCAGGCGAATCT
>Ga0070399_1003288_pt1 | contig 14548 bp, 13 predicted proteins | sample BioMet4_FD_61217 | JGI IMG/M metagenome (GOLD analysis project Ga0070399, IMG submission 61217) | Microbial communities from bioreactor (seeded with sewage sludge) at LBNL, California, USA - Biofuel metagenome 4 (version 1) | ecosystem: Engineered > Bioreactor > Anaerobic > Unclassified ... | reverse complement strand
GCCCCGCAAGGGCGAGTACTGTCTGCTGGACCGCAGGGACGGCACGCTGGTGGACCACACCATCTTCCAGCTGCCGGGAAAGCTGGGTAAGGGCATCCTGGTGACGCCCACTGTCCACGGCAATCTGCTGCTGGGCCCCACGGCGGCCGATCAGGACGCCAGAGAAGGTACCAATACCACGGCGGCCGGCCTTGCCAACGCCATTGACAAGGCACAGCGCAGCGTGCCCCATCTGCCCATGCGCGACGTCATTACGTCTTTTGCGGGACTTCGCGCCCACATTGCCGGCGGGGACGACGATTTCGTGCTGCAGCAGTCCGCTCCCGGGTTTTATGAGGCCATCGGCATCGAGTCCCCCGGTCTGACGGCGGCCCCGGCTATCGGCGTCTACATGGCGCAGCTGGTGGCGGAAGGCATGGGCCTTGTCAAAAAGGAGCACTTCACGGAAACGCGCCGCAGCATTGTCAATCCCCGGGAGCTGTCCTTTGAAGCCCGGCAGGCGCTGATCTCCCGCGACCCTGCCTACGGCCACATCATCTGCCGCTGCGAGCAGATCTCCGAAGGCGAGATCCGGGACGCCATTCGCCGGCCGCTGGGCGCCCGTTCCCTGGACGGCGTGAAGCGCCGGGTACGGGCCGGCATGGGCCGCTGTCAGGGCGGTTTTTGTTCACCGCGGGTGATGGAGCTTTTGTCGCGTGAATGGAACGAACCCATGACGGAGCTGACCAAGTCGGGCGGCGAATCCTATCTGGTGGTGGGTCTGACAAAGGAGGAGCTGTGATGGAAACTTATGATATCGTGATCGTGGGCGGCGGCCCCGCCGGTCTGGCGGCCGCCATCGCCGCCAAACGCGCGGGGACGGAGCGTCTGCTGATCCTGGAACGCGACAGCGAGCTGGGCGGCATTCTGAACCAGTGCATCCACAACGGCTTCGGCCTCCACACCTTCGGCGAGGAGCTGACCGGTCCGGAATACGCGGAGCGGTACATTCGTCAGGTGCGGGAGCTGGAGATTCCCTGCCTTCTCAACACCATGGTGCTGGACATTTCCCCCGACCGTGTCCTCACCGTCGCCGGCCGGGACGGCGGCCTGCGGCAGATCGCGGCCCGCGCCGTGATTCTGGCCATGGGCTGCCGGGAGCGGCCCCGGGGCGCGCTGAACATTCCCGGTTACCGTCCCGCCGGCATCTACTCCGCCGGCACGGCGCAGCGTCTGGTGAACATGGAGGGCTATATGCCCGGCCGCGAAGTGGTGATCCTGGGCTCCGGCGATATCGGGCTGATCATGGCCCGGCGTATGTCCCTGGAAGGCGCCCATGTCAAACTGGTGGCGGAGGTGCTGCCCTATTCCGGCGGTCTGAAGCGGAACATCTCCCAGTGTCTGGACGATTTCGGCATTCCGCTGAAGCTGAGCCACACGGTGGTGGACATCGACGGCAGGGAGCGGCTCCGGGGCGTGACGCTGGCGGAGGTGGACGAAAACCGCCGCCCCATTCCCGGCACCGAGGAATACATCCCCTGCGACACGCTGCTTTTGTCGGTGGGTCTGCTGCCGGAAAACGAACTTTCCGCCTCGGCGGGCGTGGCGCTGGACAGCGTCACCGGCGGCCCTGTGGTGACAGAGAGCCTGCTCACCAGCGTGCCGGGCGTCTTTGCCTGCGGCAACGTGCTGCACGTTCACGATCTGGTGGACTATGTGTCGGAAGAAGCGGCCCGTGCCGGCGAAAACGCCGCCGACTATGTACGGCAGGGCGAACAGCCCGAGGAGGCAAACGTGCGCCTTGCAGGCAAAAAAGGCGTGCGCTACACCGTGCCCCAGTTGCTGGATGTACGCCATATGCCCGAGCAGCTGACGGTGCGTTTCCGTGTGGGGCAGCCTTACCGTGACGTGACGCTGTGCGTCTGGTTCAACGAAACCTGCTTCCGCCGCATCCGCAAGCGCGTCATGGCCCCCGGCGAGATGGAGCAGTTTCTCCTGCGCCGGGCCGACCTGCCCGATGATCTGCACACCATTACCTTTACTGTGGAGGAGGATGCCAAATGACCACCCGTACCTTAACCTGTATCGGCTGCCCTCTGGGCTGCACGCTGCATGTTTCTCTGGAGGACGGACGCGTGGTGTCCGTCACCGGCAACACCTGCAAAAAAGGCGATGATTACGCCCGCAAAGAGTGCGTCCACCCCGCCCGCACCGTTACCGGCACCGTCCGCATCAGCGGCGGCAGGCTGCCGGTGTGCTCGGTGAAGACGGCGCAGGAGGTGCCCAAGGAGAAGATCTTTGAAGTGGCCGCCGCCTTTGCCCGTCTGGAGGCTGTGGCGCCGGTTTCCATCGGCGACGTGCTGCTGCACGATGTGGCCGGCACCGGCGCGGACGTGATCGCCACCCGGAATGTGGCGCAAAAAACCGCGTAAAGCGGACAAAAAGCTGTTAAAAACGTCCCGCCTGTGGTAAAATACAGGCAGGACGTTTTTTAAGAGGGAGGGTTCCGTATGCGTCATGCTCTGCTCCCTGTGCTGGAACGAAATCCGGTGGTGGCCTCCGTGAAGGAGGTGTCGTATCTGCCGGCAGCTCTTTCCTCTCCGTGCGAGGTGCTGTTTCTGCTCTGCGGCGACGTGTGCAACATCGGGCAGCTGATCGGTCAGATTCACAGCGCCGGCAAATACGCCGTCGTCCACGCCGATCTGGTACAGGGCCTGAGCCAGAAGGATATCGTCGCGGACTACCTGCTGCAGTGCGGGGCGGACGGCATCATCAGTACCCGCCCCAACCTGATCCGCCGGGGCCGGGAGCTGTCCCTTCTGACCGTACTGCGGGTCTTTGCCATCGACTCCAAGGCCGTGAGCAATCTGACACGGGAAAAAGACATGGCTCTGCCGGACGTGATCGAGGTGCTGCCGGGCATCGTGCCCCGGGTCATCGGGCGCATCAGTTCTTCCCTGCACATCCCCGTCATCGCGGGCGGTCTGGTGGAGGAAAAGGAGGACATTGTTTCCGCCCTTTCCGCAGGCGCGCTGTGCGTTTCCACCACCAACGCCGAGCTGTGGGACAGCTGATTGAATACAGAAAAGCTCCTGCGCGGCTATAAGCCGCACAGGAGCTTTTTGGGACCTGTTGTTCTTTTTTTATTCTCCGGCGTCATGCGCTTCTCTGCCAAAACAATGGAAAACCCTCGCGTCCCTTCAGGGGGAAAAGGTCGGTTTCGCTATCAGGTGAAAACGGCTTTAAACACCGTCATTTATCAGAGAAAACGGGAAATCCCGTAAAAAACAAAAAACCCACGCTTCCGCGTGGTTGTTCGTCCGAGGGCTCTTACCGCTCGCTGGGTTCCCAGTCGCAGCCGGCAAAAATCATGTCGTCCAGGTCGCCAATGATCCAATTGTTCATCATCTTACTTATCACGCTCCTTTCTTCACTTTTATGTTCTTATTGTAAAGCATTTCGCCCCGGTTTGCAAGATGCGTATTGAACAGATTTAACAAATTTGTACCCTCCTTTTTTGATATCCTGCACAATTTTTTCCTTGCGTTTTGGAGCCGCCTCTCTTATAATATTTCTGTTGTGTGACTATTATAATATAAGGTATGAAGAAACATTCATTTTTAAAAAAATGCAGGGCCGCTCTCCGGGTCATCGCCATACTGGCCGCCTTTTCCGCTTTTATGCTCTGGCAGAACAATTCTCTTTCCGTGGAGGAATATACGTTTTCCTCCGCCCGGCTTCCCGCGGGCTTCGACGGCTGCCGCGTGGTGCAGCTCTCCGATCTCCACGGCAAGCAGTTCGGGACGGACAACGGCCGGCTTCTGGCGGCGGTGAGAGCCTGCCGCCCCGATTATATCGTCCTCACCGGCGATCTGGCGGACGAGCGCAGCGGCACGGACTTTGCCCCCGCCCTGCTCCGGGCGCTGACAGACATCGCCCCCACCTACTACGTTTCCGGCAATCACGAGTGGGCCGCCCGGCTTTTCCCCGCCTTTTGCGATGTGCTGCGGGACGCGGGCGTCGTCTATCTGAGCAATACATATACGGTGCTGCACCGAAACGGGGACAGCCTTGTACTCGCCGGCGTGGACGACCCCAACGGCTACGCCGACCAGAAGACCCCCGCCCAGCTCTCCGCGGAGATTGCGGCGAAGGAGGGCGATCCCTTCTGGCTTTTGCTGGCCCACCGCAACAGTGAATATGACGTCTACGGGACACTGGGCGCCGATCTCATTCTCTCCGGCCATGCCCACGGCGGCATTATCCGCCTGCCGGGGACGGACGGCCTGCTGGGTACCGGCGGGCAGTTTTTCCCTAAGTGGACCAACGGATTTTATAACGACTATCCCACGCCCCTGTTCGTTTCCCGCGGACTGGGCGGCACTCTTCCCATCCCCCGGTTTTTGAACCGGCCGGAGGTGGCGGTTTTGACTTTACGATCCGAATAGAGGTTTTTACATGAAAGAGTTTTTGGCGGGCCGCTTTGACGTGGCCGTCATCGGCGCGGGCCACGCGGGCATTGAAGCCGCTCTGGCCAGCGCCCGGCTGGGGCTGGAAACGATCTGCTTCACCATCAATCTGGACGCCGTGGGCAATATGCCCTGCAACCCCGCCATCGGCGGCACCGGCAAGGGCCATCTGGTGCGGGAGCTGGACGCTTTGGGCGGCGAGATGGCCAAAGCCGCGGACAAAGCCTGCATCCAGTACCGGCTTTTGAACCGGGGCAAGGGCCCGGCGGTACATTCCCTGCGGGCCCAGGCCGACCGCCGCACCTATCAGCGCATCATGAAGCATACCCTGGAGGTGCAGGAGCATCTGACGCTGCGCCAGGCGGAGGTCACGGCCATCCGGCAGGAAAACGGCCGTGTGACGCAGGTGGTGCTGCGCACGGGCGCGGTGTTCGACGTGCGGGCCGTGGTGGTGGCCACCGGCACCTATCTGCGGGGCCGCACCATTGTGGGCGAATGTGTGGAGGACAGCGGTCCCGACGGGATGCATCCGGCCAGCCGGCTCACCGCTTCCCTCTTGGATATGGGACTGGAGCTGCGCCGGTTCAAGACCGGCACGCCCCCCCGGGTGAATGCCCGCAGCATTGATTTTTCCCGGATGGAAGAGCAGCCCGGCGACGAAGTGCCGGTGCCCTTCAGCTTTACCACAGAGCATCCGCCGGTGAACCGGGCGGTATGCTATCTCACCTACACCACCCCCCGCACCCATGAGATCATTCTCAGCAACCTGGACCGCAGTCCCATCTATTCCGGCGTCATCGAGGGCATCGGCCCCCGGTACTGTCCCTCCATTGAAACCAAGATCGTCCGTTTCCGGGACAAGTCCCGCCACCAGCTGTTTATCGAGCCCATGGGTCTGGACACGGAGGAGATGTATATCCAGGGCTTTTCCTCCTCCATGCCGGAGGAGGTGCAGGTGCAGATGCTCCACTCGGTGCCGGGTCTTGAAAAGGCGGAGATCATGCGCCCGGCCTACGCCATCGAGTACGACTGCGTGAACCCGCTGGAGCTGAAACCCACGCTGGAAACCAAGAAGATCCGGGGACTTTACGGCGCGGGGCAGTTCAACGGCTCCTCCGGGTACGAGGAGGCGGCGGTGCAGGGCTTCGCGGCCGGCGTCAACGCCGCGCTGAAGCTCAAGGGCCAGCCTCCCATGATCCTCTCCCGCAGCGAGTCCTACATCGGCACGCTCATCGACGATCTGGTGACCAAGGGCACCGACGAGCCTTACCGCATCATGACCTCCCGCAGCGAATACCGGCTGCTGCTGCGGCAGGACAACGCCGACCGGAGGCTGTGCCCCATCGGCCACCGCATCGGCCTTGTGTCCGATGAACGCCTGGCGCAGGTGGAGGAAAAATACGACGCCGTGGCGCGGGAGATCCGGCGTCTGGAACACACCGGCATCCCCGGCTCCCCCGCTCTCAACGAACTTCTGGCCGCCCGGGGCAGCACGCCCGTCAGCGACGGCTGCCGCCTCATCGACCTGCTGCGCCGCCCCCAAATGGGCTACGAGGACCTGAAAGCCTTCGATACCGACTGCGCCGCAGCGGATGCGGCGGTCGCCGAGCAGGTGGAGATCACCGTCAAGTACGACGGCTACATCCGCCGCCAGATGCGTCAGGTGGCTGAATTTGAAAAGCTGGAGGGCCACGCGCTCCCCGCCGATCTGGACTACGCCTCCCTTTCCGGGCTGCGGCTGGAGGCCAGGGAAAAACTCGCCGCCGTGCGCCCGCTGAATCTGGGACAGGCCTCCCGCATCTCCGGCGTGTCCCCGGCGGACATGGCCGCGCTGATGATCTGGCTGGAAAAGACGTGAAATCAGGCGGAAATTTTTTCTCTTTTTTCCATTTTTTTGTTTTTTACACAGATAAAGCGTGACCGCCGCGGGCGGCCGAAAGGAGTGAACCATTACCTTGGGCAAACTGAGATTTTTATTCGCGCTGTGGATGGCCAAGCTGTCCATTCCCGCGCTGAAGATCACCCATCACAACGGCACCGACTTTCCCGGCTCTCTGGCCATCAAGCTGTGCCCCGACTTTCTGCGCTATGTGGAAAAGCCGAAAACCATTCTGGCCGTCACCGGCACCAACGGCAAGACCACCGTCAGCAATCTGCTTATCGACGTGCTGGAGCGCAGCGGCAAGACCGTGCTGAGCAACCGGGCCGGCTCCAACATCGTTTCCGGCATTTCCACCGCCTTCATCCGTTCCTGCGACGGTCTGGGCCGTCTGAAGCCCTGCGATCTGGCGGTGCTGGAGGTGGACGAGCGGTCCTCTCCCCGGGTCTACCCCTATGTGAAGCCCACCTATGCGGTCATCACCAACCTCTTCCGCGATTCCATCATGCGAAACGCCCACCCGGGCTACATCGCGGACATCCTCACCGCATCCCTGCCTGCAGACACCAAGCTGATCCTCAACGCCGACGACCTTATCTCCTGCGGCGTGGCTCCGGAAAACGCACGGGTCTACTTCGGCATCGACCGGCTGGCAACAGACGTCACCGACTGTGTGAATCTGCTCAACGATATGCGCATCTGCCCTAAATGCAGCGGACCGCTGCGCTACGAATACCGCCGCTATCACCACATCGGCCGGGCCGTGTGCGAGAACTGCGGCTTCCATTCCCCCGAGAGCGACTATCTGGCGCAGAAGGTGGACTTCGAAAACCGCACCATGGTGCTGCGCGAGGGCGGCGAGGACTTTCCCTACCCCCTTATCACAGACAGCCTTTTCAACGTCTACAACATGGTCACGGCCATCGCCGCCCTGCGGCAGCTGGGTCTTACACACGGGGAAATCCGGCAGGGCTTTGAAAAAACCTCCATCCTCGGCACCCGCCACAGCGAAGAAAAGATCGGCGGCGTGGGCATCGTCATGGAGATGTCCAAGGATAAAAACGCCCTGGCCTGCTCCCGCAACTTCGACTATATCCAAAGCCGCAGGGGCACCAAGGAGCTGCTGCTCATGATGAACTGCCTGGGCGTGGCCAAAAACTGGTCGGAAAACCCCTCCTGGATGTATGACACCGACTTTGAATTTCTCAATCACGACGACATCCGGCAGCTGGTGTGCGCCGGCCCCCGGTGCCGCGACTACAAGCTGCGGCTGCTGCTGGCCGGTATTCCCGAGGAAAAGATCACCGTGGAGGACGACGAGTTCCGGGCTCTTTCCCACCTGAAACTGATCCCCGGCGACGACGTGTTCATCCTCTACGGCGTGGACGGTATGCCGCGGGCCTTCAAGGTGAAGGAAAAACTCAGGGACATGCTGCTGGCAAAGGAGGGCGGACACCATGAAGGCTGAGATCCTGTTTCCCGAGGTCTGCAACCTCTACGCGGACATTCAGAACATCCGCTATCTCCAGCGCTGCTGTCCGGAGCTGGAGGCGGTGGAAACACCCCTGCACACACGCCCCGCCTTTCTGGACGAGGACGTCGCCCTTGTCTACATGGGCTCCGCCACCGAAAAGGGACTGACGCTGGCGGTGGAAACACTGCTGCCCTACAAAGATGAAATCCAGGCCAGGATCGACGGCGGACAGCTTATTTTGCTCACCGGCAACGCCATGGACGCCTTTTCCCAGGGCGTGGACAGCGACGGCGACTGGCACTTCGACGGCCTGGGCCTTTTGCCCGGCCGCGCCCGATACACCATGATGAAGCGGCAGAACAGCTTCTTTCTGGGCACCTTTGACACCGACAGCGGCCCCATGGACATCGTGGGCTTCAAGAGCCTTTTCGGCCACATCTACGACGCGCCGGAGGGAAACGCTCTTTTCACCGCCATCCGCGGCACCGGCCGCTGCCCCGAGAGCAAGGAGGAGGGCTTTCACCTCCGCCGTCTGATGGCCACCCATCTCATCGGGCCGCTGCTGATCCTGAACCCGCCCTTCACCAAATATCTGATGCAGCTCATGGGCTGTGAGAGCACCGCGCTGGCCTTTGAGGCCGCCGCTTTCGACTCTTACCGCCACCGGGTGGACGAGTTCCATCAGGAGAGCCGCAGCGCCTTTTACTCCTGACCGAAACCGACGCCGTCAAACACAACGGCGTCGGTTTTTTCATACATTTTGGAGAGGTTGTCCGGTTTTTTCGCAATCTTTTTGTCTTTCTTTTAACAAACTGCCTCCGAGCGCCAAAATCTTCTATACAATTTTTCCCTATCTGTCTTTCTTTGCGGAACTTTGCGCAAACTTTCATTGAAAATCAAAAGAAGCCGTGATAGACTATGGTATAAAGTGACTTATGACAATTACTGTCAAAGAAAAACAGCACTTTCGGCAATCCACAAGTTGAACAATAAAGGCGGTGAGAAAATGTATTTGGAGACCATTCGGCAGATCAGCCAGGTGGAGGACGCCATGGAGAAGGCAAAAGCCGACGCCAGGACAGACGCCCAAAAGCGGATCGCTGATGCCCAGAAGGCGGGGCAGGCCCTTTTGATCCGGGCCCAGCAGGAGGCGGACAGCGCAAACGCAATCCTTCTGCAGCAGGCAGAAAGGGAGGCCGCTGAAAAACGCAGCGGTATCCTCCGGAACGCGCAAAAGGACTGCGACGCCTTGAAGCTGCGCGCCGACGGTCAGATGAGCGAAGCAGTCGCAGCAATCGTGAGAAAGGTGGTTGAACATTCATGTCCATCGCAAAAATGAAACGGATCCACCTCATTGCGCTGCAGCGGGATCGCGACGCATTGATGGCGAAGCTGCTTCATGTGGGATGTCTGGAGATCAATGAACCGACAGCCATCCTGTCAGACAGCGCGTGGACGGAATTTCTGCACCGGGAAGGCGCCAACACAGCCGAGCGAAAAGCAGAGTTAAATGAGCTGAATGCAGCCATGGACGCTCTGCAAAAATATGCCCCTCAGAAAACCAAGCTGCTCGCTCCCAAACCGGAGATCAGCGAAAAGGATTTTCTGGACGGGAAGGCGCTGGACAAGGCGCTGGTAAATGCCCGGACCGTCAATGCACACCTGCGGGAAATGACCCGTTTGACCACGCAGGAAACCCGCCTGCAGGCCGACAGACTCGCCCTCGAGCCATGGCGCTCCCTGGACCTGCCGCTGGACTGCACCGGCACCCGCTCCACAGAGATCCTGCTGGGTACGCTGCCCAGCAGCGTGGATTTCAGCGCTTTGCAAAACGCTTTGGCTCAATCCGTCCCCGAAGCCGAGGCCATGCTGATCTTTGAGAACAAAGAGCAGAAATACATGATGGCCATTACCCTGAAAGCACTGACGGACAAGGTCCTGGAAACGCTGCGCGCCTTCGGCTTCGCCTACACACAGATCAAGGATCTCCACGGCACCGTGCAGGAAAACCTGGACCGGATCGCCGGCGAAACCCAGACCGTTGTGCAGCAGCGGGAGCAGGAGCTGCAGGCTGTCCGCGACATGGGCCCCTCCCAGAAGGACGGCCGCCTTTGTCTGGATCGGCTCAATCAGCAGCTCAGCCGGGAGGAAACCATCGAACGCCTGATGGGCGACGACACCATCCTCTACCTGGACGGCTGGGCGCCTGAGGCCGACGTGCCCGCTCTGACGCAGGTCCTGAACGAATTCGACTGCGCGTATGATCTGGCCGATCCTCCGGAGGAGGATTACCCGGAGGTGCCTGTCAAGCTGAACAACAGCAAGCTGACAAGCCCTCTGAACATGGTCACGGAGATGTACTCCCTGCCCGCCTACGGCAGTCTGGACCCCAACCCCCTGATGGCACCGTTCTTCATTTTGTTCTACGGCATCATGATGGCCGACATGGGCTACGGCCTGCTGATGATGATCGGCTCGCTGCTGGCTTTGAAGAAAATGAAGGTGACGGGCGGCGCCCGCCATTTTGCAGGACTGCTGGGCCTTTGCGGCATCAGCACCTTTATCGTGGGCCTGCTGACCGGCAGCTTTTTCGGCGACTTTATCCCCCAGGTGGCCAAGATCGTGAATCCCAACACCACCCTGACCGAGCTCCCCAGCCTCTTCACCCCCCTGAACGACACCGTCGCCATCCTGATCGGCGCGCTGTGTCTGGGCTTTGTGCAGGTCATCACCGGCATGATCATCAGCGTGGTGAAAAAATGCCGCAGCGGACAAGCCATGAGCGCCGTGTTTGACGAGGTGGCCTGGTGGCTGATGATCGCCGGCGTGGGACTCCTGGCCCTCAAGATCGACGCAGGCAAGATCCTGCTGATCCTGGGCGGCGCCGACCTGGTGGTGGGTCAGTTCGTCACCAAGAAAAAGGTGTTTGCCGCGCTGGGCGGTCTGCTGGGCGCGGTTTACAACGGCGTCACCGGTCTTTTCAGCGATATCCTCTCCTATTCCCGTCTGATGGCCCTGATGCTCTCCGGCAGCATCATCTCCACCGTGTTCAACACCCTGGGCGCCGTGGCCAACAACCTGATCGTCTTTGTCATCATCTCCATGCTGGGCAACGCCCTGAACTTCGCGCTGAACCTGCTGGGATGCTATGTCCACGATCTGCGTCTGCAGGTGCTGGAATTCTTCGGCCGCTTCTACGAGGATGGCGGCAGGCCATACAGGCCCTTTGCTTTTCGTACTAAATATGTAAATATCATCAAGGAGGAACAAGAAAATGACTGAATTCTTTAACATGTTTGGCGGCACGGCTCTGGCATTCCTGGGCGCCGGCCTGGCTGCGGGCCTCTGCTGCGTCGGTTCTGCCAAGGGCACCGGCATGGTGGGCGAAGCCGCCACCGGCATTCTGACCGAAACACCCGAACACTTTTCCAAGTGCCTGATCCTGCAGGTCATCCCCGGCACGCAGGGCCTGTACGGTCTGGTTATCTGGTTTATGGCCCTTCTTCAGATCGGCGTCTTTGGCGGCAATATGGTCAGCCTCACCGTGACCCAGGGCTGGACCATCTTCGTGGCCTGCCTGCCCATGGCTTTGGGCGGCTGGCTGTCCGCTATCTTCCAGGGCCGTGTGGCCGCCGCTTCCATCAACATCGTCGCCAAGAAGCCCAATGACTGGTCCAAGGGCATCATCCTCTGCGTCACCGTGGAGTTCTATGCCATCTTGTCCCTGCTGGCTTCCATCATCATGCTGCTCAACGCACTGAAGTAAGGGCGGGCAGATCATGAACGGTATTGACAAAATTACCGCACGGATCGAACAGGATGCCCGGCAGGAGTCGGATTCCGTTCTGGCCCAGGCACAAACCAGAGCCGACGAAATCACCGCTTCCTTTCAGGCCCAGGCCGACGCGCTGAAAACCGCCGAAAAGGCCAAGGGCGAAAAGGCCGCCGCCGACCGTCTGGAACGGCTCACCGGCAGCGCCGACATGGAAGCAAAAAAGATGCTTCTTGCCACCAAGCAGTCGTGCATTGACGACGCCTTTGCCAGGGCTCAGAAGGCGCTGCTCGACCTGCCGCAGGACGAGTACGTTTCCCTTCTGGCACAGATCGCCGTGCAGGCCGGCTCCGGCGTGGAGGAGCTGATCTTTTCCCCGGCCGACGCCGCCAAGGTGGGCGCCGCCGTCGTGGAAAAGGCCAACGCCCTCAAGCCCGGCGCCCACTTTACCTTCTCCGGTGAAACGCGGGAGATGGAGGGCGGCCTGACGCTGAAAAACGGGTTCGTCGAGGTCAACTGCGCCTTTGAAACCCAGCTGCACCTGCTGCGGGAAACCATGGCCTCCGAAGTGGCGCAGATCCTGTTCCGCTGATGCGAAGTATTAAATCCTCACCAGAAAGGAGGATCCCTTTTGGCAAAGAAAAATAAGGACACGGACTATCTCTTTCTCTCCGCCCGCATCCGTTCGCTGGAACGCAATCTGCTCACCACCGCCCGGATGGAGCGTATGCTGGACGCCGACGATGCCGCCGAGGCCGCCAAAGTCCTCGGTGAGATCGGCTATGAGGAATTCAACCCCACCAGTGAATCGGAGCTGAATCAGGCCCTGCTCAAGGAGCGCGAAAAACTCTTCGCCGAGCTCTATCGCTTTGCTCCCGATCCCCATGTGATCGACGTGTTCAAGATCAAATACGACTACCACAATCTCAAAACCATTATCAAGGCACGGGGCGAGGATGTTTCCCGCCTGCTGGTGGACGCCGGACGCATTCCCGCCGGCGAACTGCTGAAAAAATACAGCGACACCGGCTCCTGGGAGTTCCTTCCGGAAACCATGCGCCGCGCCGCCGAGGAGGCCACCGCCGTCCTGGCGGAAACTTTCGACCCCCAGCGCAGCGATTTTATCCTCGACCGCGCCTACTTTGAGGAGATGACGGCCGCTGCGAAGGAAACACGCTGCAATTACCTCTTGCGTTACGTGTGCGCCACCGTGGACGCCGCCAACCTGCGCAGCATTGTCCGCACGCTGCGGATGAACCGGGATCTTGACTTTTTGAAGAAAGTCCTTTTCCCCGGCGGCACCGTGCCGGTGGACCGCATTCTCCACGCCGCAGCCGGCGGCAATATGCTGGAGCTTTACCGCTCCACCGTCCTGCGCGCCGCCGCCGAGGCGGGCGAAACCGCCCTGAAGGGCGGCAGCCTCACAGATTTTGAAAAGCTCTGTGACGACGCCGTGCTGCATCAGGTGGCCACCGCCAAGCAGGTGCCCTTCGGCCCTGAGGTGCTCATCGCCTATGTGGCCGCCAAGGAAACCGAGTTTACCGCGGTGCGCATCATTATGGCCGGACGGATCGCCGGTCTGAAACCAGACGTGATCCGGGAAAGGCTGCGTGAATCCTATGTATAAAATTGCTGTGATGGGTGACCGCGACAGCGTGCTGGGCTTTCAGGCGCTGGGACTGGACGTGTACTTCGCGGAGGACACCGAAAGCGCCCGCCATGAGCTGCACCGATTGGCCGCCAACGATTACGCCATTATCTACATCACGGAACAGCTTTCTCTGGCGCTGAGCGACGAGATCAAAAGATACAAGGATTCCGTGACGCCCGCCATTATCCTGATCCCCGGCAAGGGCGGCAGTATGGGCCTGGGCGAGGCCATGGTGCACAGCGCCGTGGAACGCGCCGTTGGCGCCGATATCTCATGAAAGGAAGAACAGCATGGGTAAAATAATCAAAGTATCCGGACCTCTGGTCGTCGCCGACGGCATGGCGGACGCCAATATGGCGGACGTGGTGCGCGTGGGCGAGCAAAGACTGATCGGCGAAGTCCTGAATATGACAGGCGACCGGGCTTCCATTCAGGTCTACGAGGAAACCTCCGGCCTCGGACCCGGCGCCGACGTGGTCACCACCGGCGCGCCCCTTTCCGTGGAACTGGGGCCCGGCCTCATCGAAAACATTTACGACGGCATTCAGCGGCCTCTGGAGGAGATCGTCAAGCGCGTGGGTTCCAATATCACCCGCGGCATCGAGGTCCCCGCTCTGACCCGCGAAAAGAAATGGGAATACACCCCCATCGCCAAGGTGGGCGACAAGGTCGTCGGCGGCGATATTCTGGGCTCTGTCCCCGAAACCCCCGTGGTGCTGCACAAGATCATGGTCCCCAACGGCGTTGCCGGTACCGTGGAATGGGTGGCCGACAAGGGCGAATACGTCATTGACGAGGTCATCGCCAAGGTCAGGACCGACAAAGGGGAGATCAAAGAGCTGACCATGGTGCAGAAATGGCCCGTCCGTGTGGGCCGGCCTTACAAAAACAAGTTCCCGCCGGTGGCGCCGCTCCAGTCCGGACAGCGCATCATCGACACCATGTTCCCCATCGCCAAGGGCGGCACCGCCGCCGTGCCCGGCCCCTTCGGCTCCGGCAAGACCGTGGTGCAGCATCAACTGGCCAAGTGGTCCGACGTGGACATCGTGGTCTACATCGGCTGCGGCGAGCGCGGCAACGAGATGACCGACGTGCTGCGCGAATTCCCCGAACTGACCGATCCCCGCACCGGCGAAACGCTGATGAAGCGTACCGTCTTGATCGCCAACACCTCCGATATGCCCGTGGCCGCCCGTGAAGCGTCCGTCTACACCGGCATCACCATCGCTGAATACTTCCGCGACATGGGTTACGCCGTGGCCGTCATCGCCGACTCCACCTCCCGCTGGGCCGAGGCGCTGCGTGAGATGTCCGGCCGTCTGGA
>Ga0070399_1003277_pt1 | contig 14587 bp, 1 predicted proteins | sample BioMet4_FD_61217 | JGI IMG/M metagenome (GOLD analysis project Ga0070399, IMG submission 61217) | Microbial communities from bioreactor (seeded with sewage sludge) at LBNL, California, USA - Biofuel metagenome 4 (version 1) | ecosystem: Engineered > Bioreactor > Anaerobic > Unclassified ... | reverse complement strand
GGAACAACGACAGGAACAAAAACGACAGACGGAACGAAAACCGCGGCAGGGACAGCCGGAGCCGCAGGCGCAGGAAAAGCAGCCGGAAGCGGAGCGTCGGCACCCGGAGCAAACGGCGGCAGAATGGGCGGCGGCATGGCAGGCGGAAGAGGCGCCATGCAGGATAACCCCAAATGCCTCATCAAGATTGCAGGCGGCTTGGTACAGGTGGATGCGAAAGGCGACGGCCTGGACAGTAACGGAGAACTCTCCATTACCGGCGGAGAGACCTATGTGAGCGGACCTGTTTCGAACGGAGACGGAAGCCTTGATTTCAACGGGACGGGAACCATCAGCGGCGGAACCTTTTTAGGCGCGGGGTCCTCCGGAATGCCGCAGGACTTCAGCGACACCTCGACGCAGAACAGCATTACCGTTTATACGGGCAGCACCGTGAAAGCGGATACGAAGATCTCGGTGACGGATGCCTCCGGGAAAGAAATTTTAAGCTGGACACCCGGAAAGGATTACTCCTGCATCCAGGTTTCCTCACCGGATCTGAAGAAGGGCGAAAGCTACACGGTGACGGCGGGAACGGAGAAACAGACCGTCGCGGTTTCCGCAGTCAATAACACTGCCGGAACGAGGCAGGGGAACGGACAGGGCGGCATGAGAGGCGGTCCCGGCGGCATGAAAGGTATGAATAACGGGAACGGAAACGGTACCGGGAACGGAACGAACAGCAGCGGGAATAATGCAGGAAATAATAACGGTTCCTCGAATAAACAGGGTGCTCCGAACGGTCAGGGAACAGGCAGGGGCGGAAAGATGAAGAACGGGCAGAACGGAACGGGTTCCGCGCAATCGGACGGAACGCAGCCTTCCGGCGGCAGTACACCGCCGGAAGGCTGCGTTCCGGAAACGACGGCCCGATGGGCAACCCGCCTGACGGAGGAAGCGGCGGTCCCGGCGGAAACGGCGATAAGCCGCCCATGGATAATCCTCCGGACGGACAGGCATAAATATCCGCAAAACTCGGATGATAAAACGGCATGTGAATTATAATCGGATACCCGGCAGAAATGCCGGGTATTTTTGTGCACAGGGTCCCGTGTAAGGAATATTGCCCCTTCGGGGCACGCGTCCCGCGTGAAAATCAGAAGATGAACAGCCTTCGCCTGCCCGGCCATAACGCTGCTTTTAAGGAACATGCATGAAGTACCGAGAAAAAAACAGAACAGATCGCACGAAATCCGCGTCCTTAAACATGAGGGGTAATTTTTTAATGGTCCTTTTGGCGCAGGGTCCGGCTGGAATACATCATCGGACCGGCCGGTATTTTTACCGGGAACGAAAAGCCGAAGAGACAAAACGGAGGCGCGGGTATATGAAAGGCAGATGGAATACAGGAAGATTACTGAAACGGATTACGGCGGCGCTGCTTTCGGCAGCCATGGTTCTGTCGAATCTGGGACTCGGCGGCACAGGTGCGATCTCTTCACGGGCCGATACGGTGGAAACAGTATCGGCAGCGGAGTGGTCCGCATCGGCCATGATGGAGAAAACCGGGAAGACGGAGCTTTATGATGCGGTAAAGGAATATTACACCGCGGCCGGAACGGCAGATGCCAGTGCAGGGAAACTGGAAATCTGGAGCCGCGGCGCGGAAGCGGATTTTGCGGATATCTCTTTTCGGGAGCCGGTTTATTCCGACGGAAACAAATCGGCGGCGGTGGAGATCGAGATTACGCCGGCCGATGCGGACACGAAGATCAATTTCGTCCGTACGGCAGGTTATTTCGGAAACGAAGGCTACGCCACGCTGTCCGATGCTACGGAAGCGAGTCCCGCGAACGCATCCGGAAGCAATGCAGGAAGAAAAACCTGGAAGTTTTTGACGAACGTAAGCTGGAACGATCCGGCTTTCGTTATTTACTATACCATTCCGACGGAAGACAAAAACGGGAAGCTGCAGTGGAACGCCATGGACTCCGAGTGGGTCGCGGAAGATGAGGGGATAACGGAAATCCGTTCTGCCGCTTCCCGCCTGATCTGCACCGACACGGTTCAGATCAGCGACATTACCAGACTTTACAGAGCTTATCAGGAATATGAAAACGGGAGTCCTGCATTGCTCAGAAAACTTCTCGCGTCGGACGTAACGGATGAAAACGGGAAGGAAGTAATAAGCCTCGGGATTTCCACGGACGGACTGAAACAGTTTTTCGCGGATCAGAACCGCATGGCAGCGCAGGCTGCCGCTCTGAAGGACGCAGGATATGGAACGCCGGTTACCGGAAGCTCGTCCTTTGCGGAACTGATCGAAGCATACCGGGAGCAGCTGGCGGTTTCGGAAACGGATCCCTATAACGCTTTCTTCAGCGCGTTCACCGGCGGGAGTACAGTAAAAAAATCCGCGGCAAAACGGCTGAAATCTCTTCTGGCCGCGAACCCGGCGAACATTGCGCCGGAGGTGGAACTGACCCGGACGGACACAGAGAAAACGGCGGCAGTCAGTGCCACAAGAACGATCAGCTTCATAAATCCCCTGGGTGAAGTTCCGGTCTTATACAACGGCGGGAAAATCTGGGCGGACGACTCCACTGGAAGACTGGATTCTCCTGCGGACGGCGGAGCGGGAACGGCCGATCCGACTCCTTATAATCTTTCCGTCAACACGGATATGAATTTCCGTGTCCATTATATTGCCTTCTCCCATGACAACGGCGACAACACGGCTGCGTACGGAGATCAGAAACTTGTGATCGATCTTCCCGCATACGGGTTCGCACTTGCAAACATGCCTGCTGAGGGGACCGGCATCAAGGGCGTGACGGCCTATGACAGGAACAACAAGGTGACGACATCGCCGGCCGCTGCGGTAAAGCTGGTCCTGCAGCTGGATATGGCGGCGATTGCCGCGACGGGAAATTCCGGCTGGCACTGGGATGTCCAGATGAAACGTGCGGTTCTCAGCAATGCGGACTGTGCTGCATGGCTGGCAGACGGAAAACTTACGACAAAATTCCGCGCAGCGATCTGCATGGGTGATGACAATCATCTGCTCCAGACCGGGGAAGGCAGCAATTCTCCGGAATATATCTGGAACCTGAGTCCGGAAAATTATCAGACCGTAAATATTCCGGTCACGGGGAATCACACGCTCCTCACTTCAACTGACAGGGAAACCGCGAATTATGCGCTTCAGGGTGTCAACAGTTCGGTTTTATACGACTATATCCAGACCAACAAGGACTTCTTCACCTATACGCAGGGAACGCTCCATGATAACAACACGCCTCTGATGCAGCTGAAGCGTATTAAGATTTATATTCCCCGTACCGCTGCAGAAGCGGAAAGTTTTAAGATCAGAGGCTTCATGTCCAACGGCACAACCGATTATGCAAAAGAGGTATCCGGTCTGTTCACCATCGGGAGCATACAGGATGACAATGACGGAAAAGGTGCCTATATTCCGCTTGTTGCCAAAGAAAATATTTATAACAACGGCAGTGCGGACAACTGGGCAGATGCAGTCAAATACGGCTTCAGGATCGCCTGGATTTTAAATGACGGGGTAGCTGCGCTTTCCCCGGATACGCTTTATACGGCAGCAGATCCGGAATTCGATTTTCAGATTCCGGACGGGAACGGCGGCGCCGCTGATTTTATTGTAAGCGGCAGCGGGCAGGGGACCAAAATCCAGACCTTTCAGACGGTAAAGAAAGACATGTATTCGTACAATTATCTGTACGGCGGATACCGTCTCTCGGGTACCCTTGCGAACCCGTATACGTCGAACGGCGTCAGTGCCGACGCACATTATTCGAATGTGTCCTATGCAGCAATCTATAACGGTTATTCCCTTGCAAAGGACAGCAGCGGGAAATGGGTCGAGAGCTTCCCGAACAACAACGGAGCAACGGTCGAGACGTATGAGTTCCCGAAGGAAATCCAGCCGGGCGGATGGAATACGCTCGGCAGCTCCTGGGACAGGACCCGGGTAAAGATCGGAAAGATCGTCTACTGGACGGAGGACGCGCAGGGACAGACGCAGGAGCACACGGAAGTGCTGGAGAAAGCGGTATACCTCTGGGACGGCATGAACGGCAGTCCCTCGGCACAGGTGGACTTTGACACCTCGGCAGGACGGGTGACCAAAGTTCAGGTCTACTGGGACTATATTATTCCGGGAACTTCAGGCCCGGGCTACGGCAGCATCAACGCACGGTCAAGGTTCAATATTTACGTGACGCCGGAAGCCTCGGGACTCATGCAGGTCGGATATTCCGCACAGTGCACGGACAGCAGTGCCGGTGCGGTGATCAATCCGAATGATTCCTTTTCCGCACAGGCAGCCGAAGATGTGCCATCTCCTCTTCACACCGGCAATGCGGCAGCCGACTTCATGTGGGTGACGACAGTCGAAAAACCGTGTACGAGAGTGGAAGCATTTCCGACGCCGGATAAAACCAATTATCTTCTGATAAAACAGTTTGAGACGGGAACCTACGGAAATGACTGGATGCTCTATTTCAATTACGGTACCGCAGGCGCATACAAGAAGACGGCAGTGAATCCGCGCATCAGACTCAATCTGTCCACCAGGAATATCACGGGGCTGAATCCGGGTGCGGATGAAATGGGACTGCTCACCGGAAAATTTACGGCGGGTGCGGCCTTGAGCGGATGGAAGATCAAATATACGACGGCGGATAATATGACCGGAACGGAAAGCGGCGAACAGGTCTATACGGTCGGGACCGTGACGGACGGAACGGAAATCGATCTCGGGATCGACCGCAGCAGAAATCATCTGGCAAGTCTCGAACTGGTTTATGAAGGGACCTATCCGATCAGCGATTATTATACGGAAGGATCGGACGGAAAGGTCAGACTGTTTCAGAATATCCAGTATGAAATGCGGAATACGAACTGGAAGGGAGAACCGCTTACCCAGACGAGCATCACAGGAGGAAATTTAAACTATCATGCGGGAGATGTCCTGATCATCCTTTCCGGCCAGTACTGGAATGACGACTGTACGGATTACGGAAAGCTGCACGGGTCGGGAAACGGACAGTCCTTCGGCGGCTACAGCTACACCGGACTGTACCCCTATCAGTACGGCTTCCTGTTCCGGCACTATACGGTGAAGAACCTGATCGCGGACAATCTGATCTCCGGCGAAGCCGATGCGGACACGCTTCTGAAAATCGCGCAGGCAGAAACTGCCAGCGCAAAGGTCACCTTCCGGACCAAGGCCTGGACAAAGGAAAGCTGGGCGGATATCAACAGCGACGGTTCCTATAACGAAACCTCCTCCTGGTCGGATAAGATCATGCCGTGGACAGTGCCGGAATCGGCCTATGTGGAGATTACCGACAATCAGTTTGCCCCGGACGTGAACCGCTGCAAATTCCTGGGATATGACAATGCTTCCGGAAAAGTGAAAATCGAAAAGGTGACGGATGCGGACAACAGGGTCTGGATCAAAATGAGCGTGACGGACCAGATGACCGGGAGAGATTACCGGACGATCGGCACGTATTTTACGAATGCCTACGGGAAACCGACCGGCAGCTCGACTTTCATGCAGGATGCCGTGGTAATCGCCGTAAAGAGCTATCCGACGACCAGCGTTACCAATGCAAACAACCATCATCGTCCGTTCGGCAGCATTTATTATGATGTCAGCAGCATAGAGACGACGCTCGACGGAAGCAAGGCCAGGAAATACAGCTATGCGGAGCTTGACGGCGATCTGTACACGCTTCCGTCCGCAGCGGCAGCGGCGCTGAAAGCCACTGCGAAGCAGAAACTGTTCAGCGCCGATCTTTCGAACATCGAAGTCAATGTCGGACTGAAGTCTCTGATCGGCGCGAACCTTTATCCCGGCAAGGGTGAATATGTGGAGGGTACCTCCTACACCGGTGATCCCTTCCCGGCTGTGACCTTTTATCCGGATGAGAAAAACAGGCTGACCTCGGAGTTCCTGGTGCAGGCTCCTTCGGAAGACGGAATCCATCAGTTTTCGGCGGTCATCAAAATTCCGGAAAAAGGAGATGCCGTAAGCTATACCAACTCCGGCAAACAGGAAGAAATGCCGGTAAACCAATACAGCATGCATCTGACGGGACCGTGTACGCTGGTCGGTGACAGCCGCCCGGGCGTTCATGATTACTTCTACAGTACGGACGAAGGAAAGACCTTCACGGCCGATGTGTCGGGCTGGACGGCGTCAGACTGGCACAAGGTCACGCATGTAAAGCTTTTTCTCGATGAAATGAAGAAGGACAGCAAGGTGGATGTGGGATTTCCGCTGCAGGCGGACGGGAAAACCACGCCGGATGACCTGAGTGCCTGCATCGGCGGGACCTACTCCTATCTGGTGTTGAACAACACGGAGGTTTCCGGCCTTATCAATCCCGGACAGTATATCCAGGGAAGCTATCTGATCAGAGGCGCCTCCGGAAGCGTATGGAAGGACACCGATGAAGACGGGATCAACAATAACGGCGAAGTACCGGCGGGAGGAATAAAACTGGAACTGTATTCGCCGGATGCGGATATCAGTGATTTTGATGACAACACCATCAGGGCGGATACCCTGATCAGCAGTACTGTGACTGCGGAAGACGGCTCCTATCTGTTAAGAAGCTATATTCCGTTTGCCGGACAGCAGGCCAGGATCATTATGCCGGATGACAGAACGGTCCTTACGAAACTTACGGAAGAAACCGATGTAAAGGTGATCGGGGATTCCAATTTCACCCGTGATAAAAAGACCGCAGTACTGCCGGAGCTGCCGAAGGTGAGCGGCAGCGCACTGGAGGGCGTGGGTGCGGGTCTTGTGGTGCTGCCCGTCATTACGGCGGAAAATGTACTGCTGCATGTCGGAACCGCGAAAACCGCAGGCAATGCCTGCAATGCCGCCTGTACCTGCGGGAATCCGCTCAGTCCGGTACTGCCGGTCACTTTTGCAACCGCCTCGAATGCGGATGCGGAGGTGGACGAAAGCGGCAGCGTGACCGCGAAAAGAACCGGCATGATCAGGGCAGTAACGGTGAGCGCAGAGAATACGCTCGGTGATAAAGTAACGGCTTCCTACGATGTGGAAGTTTTCAATTATGTCTTTTATGACAAGAACACCGGAACCGGAGAAGTGCCTTCCGATCCGAAGCAGTATTATCCGTCTGCGGATGCGGAAACGGATACGGTGTCAGTCCGGGAAGGAAATAATCTCTCGAAGACCGGCTACCTGTTCACCGGATGGGCATCGGCATCGGATGCGGAGTCCTTCGACTATGCGGCAGGCTCTTCGTTTGAAGCAGGATCCCGTGCGGAGGACATTACGCTCTACGCGGTATGGAGTCCGATCAGCTACACGGTCAGATTCCGTGAAAACGGCGGGACCGGGACCATGGAGGACGAAGTGTTCCGGTATGATGCCGCTCAGGAACTGGAGGAAAACCGTTTCGTGAGAGCGGGCTATCACTTCCTCGGCTGGAATACGGATCGGAAGGCTGCGGCTGCAATCTTTGCAGACGGACAGAAGGTCCTGAATCTGACGGCAGAGGACGGGACGGTCATTGATTTCTATGCGGTCTGGGCGGAGGATGACAAAGTCATTCTGAAATATGTGAGCAGCAACCCGGACTTCGGGACGGTAAGCCCGGCTGCGGAGGCAGTGGCGCCCGCAACAGGGGATCCGGCAGGCTCGGATGCCTCGGTTCACAACGGTTATAAGCTGGTCTCCTGGACGGACGAGTCCGGTACCGCAGTCGGCAGCGAACCGCATTTCACGCCGGGCAGGACGGAAGGAATTTATGTGCCGCAGACTTATACGGCAAATTTCGCGCCCATCACCTATACGGTGAAGTTTGATAAAAACGGCGCGGACGGAACTGAGAGCATGGACGATGAGCATTTTGACTACAACGAGGATAAGCCTCTCAGCGCGAATCTGTTCACCGCCACCGGAAGGAAATTCCTTGGCTGGAGCACTGAAAAGAATGCCTCGTCGGCAGAGTATGCGGATGCGGAAACTGTAAAGAACCTTTCGGAAAAGGACGGAGACCGCATTACCCTGTATGCGGTATGGAAAAACACGGATCCGAAGATCACACAGGATCCGCCGGTACGGAAAACGGTAACGGTTAAGAACGGTTCCGCAGGTTTCGGCACGGGAGAAGATTATACCTATACGTTTACGATGGTTCCGGATTCTCTTACGGCGCCCATGCCGGCGGAGATAAGCGGCGTCACGGTTTATCAGGCTTCTGACAATTCCCTGACGGCAAGGATCACCGGAAATGCAGCCGGGACATACGGCGTCGAGTTCGGTCTGATTACCTTTACGAAGCCGGGTGTCTACAGCTACACGCTCTCGGAAACAAAGGGAAATAACACGCACTTCCGTTATGACGGCGGGAGCTATACCATGAAGGTAGCAGTTGAATGGACGGATGAGACAAGAACGGAACTGAAAAAGACGGTCACTTATACGAAATCCGACGGAACCGGTGCCGAGGCAATGACCTTTACGAATGAGTATAACCGGACGACCCAGAGCGGAGGAACAGGCGGAGGCGGCTCGTCTTCCGCAGTACCCTCCGGGAAAGGCAAAGTATATACCATAGATACTCCGGATGTTCCACTGACCGTGATCGGTCCGGAACCGCAGCCGCTCGGCGGCAATGAGGCAGGACTTCCCCGGGCGCTTCCGAAGACCGGTGAAGAATGGAACCGGCTGATCTTGATCCTTCTTCTGCTCAGCGGGATGACAGGCGCATTTGCACTGCTGATTGCCGGATATAAGAAGCGGATCTGAAATAACGCAGTATGAAAACATACGGCAGGAACAGGTAATAATGAATATAGTTTAAACGGATACCCGGCAGAAATGCCGGGTATTTCTGTATATTTCCGACAACTCGTGTCATCTGAGCATGAAAAGACACAAAAGTCAGAACAGATCATTGAAATTATGCGCCCTATAACCAGAAGGAAAATTATTTTGATGGAGTTTTTTATTGAACCTTTTTCGTAAAGACCTTGTTATACAGGACAGAGGGGAGTTTTGCGTCCTTTGGGGGCAATAAAAAATCCGGCAGAACCGGAAAGGGACAGGATGAAGGAGGGGTAAGCAATGAAGAACAGAAGAAATACGGTTATTTTTCTGAAACGGGTGACGGCCGCACTGCTTTCGGCAGCCATGGTTTTATCGAACCTGGGGTTCGGCGGCACCGGCAGCATTTCCTCAAAGGCAAATACAGAAGGTGAGACTTCAGCGTGGTCCGCATCGGCCATGATGGAGAAGACAGGCAAGGCAGAGCTTTACGATGCGGTAAAGGAATATTACACCGTAGCCGGAACGACGGATGCAAATGCGGGGAAGAAGGAGATCTGGAGCAGAGGCGCGGAACAGGATTTTGCGGATATCGAATTTAAGGATCCGGTCTATTCCGACGGAAATAAATCCGCAGAAGTGGAAATCGATATCACCCCGGTCAATGCGGACACGAAGATCAATTACGTGCGTACGGCGGGTTATTTCGGGAACGAAGGCTATGCCACGCTGTCCGATGCGGCGGAGGCGAGTCCTGCGAACGCATCCGGAAGCAATGCGGGCAGAAAAACCTGGAAGTTTTTAACGAACGTAAGCTGGAATGATCCGGCTTTCGTTATTTACTATACCATCCCGACGGAAGATAAAAACGGGAAACTTCAGTGGAATGCCATGGATTCCGAGTGGGTCGTGGAAGACGATGCGGTAACGGATATCGCAGCGACGGCAAAAAAGAAAATCAGGATGCTGGCGCTTAAGGACAGCGATATCACTCTGCAATGGCAAAAAGGCGGTTTATTCTTAAAAACCGGTGATCTTTCCACACCGCTTGATATTTATGCAAAATTAGGAGTCTATACAACTTTACAGGATTTCTTCAATGCCAACCCCACATATATTTCCGGGACTGACAGCACGGGAAATTATTATGTGGTGGGTACTATGGCTGTCGAAACCTCCGATGCGGATATGACAAAAACCGGTGACTACACGGTCACCTACGGCGGTGAACTTTATAATTGCGGGACTGACTGGTCCAAATATGAGGATGTCAATAAAGATGTTGCCATGAGTGTAAATATCCACATTGTTGCGGATGACATCTATGAAGTGGAATCGGCACCCGCTTACATGACCATAAATGACAACAAGGCAAATTACAACTGGGTTTTCAAACACCGGTATACAGATGAAGAAACAACAGTGGATGGCAGCCAGGTGACAGTCGATAACACGAAGGGCGGTTATCAGGACTGGTCCTATACACTGGACGGACAGACGCTGACGGGAAAAGTTTTTGTTGTTGATCCGCAGTGGTCCGGGCTTACCCCGGCTGTTCTCACTGTCAGTGAAGCATCTGCCTTTGATTATCTTGCTTCCGCCTCCTGCGCCGATGGTACAAGCAAGGAAGATTATACGGTATCGATAAAAGACTGGGGTGGTCTGAACAGGACATCTCCGAAACCGGGAACCTATACACTGACCTATGCGGCTGAAAATACCAGCGAGGCAGAAATCAGTACGATAAAGAGAACAATCACCATTGTGGACAGTACCATGACCGGCGGAACATTGGAGGTTTCCGAATTAAAAAATCCGGCAGCAGACCCGATTGTTGAAAGAGCCGATATTTCTCCTACGGAACAAAGCAGTATATTTGATATAACTTTTCAGCCGAACAATAATAAAAAAGGCAGATATTTTAAACTGATCCTCCCGGCATCCCTCACCGTCAACGGACAGATCGATGTTTCCGGAGGGTATATCAGTAAAGTGGATGTCACCAGGGAAAATTCCTGCACGGTGATTACCGGATATTATGCAGACGGTGTTGAATGTTCCCAGGCGGGATCTTCTCTCAGCGTCTATGCAGCTTATGATGTTACAAAGGATCCCGGGTTCCCGGATTATCAGAGCGGTAAGGATATTAAAACAGCGCCGATCGAGTTTTATGCTTCCTCTGCCGAAGATGGGGATACTCCGTATAATGCCGGCAGCACAGAGGGGACACCGGTTCGGAAGGCAGTCAGTACGATCAATCTTAAAGAAACAGCGGGAACAGTGAATCCGCTTCTGGGATTGAAAACCGAGGAACAGTACGGCGGTTTATATACTGAGAAAATACTGGATATAAGCAACAGGTATGATGATAATGACGAGACAGCCTATAAAAATGCTTATTATGATAAAGGTGCTGTATTCCTTCATTATTTCATCAAGTCGGACGGAATTGTAACGGGAAGTCCGGTAACTTATACACTGGAGACGGAGATTCCGAGTGCATTTGAATTATCCGGTGACTTCCGGAGCGGTCTTACCGATGCAAAGGAAATTGCGAAAAACGGAAAACGTTATGCGGTTCTTACTTATACGGAATCTTCATGCGGCGATGCAAAGACAGGCTATGAACGCTGGTTCAGACTGCCGTTTAAACGGAATACATCCATGGATCCGGATCAGCTTGCAGCAGGATCGCAATTCAGCATTGCGTCAAAACTTGCAGCAAATTATAACGGAGAAGTTATTGAAAGCACAGATGAGACCGTAAATCTCAGTGTGGAAGAATCTTATTCCGAGTACTGGATTAGCAATTCCACCGGGGATATTCAGAAGGAAGATGTCGGATTAAATGTTTTGCCAACCTTTACTTACCAGAATAATTCGAGCAGTATTTTTGCTCAGTTCCGAGTCGGAAGCGGGCTGTTCGATCCTTATGCATTTGACAGACCGGATGCGATTGACTTTCTTACAGATGCAACGATTGTGGTGGATTTTCCTCATGAAATACAGCCGAAAGAAGGCGGCGTTCTATACTGCAATAATATCGGTGGAAAAAATTACAATAAAAATACTGCGTCAAGTATAAAAATCACGTATTATTCCGGCGATACCGAAACGTATACGGAAGAAATGATGAGTCCCAATCAAACCTACAGGAACCTGAAAAATCAAAAAGGGAAGGGTGATATTCAAAGAATCGAAATACATTATGATCAGATGATCAACGGTCCTTTTGTGGCCAAAGATGGTGTTACGGTATCAAAAACCTGGAATAACGGGAATCCATTTGAATCAGGACAGATTATTCCCGGGACCCGGATTTCATATTGCGGTAAAAAGGCGAGTGATCAGTCTGAGGTAAAAGGTTCGTTCAGCTATTTTTACAAAATTGCGGATGCTCCAAAACCGGTCCTGAATATAAAGGCAGAAAATGAAAATTTAGGTAACATTTATCCGGGCTATTATAAAATTTGTAATACCGGAAATCCGACGATATTGAACAATCCTGTTCTGGCAGTTAACTTTGACAGTGCAACAGAGAGGAACAGCGGAAGAAACCTGACCAGACAGGAAATACTGGATTATCTGTCGAAGGGTATCGGTGTAAGCAGAAGCAACAACCAGGTCGTTTATCACCTGTGGGCTGAAGTAGATAATGTCGAAAGAGATATCACGCAGGGCTTTACCGGAAAGATCACTTCGAATACGGTTTATTTAAAAGCCAGCGGGACCACGGTAATACCGGCAGGTGATTATATCCTGGGCGGCTACCATGATCTTGGACTGAGTTTGACACCTCCTTATCTGTCCAGTGCGGAGGAACCGCATGACAATAACAATCACTATTTTGACCTGCATGCAACGATGACATGGGTAGATGACAAATATACAAAAGATGAAGACGGCGGATCAACTACGCTGCATATGGTTCGCTGGGTTGAGGACGTCCTGAGCCACAGTGCGGCCTATACGGTTACCAATGACAAGAATATAGCATATCAGGGCGGGAAAGCCTCGGCTTCCATTGAAATCACCGAAAAAACAAGAAGCGATGTCTGGAATTTTGACAGCCAGAGAGTGGGAGAAACGTATTATCTGAAAATTGCACACAGCGATGATCTGACTCCTATTCTGTCATCCTTTAAATTCTATTACTGCAACGGAACCAACAGTACCTATACATTCGACCCGGATGCGGTTGCCACATATGTGAGAGATGGTGTGTATAAGGTAACGCCCTCTGTTTCGAGAGGAAAGCTGTCGAGAAACGGAGAACATATCGATGCGAAAATCACCTTTGATTATGATGTTGCAAGAAGTACCCGGAAAGGCGAGGGATACCTTATCCCGGCTGTTACCCTGTATTCTTATAAGGGAGAACTGGTGAAAGGCAGTGTGAACGGATCTGCGGACAGTAAGAATCCCGGAAGATATATGACACTGCAGGATCCTGTGGTTTTTGCGGAAGGCACGGAGAATAAAACGGAACCGGTATATCTGACGGCGTCCCTCTCCGGTCCGGCAATTGACATTGCCGAAAGTGCGGATATTGGAGCGGCAATCAATCCCGGCAAGCTGGTGAAGGGAACTTCTGAGTATTATTATGACCGCGACATGATTACTTTCAAGCCGGATGAGAAGGATAACCTGTCGGCGAAGATTTCAATGACTTCATCGGACCAGCCGATGAAAAATGTCACGCTTGTCTTGAATGTGCCGGATGTACAGAACGATACGCAGTATATCTTAACGGATGAAAACAAGGTTCAGTCAAGAAATACGAAAGCTAACGATTATACGATGGCACTGAAGAGCGTTATCGTGCAGCAGGGCGGTGCGGCTATTCCGTATACGGCAACCTATTATAGAGCCGGAACCTATGACAGTACGAATAAAATATGGAAATTTAATGAATCCGACTCACTCGGAACTTCTGATGAAACGGGTACTTCGACTTTAACAGACGCCTCCAGGGTTAAATATGTGAAAATTTCCATACCTGCGCTCCTCGGAAAGCAGACCATGACTGCGACAGCGTTCCTTTCGGCAGGAACGAAGACTAAGAGTGGAACTGAAAATGCTTATATCGCGATGGACTGGAGCGGTACCATAGATGATGGTTCGGAAGTTGTTCAGAAGGGCGGCAGCAACCTTGCCACATACGAATACCAGGATTATAAGATTTCCGGAAATATCTGGCAGGATGCAAATGAAGACGGCATGAAGGATTCTTCGGAGACCGGTTCTGCCGGACAGACCGTGGAACTCTGGCAGGATACGGACGGAGACGGGACACCGGATACGAAGATCATGAGCGCGGACGGGAAGACACCGGCAACCGTTACCACAGATGCGGACGGCAATTATTCAATCGGCACACCGGTGGCGGAGAACGTGTATCTGAAACTGGTACCTGCCAAAGGATATGTGATTTCCAAGGACGAGAAGCTGGCCCAGGCGACTGTAGATAACGGATTTGACAGGACCAGCGGATACATTCAGGTCAGCGGGGACGGAACAGCCGGAAAGAAACCGGCACTGACCGGAGATGTAAGCAGTGTTATCGGGGCCGTGGCACTTCTTCCGGAAATCAGGGTGGATGATCTGACCGTGCAGCCGGGGAAAAAGGCAACGACTTCGGATGCAGTCGTAACGAACGGAGTGGATGAAAAGAACCTTACCTTTACCTATGACACTGCGGCTGCCGATACTTCTGCAGTGACCGGCATCACGGATAACGGTGACAGGACGGCAACC
>Ga0070399_1003262_pt1 | contig 14628 bp, 16 predicted proteins | sample BioMet4_FD_61217 | JGI IMG/M metagenome (GOLD analysis project Ga0070399, IMG submission 61217) | Microbial communities from bioreactor (seeded with sewage sludge) at LBNL, California, USA - Biofuel metagenome 4 (version 1) | ecosystem: Engineered > Bioreactor > Anaerobic > Unclassified ... | reverse complement strand
GACGGATGAAAGATATGCAGGCTTATATTTCTATTCGGGGTGGGGAAAACAGCTCAGAAATGAGTGATGTGCCCAGTGAAAAAATGAGCTTGTACCAGAGATACTGGTGTGACCCGGTTCACAGCAAAATCAGGGTACCCTTTACTAAATGGTGCGTTATGCGTTATCCAGATCCGGCTATGGCCCAGTCTGCAGGTATGAGTACGGAAGCCTTTGAAGATTTTTATTTTAATGTTTGTACTTTGGATTATGCCAAGATGGCTAAAGCTATGACACCTTTGGTTAATCTTATGGAACGCAGTGATAAGGTTCATTTGGTAGGACCGGGTACAGATTTGCATTTTTCTATTAAAGGTATTCCTGCTATTAAATGTGCCGGAGAGTGCAATATTCCTGATGGAGAAGTTTACACTGCTCCTGTGAAAAACAGCATTAACGGTACTATTACTTATAATTGTCCTTCGTTATACCGTGGCATTGTTTTTGAAAATGTCAGTCTGACTTTTAAAGACGGGAAAATTGTGCAAGCAACAGCTAATCACACAGAAGAATTAAATGCTATTTTGGATACGGATGAGGGAGCTCGTTATGTAGGAGAGTTTTCTTTTGGCATTAATCCCTATGTACTGAAACCTATGAAGGATATTCTTTTTGATGAAAAGATTTCCGGCAGTTTCCATTTCACACCGGGTGCATCTTATGATGAAGCTCCCAATGGAAACAAGAGCGCTATTCACTGGGATATGGTCTGCATTCAAAGACCGGAATACGGTGGGGGCGAGATTTATTTAGATGACGTACTGGTAAGAAAAGACGGCAGATTCCTGCTTCCTGAACTGGCAGGCTTAAATCCGGAAAACTTAAAATAAATATTAGACCGAGAGAAGCACGCTTCTCTCGGTCTTGTAATTATTGTGCACAGTCTTTTTAATTTAAGTGTTATTTAGTCAAGAAATCGAAAGCAAATTGAGCAGCAACACAGGCGCCGCGTTCCAGAGTACGTTCATCAGGATTAAAGCACTGATGGTGGTTGCTCATTTCAGAACCGGGAACATCTTTACTGCGAGCACCGACAAAACCGAAAATAGCAGGGCATTTTTCCATATAGTAGCAGTAATCTTCTGCACCTGTTACTTTTTCCTGGTTGCCTAGGCCGGCTTCGCCATAGTTTTCTACTACAGCGTTTCTAGCTATATCTACCAAGCCATGTTCATCATTAACAATAGGACCGGTCATATATTCATATTTGAGTTTTCCTTGACAACCATATGCTTCGGCAATTTCCGTAATGAGCTTGTTCATTTGTGCAGCGAATTTATCACGTACATCTTTGCGGAAAGTTCTGGTGGTACCGGTCATGGAAATAGTAGTAGTAGCACCGTTTACTTTAGTTTCAGAAGTTCCGACTGTTACTACGGAAGTGGCAGAGGGGTCTTTTAAACGGCTGACAACGGTTTGCAATCCCATAATTACAGCAGAAGCAGCAACTACAACATCATTGCCTTCCAGAGGGTTATCAGGATTAATTGTTTTGCCGGTAATGTCAATGTAGAAAATATCTGCAGAACACATTCTCTCGCCATACTGCATATCAACCTTAGGAGCATCCAAAGTAGACCAGATGTGAACTCCATACATAGCGTCTACCCCATCACAAACTCCTTGACTGGTTAGTTCCTTAGCTCCCCAGGCAGTTTCCTCAGAAGGCTGGAAAAGCACCTTTACAGTGCCGGAAAATTTGTCTCTGATACTTTGGAGAATTTTAGCTGCGCCTAATTGCATGGCAATGTGATTATCATGACCGCAGGCATGCATGCAGCCGGGGTTTTCTGAAGCAAATTCCAAACCTGTAGCTTCTTTAACAGGCAGAGCATCAATATCGGCTCTCAGCATTACGGTTTTACCTGGTTTAGTACCCTGAATATAACCAACGCAGCCTTGGGCACCATTGGCAAAAGTTTCTACTTTTTCAATACCCATAGCTTTTAAGTCTTTGATAATGGACTTTGTTGTTTCAACTTCGTGTCTGCTTAGTTCCGGATGACGATGATAAAAACGACGTCTATCAATAATATAATCGTGATTTTGTTTAGCTAAATCTTTTAATAACATTATCCATGATCTCCTTTTTATTCGATAGTAGCACTGCAGCCGTAAACGTCTACAGAGTCTTTAACAATTTTAGAAATTAGTTTACTGGCTTCTAGGGCGAACTCCGGAGATTCTGTGACAAATGAACCTTTTAGTTCCGCATGGTCAGGAATAATATTAAATCTTGTGCCGCCGTCAAAGGCTGCAACCGTCAAAGCAAAAGGATTTAAGGGATTATTAATTCTGGAAGCGATTGCCTGCAGATTCATAATAGTGGCAGAAGCAGCTACTAAAGCATCGTGGCCGGAGTGAGGAGCACTGCCGTGTGCACTTAGACCTTGAATAGTGATTTTAAAATTTGTTGTTTTCAATTCAATCTTCTCCTTAAATTTTTTTATATTAACGCTGCAAAGATACCGGCGATAATAACAGAAGTAATAGTAACAGTTACGAAGCCGCCTACAATCATAGGAGGCAGCATTTTGCCAATCAAAAAGTCATGTTCTTCAGGGGTCTTGGCCAACGCTTTTACAGCTTCTTCTGTTAAAATGAAGTTGGGAGGGAAACCATAGAGTGCAGTTAAGGATGTGGCTAAAGCCAGTCTCCAGTTAACACCTACTATTTTGCCCACGGCAATACAGAAAATACCCATGCCGATAACACCGACTATAATAATAATCAACATTGGACCAATGGCAGCCATAAGTGTTTCTTGAGTAGTTGCTTTATATCCTGAGAAAATGAAAAGCATTAATACCATCATAACAAAACCATCTGACTTAGCTTTAACCAAGGAATTCTTATCAAGAAAACCTAGTTCTGTAAAAACAATACCTAAGAACAGAGTAATAACCGCAGGATTTGCCAAGTAAGACAAAACAGGAATTTTTTTCATGAAAACAGAAAGAACCATGGAAAACATGGCTACCAGCATTAACTTACCGAGAATAAAGGAAGTAGTAATAAATTTAGGATTGGCTCTGGGAATCAGGGTCTTTTTTTCTTTCAGTCCTGCTGACATAGAAGCTTCATTGGCTTTAATTTCTTCCTTTTCTTCCTCAGTTACTTCCCCTTTGCGGAAACGTTCCAATAAAAGAGTGCCTTCTTTTTTCAAGGCTACAGCAGTAAGAGGATAACCGAAGAAACCTTGGACTGCATATAATGCTAAAGCTAAAGTAGCAGCAGTATTCAGCCCTTTAGCGGCAGCGGCTTTATTCATAATGATAGCAGCAACAATACCGCCTGTTAAAGGAGGCAGACCGGCAATAACATTAGTGCGGCCTACGTAGGGAACATAAATCAACAGCCAGCAGAAAACAATCATGCCTACCAAACCGGCCAGGGTAACGCACACAATTTTCCATTGTGTTTTAAACTGGTCAATACTGATAACTGTACCCATGTGGGTAATCAGAATCATAATGGCCAGCATTCCGCCAAAGGGAGCACCAAGCCCTGAAATATCTACAATGTTCTTGGGCAATACATACCAATAGCCTACTAAGAATAATACCGATGTAATAAAACAGGAAGGAATCCAGGCTTTGGATTTGGTACCGATAAATTCACCAATGTAATAAAGTAAACAAACTACTAAAAATGCGCACATTGGGTTGTTCAGATTGAAAATCTTTAAAATTTGTTCCATTTGCATAACCTCTCATCATAATTAGAATGTCTTACATAAGCTTTCTGCGTAATTGTTTTACATTGTAACACATAAATACGGCAAAATAAAGCGAAATTTGTAGAAATAGAACAAAAAAGTCAGTAAAATTAAGAAAATAGGGCTACACTGTAATTCAATAAAAGTAAAATTGTTGGCAAAAAAGCCTAAATGTGTTACAATAATAACACTTCGGAAGTGTTTACTTGGCACCCACTTCCTTAAAAAATAAAATCAAGAGGTGTATTATTATGTTAAAATTAAATTTTCTTCTTTCTAATGGGATTATTGCCGCATTGTACATTGCTTTGACAATTGGACTGGCTCCCATGAGTTACGGACCTATCCAGGTAAGAGTTTCGGAATTTATGACACTTTTGGCTTTTGTCAATAAAAAATACATTCCCGGCCTTGTCATAGGCTGTTTCCTGGCCAATCTGGGGAGTCCTTTCGGCATAACCGACATGGCAGTAGGTACTTTGGCTACTTTTTTGGCGGTTTATCCCATGCAATATTGTCCGAATTTAATTACTGCGTCTTTGCTGCCCGTAATTGCCAATGGTGTGCTTATTGGCCTGGAATTATATTATTTGGCAGCTATTCCGGGCAATGTTTCAGTGTGGACTACTATGGTCTACATAGGGGCAGGAGAATTTCTTTCGGTAACAGTTCTTGGGGTTTTTATTATGAAGATGCTTTTGAAAAACGAAAAATTCAAGACTTATTTAGAAAATAAATTTTAAGTGTAGCAACAGTGTACTTTTGTTGTACTGAAACACAACAACGATTTACGAACCTCCTATAAACGTGGTATAATATAACGTATGTTTATTAGGAGGTATTTTTATGTCAGTTATAAAACCATTTAGAGCTTTACGGCCTGTGCCGGAATTGGCCAGCCAAATTGCTGAGCTGCCTTATGATGTTATGAACACTGAGGAAGCTAGAGAATTACTAAAAGAAAATCCATTGAGCTTTATTCAAGTTACCAGATCAGAAGCAACTTTACCGGAAGGGATTAAAGATAATGACCCTACGGTTTATGCTAAAGCAAAAGAAAATTTAGATGCTTATGTTACTAAAGGTCAGATGAAACAGGATGCAACTCCTTGCTACTATATTTATAGACAGCAAATGGGCGCTTATATCCAGATTGGTCTGGTGGCAACTGCATCCGTTCAAGAGTACAGAGACAATCTTATAAAGAAACATGAACTTACCCGTAAGGATAAGGAACAGGATAGAATTAACCATATTATGACAACAAAGGCTCAAACCGGCCCGGTGTTTTTAGCCTATAAGAGCAAAGGACTGGTTAATGCTTTGCTTTTGAAATATATGAGTAATCATCAACCTGTTTATGATTTCACGGCCAAAGACGGCATAAAGCATACTCTTTATGTTGTTAATGACCCTGTGAGAGTTACAGAGATTACCGAACTTTTCAAACAGGTTCCCAGCATGTATATTGCGGACGGGCATCATCGTTCCGCTGCTGCTATGTTAGTGGCTGATGAATTAGCCAAGAGACCAAACCAGACAGGGAAAGAAGAGTATAATTATTTCCTGGCTGTTATTTTCCCGGAAAAAACTCTGCACGTTTTGGATTATAACAGAGTAGTGAAGGACTTGAATGGTATGGACGTCCCCAAATTCCTTGCTAAAATTTCGGAAAAATTTACAGTAGAAACTATAGAGAAAAATCCCAAACCAAAAGTTATGCATACCTTTGGTATGTATCTGGGTGGTAAATGGTATAAGCTAACTGCTAAACCTGATACTTTTCCGGAAGATGATCCTATTAAGTCTTTGGATGTTAGCATTTTGCAAAACAATTTATTAGCACCGGTTTTAAATATAGGAGATCCTAGAACTGACAAGAGAATTGCTTTTGTTGGCGGTATCAGAGGATTGAAAGAATTGGAGCAAAAAGTCTCAGACGGGGAATTTGCAGTGGCTTTTGCCATGTATCCCACTACTATGGAACAACTGATGACCGCTGCTGACAAGGGCTTGACCATGCCTCCCAAATCTACCTGGTTCGAACCGAAACTCAGGGATGCTATGGCTATTCACTTGATAGGAGATGAGCAAGATGAATAGAGTATTTAATTTTAATGCAGGTCCGGCTATGCTGCCTTTGGAGGTTTTGCAACAAGTTCAGGCAGAACTCTTGGATTGCCAAAATAGCGGTGAATCTATTTTGGAAATGAGTCACAGAGACCCTATTTACGATAAGATTAATACCGAAGCTCAGAAAGATATCAAAGATTTACTGGGCGTAGGAGATGATTGGTGTGTAATGTTCATGGGCGGCGGCGCCAGCCTGCAATTTTCCATGGTACCAATGAATTTTCTGGAATCAGGGAAAATCGGCGTTTATGCTGAAACCAGTTCTTTTTCTGACAAAGCAATTAAAGAAGCTAAAAAAGAGGGCCGGGTAGAAGTAATTTTCAGCAGTAAAAATGAAAAATATAATAGAGTACCAAAATTAAGTGAATTGGTACTCCCTGATAATACTGCTTATTTGCACATTACAGGCAATAATACAATTGAGGGAACAGAATATCAAGAGTACCCGGATACAGGGGATGTACCCCTAATTGCGGACCTGTCATCCGATATATTAAGCAGGCCTATTCCTATGGAAAAATTCTCTTTGATTTATGCAGGGGCACAGAAGAACATTGGACCGGCCGGGGTGGTAGTTATTATTGCCAGACGTGATTTTGTAAAGAACAGGGAAAAGACCTTGCCCAGCATGATGAACTATGAAATTCAAATGAATAAAAATTCTACATACAATACACCGCCGGTATTTGGTGTATATATTGTAGGACTGGTAGCTAAATGGCTAAAGGCTCAGGGTGGTCTAGCCGCTATGAAGGAAAGAAATGAAAGCAAAGCGGCATTAGTATATGCAGCACTGGATGCCCATCCGGATTTCTATAAAGCATATGCGGAGAAAGCCAGCCGCTCTTTTATGAATGTGACCTTTGGTCTGCCTACTCCTGATTTAGAAAAGCTCTTTGTAAAAGAAGCTGCCAAACAGAACATGAAAGGATTAAAGGGACACCGCAGTGTAGGCGGTATCAGAGCTTCTATTTACAATGCCATGCCCAGAGAAGGCTGCGAGACTTTGGCCGCATTTATGGAAGATTTTTATATAAAGCATAAAGACGAACCCAAAACAGAAATATAAAAGAATTAAGAAAAACATAAAAAAATAACTATTTTGACATATTTTCGCCATACTCAGTTGCTACTATGATAATAACAAAAATGACTGGCCAGTCATTTTCAGCAGCGAGAGGATGATAAATATGCTAACAAGTAAAAGAATAATGAAAGTGTTTGCAGTATTTGCCTTGGTTGTTTTTATGGGAACTACCGCTCTGACAAGTACCATCGAGGCAGCTACACCGCCGCCGGCTAGGCAAAGTCAGGGACAAAGACCGCCTCAGGGCAATCCTGGCAATAGGCCGTCTATGCAGCAAAGACCTCAGCATGATAATAGACCACAACCCAGACGTCAGGCTCCGCCGCCTCCTTCCAGAAACAATGAACGCAGAAGGAATCCGGAGCGATATCGTCGCCATGACAATCGTGATTCCCACAGCGATACAGGCAATCTGGTAACGGGCTTGATTATAGGCGGAGTAATAGGCGCCATTATTGCCAACAATACTTAAAAACGCGAAACTTTGGTTTATACAAAAAGAGAGTGCCTAGGCACTCTCTTTTTTAACCTCAAAACGACGGTAGAGCACTAAAAACGGGAGGTCATACTCGACCAGATCGGCGTAAGCCGTAGGGAGAGTGACCGACCTTTTAGTGTCCGCCGTCGTTCAAATCCTAGCTTTTACTTATTACCAGTCACGGCTGGAACCACCGCCACCGCCGGACCCGCCGCCAAATCCTCCGCCACCAAAGCCGCCACCACCGCCTCGGCCACCGCCCCTAAAGAGCAGCATATAAAAAATAAAACGGAAAATTGCGCCTCCGAAGAGGATTCTGTCGACAATAAGCAAAATGATAATAATTAATAATACTAAACCATTGGAAAGCGTAAATAAACTGCCTTTTTGAGTATTACCCGGTTCAGGCTGAACTCTGCCCTGCATATTCAGGTCCTTGGCAGAAAGCTTGTATTCCTTGAGTACTGTATTAAATACGGCACTGTAACCATTGAGAATTCCCTTGTCATAATCTCCCTTACGAAAGTAGGGAAGCATATACTGATCTTGAATTCTTCCGGTAAGACCATCCGGCAAAGCACCCTCCAGACCATAGCCTACTTCAATTCGGGATTTCCTGTCTTTTACGGCAATCAAAAGCAGAACACCATTGTTTTTTTCTTTATCACCAATACCCCAATTACGGACAATGCTTAAAGAATAATCTTCTAATGCTTCTCCATCCAGAGTGGGAACTGTCACAACCACAATTTGGGATTTAGTTTTAGCGGCTAAGGCAGCACTATAAGCATTAATGGTATTTTTGGTACTGGCTGAAAGAACCTTGGCCTTGTCTTGAACATAAATACTTGTAGTGGGTTTGGCAGGAATTTTCGGAGCACTGAAAGCTTTTACCGGCAGGAAAAAACATAACTGCAGAATTGCCGTCAGGAGTATCAAATATTTTTTCATGCCATTCTCCTTACTGACTTAATCAAAACTTCACCTTGGGAACAGCTTTGGCACCTTCATCAGCCTTGAAATAATCACGAGGCCCAAAACCAAACATTCCTGCTATGATGTTAGTAGGGAAGGATTTAACTTTGGCATTGAAGCTCTGAGCTGCATTGTTATAATCTCTGCGGGCTACGGCCAAACGATTTTCTGTTCCGGCTAACTCATCTTGCAATTGGGAGAAATTCTGATTAGCTTTTAATTGAGGATAATTTTCCGAAATAGCCAACAATCTGGATAAAGCACCACTTAATTCTCCATTGGCAGCAGCTTTATCTGCTACGGTAGTAGCACCGGCTAGTTTAGCCCTGGCATCGGAAACATTTTTGAAAACTTCTGTTTCATGAGCGGCATAACCTTTGACTGTATTGACTAAATTAGGGATCAAATCACTGCGGCGCTGTAACTGGTTTTCTACCTGGCTCCACTTGCCTGTTACATTTTCATTAGATGCAACCAGACCATTGTAAGTGCTGAATAGGGCAACACAGATTAGCGCGATTACTACAACAATTCCTATTAAAACTTTTTTCATGTTAGCGTCCTCCTAAAGAACATTTTCTTTTTCCACGAATACATTGTAGCCCAGTAGGTTTTCTTCTGTCAAATGATATATTTGTGAAAAAAAATAAAAGCCCCGTTCATTTGAACAGGGCTTTTGCTTTTGAACTATTTCTTGTAGTTTAATTCTCTGTAGCCATAAGCACCGGTAGCAGGATTTAACTTAGCCATGCCAGTGAACTTAGGAGTCTTGAAAGTAGCTTCATAAATGGTCAAAACTTTATCGGTATCAACTTTCTTTTCAACAGTGATGTCAGTAGCATCAGGATAAGTTGCCAAGATGATAGCTTTTACATCAGCAACAGTTTTGTTGATAGTAACGCTGCCCGGGAATCTGGAACCACTAATGGTAATGTGGTCGATTTTAGCAGTAGCTTTGTCAACTAAAACATTGTAGTAAGCTAAATCAGAAGGACTTTGATACTTAACATCATAAAATTTCACTTCATTCTTGGTTCCATAATAGTTGCAATCAGCAGGAACTTCTTGCTTTGCAGCAGCAATAGCAGCATTCTTAGCATTTAAAGAAGATTTAATGCTCATAGCTACAGTTGGAGCTGTTGTTTTGGTTGCAGCAAAACCTGTTGCAGATACTGTCAAAGCACAAACTGCCATGGTTACCATTAATATTTTTCTTAATTTCATCAAAAACCACCCCTTCAAATTAGTAAATACTTGCTAGATTATTATACCACTTTTTAGCTAAAGCGGAGAAAATAAGATGATTTTTTGCTAAAATATTATTCTTTATACATATGTATGCAACATCTAAATTTATTGTAATAAAAGAACATTAATGGTATTATAATCCGTGGACAAATATTGTAAAAGAATACGGATGTGAAAAACGTGAAGCAAATTATTGTAAATGCCGATGATTTCGGACGACATAGATTAATGAATGCTGCTGTAGAAGAAGGTTTGCATGCAGGGTGTTTGCGCTCGGCAACCATAATGCCGGGAGGAGCGGCTTTTGCTGATGCAGTTCGCATTGCAAAAGAACATCCTGAATTAGGAGTAGGCATACATCTGACTATGGTCAATGGCAATCCTGTTTTGCCGCCGGAACAAATACCCTCTCTGGTAACGCCTGAAGGTCTTTTTTGGCCGGAACATACGACTTTTGTGAAAAAATATTTTCTTGGTCAGATTAAAATGCGGGAACTTAAAATGGAACTGACTGCTCAGCTACGCAAAGTTCAGGATACAGGCATTAAAATAAGTCATGTGGATAGTCACCAGCACATGCATACATTACCGGGTATAATTGATTTTGTTTTACAATTAGCGGCAGAGGCGGGAATTAAAGCTATTCGTATTCCCGGAACACCTATTAAGGCTGAAGAAGCCGAGCTTAATTCTGTGGGACAGCTTATTGGCAGGGCAGGCTTAGCGACTTTGGCTAAGATGGCCGCTTTAAAAGCCAAACATAAAGGCTTTGTTATGCCTGACCATTTTGCCGGGTTAGTAGCAGGTGGCGCTGTAGATGCTGCTACATTGCGGCATATTTGTCTGAGTATGCCGGAAGGCACTACGGAAGTCATGATGCATCCCGGTGTGGATAACAAAACTCTAAGCAAGGAGACTCAGTGGGAACATGACTATGAGGCAGAGCTCCATGCTATTGTTTCACCGGAAGTGATGTTAGTGCTGCAAGAACGTAAAATTAAAATAGGTAATTTTAATAGCTTAGTATAGTTGTATTAAGCAGTTACTTGACAAAGTAATAGGCAGATGTATAAAATAAGTATGTAAAAAAATCCATTTAATGGCTGTCGGGAGGGGAGCTCCTCAAGGCAGTAAACTATTGCGAGGGAGCCTATGGAATAGGCTGAGAGGGTATTGAAGCATTGCTTCCATTACCGACCGTATTACGCAATAGCATTAACCTTTGCGTAATATCTATTACGGGGAGGGCGTAGAAATGGATAACAAAATGAAACTTTTAAAGATGACGACGACTGGTTTGCTTATTGCAATTGGTGTCGTCATTTCGCCGTTACTGAGGGTAGAAGGAATGTGTCCTATGGCACATTTGATCAACATTACTGCCGCAGTATTAATGGGACCTTGGTATGCGCTTTTAATTGCCACGATTATCGGCATTATACGTATGACCACCATGGGTATTCCGCCTTTGGCTTTAACAGGAGCAGTGTTTGGCGCTTTTTTGTCCGGCATGCTTTACCGGTTGTCTCATGGTAAATTAATCGCAGCTTTTCTGGGTGAAGTAATTGGCACAGGAATTATCGGTGCTATTGTTTCTTATCCTGTTATGTATTACTTGGTAGGCAGAAGCGGACTGACCTGGTTCTTTTACATTCCGTCCTTTATTGCCGGAACCTTGATTGGCGGTTCTTTGGCTTTTGTGTTTTTAAGGTCATTGGCTCATAATGGACAGCTTAGCAGCATGCAGGAAGCTCTTGGTACTCATACTTATCCTGTGAGCAGTGATTTGTTGAGTAACTGTGTAGGTATTATGGCCTTTGGTTTTATTGCATATTTGGTTTCTGTAGTGCTTTTAAAGATGCTTTTAAAGATCACGGCACCCTGGGCAAAGGTTGTGCCTTTTGCACTTTTAGGCATTTTTCTGATTATGGCTCTTGGTTATTTTGCTAAGGAACGCTTAGCAACGAAATAAAGAAAGGTGGTAAGACATGGATAATATAATTGCTCTAAAAAACAAACTCCTGACCGCAAGACCGCTGATTCATTCCATTACCAATGCTATTTCTATTAACGACTGTGCCAATATTATCTTATGCTTGGGTGGACGTCCTATTATGGTTGAACACCCGGAAGAAGTAGCGGAAGTAACCGCTAATGCCAAAGCTCTCATGCTTAATATCGGGAATCTGACAGATGCTCATTTAAAGAGCATGCCCATTTCTTTAAAAACTGCTAATGAGTGTAATGTCCCTGCCATGTTGGATTTGGTGGGAGTTGGGTGTTCTAAGCTACGCAGAAGGTTTGTAGATAACTTGCTTCGTGATTACAAAATATCTGTAATCAAGGGGAATTACAGTGAGATTAAAGCCTTATGTCATAATATTACAACGGACGGAGTAGACACACGTCCCGAAGACAAAAACCTGGGAGATACGATTGACAATGTTGGCATGTTAGCCCAACAGTTTAAAACCACTGTTCTTGCCAGTGGGGCCGTTGATGTTATTGGCAACCGGCAGCATATTTATACTGCCGCTAACGGTGATCCTATGATGGGAAATTTAACCGGGACAGGCTGTATGCTGGGAGCAGTGGTAAGTACTTATCTGGCGGTGACAGATCCTTTAACGGCAGCAGTTAATGCTGCGGTGGCCATGGGACTGGCAGGAGAAAAAGCTGCAAAGGTTGCCCAAGGCCCGGGAAGTTTTCATATGGCTCTTTTTGATAGTATTTGGCAGTTGTCCGAAGCAGATTTTAATTTAGGGAAAGTTGAGAAGGTAAAATGAGAAAAATTGATACGACGCTTTATTTAGTGACTAACAGTACAGGCAGAAGTGAAGAAGAATTTTTGCGTATTTTGGAAGAGGCTTGTGCGGCCGGAGTTACCTTAGTACAGCTCAGGGAAAAAGAGCGGGGCGGCAGGGAATATCTCCATTTGGCTCAGGCAGCTAAGGCTGTAACAGATAAATATAACATTCCTCTTTTAATCGATGACAGAGTAGATGTAGCCATGGCCTGCGGCTGTGCCGGTGTTCATGTGGGACAAAGCGATATTCCTGTTAATGTGGCCAGACAGCTTTTGGGTCCGGACAAGATTGTGGGAGCTACGGCCAAAACTGTTCCTCAAGCTGTAGAGGCTTATGAGCAAGGAGCAGATTATCTTGGAGTGGGCGCTATTTATCCTACCAAAACAAAAGTTATTACTGTTATCACATCTATAGACCATTTAAAAGATATTTGTGAGGCAGTGCCTATTCCGGTAAATGCTATCGGCGGTCTCAAAAAAGAAAACATAGGTGTGCTTAAGGGTAGTGGCATTGCAGGTATTTGCGTAGTTTCCAATATTATGGAAGCTAAGGACCCTGGGCAAACCACTAGAGAACTAAAAGCAGCTGTTAAAGAAATTATAGGATAAGAGTTGTGAATTTGTCACTTGCAATTTAACTTATAGTTTGCTAAAATATAAGTACTAAATGATAACAATTATTGTTTAGTCAACAAAATAAAAGCGAGGTATTGAATATGGAAAAATATGTATGCGGAATTTGCGGTTATGTTTATGATCCTGCTGTAGGTGATCCAGAACACGGAGTTGCTCCCGGTACTGCTTTTGAAGATTTGCCGGCTGATTGGACCTGCCCAAGCTGTGGCGTAGAAAAAGATCAATTTAGTAAAGAAGAATAGCAACAAGCGCCTTTGGCGCCTAAAAATATTAGTAATAAGGTCAAAAAAATCGCACTAAGTGCCCCCGGCAGGGAAATCCTTGCTAAGGGGGCATTGACCTTTTTATTGAAAAACTAAATGTGTAATGTTATAATGAAAGATACGCTGAAGGTTATGCGCAAACGCTATATTTAAGGAGTGGTTATTGTGAGTCTGTTAGTCCAAATTAGAGAAAAAGCAAGAAAGTTACAAAAGACTATTGTTCTGCCTGAAGGTCAAGATCAAAGAATCATCGAAGCTGCCGCTGAAATCGTTAAACAAGGTTTAGCTAAACCTGTTGTTATCGGTGATGCAGAAAGAATTAAAAGAGTTGCCGGTGATTTAGGTCTTTCTATGGATGGAGTAGAAATACTGGAACTGGAAAAAACCGGGCATTTAGATGAATATGCTACGGAATTTGCTAAATTAAGAGCCAAAAAAGGTATGACCTTTGAACAGGCTAAAGATACCATGCTTAAGGCTCCTGTTTTCTATGCTGCCATGATGGTACGTAAGGGAGTGGCTGACGGCGTTGTATCCGGTGCTGCAGCTCCTACTGCGCAAGTAATCAGAGCCGGTTTACAAATTATCGGAACCAGACCTGGCATCAAAACAGTTTCTTCCGTATTCGTTATGGAATTAACCGAGAGACAAGACACCTATGGTGAAATTTTGCTCTTTGGTGACTGCTCTGTTATTCCTGAACCTACTTCTGAGCAATTAGCTGATACTTGTGAATCAGCAGTTGAGACTGCTAAGAACCTGTTAGGAATGGATGGTAAAGTTGCTTTGTTATCCTTCTCTACAAAGGGTTCTGCTTCTCATCCCAGCATTGATGTAGTTAAGGAAGCCGGCAAGCTTCTAAGAGACAGAAAAGTTACTTTTGCTTTTGATGATGAATTACAAGCTGATGCTGCTTTAGTTAAGTCTGTAGCAGAAAAGAAATGCCCGAGCTCTAAAGTCGCAGGTCATGCCAACATCTTAATATTCCCGAATTTGGCAGCAGGCAACATTGCTTATAAACTGGTACAACGTTTGGCAGGAGCTAATGCCTACGGTCCTTTACTGCAAGGTTTAGCACATCCTATCAATGATTTGTCCAGAGGCTGCAGTGCACCTGATATCGTAGATACTGTAGCTCTTACTGCTGTTCAATCTACTACTAATAAATAAAAACGGCAATATTTGCCATATAATTCGTCAAGATGGACTGTAACACAATGACTTTTTGTTATTGCGTTTACAGTC
>Ga0070399_1003240_pt1 | contig 14674 bp, 17 predicted proteins | sample BioMet4_FD_61217 | JGI IMG/M metagenome (GOLD analysis project Ga0070399, IMG submission 61217) | Microbial communities from bioreactor (seeded with sewage sludge) at LBNL, California, USA - Biofuel metagenome 4 (version 1) | ecosystem: Engineered > Bioreactor > Anaerobic > Unclassified ... | reverse complement strand
TCAGCACCGCCAAGACGATTTCGAGTCGCCCGCCTTCGACCACTCGGCCACCCCTCCGTGTTATACAGCATAAAAAAACAGATAATCAGTTATTATAAAAATGGCGGAGAGGAAGGGATTTGAACCCTTGGAACGGGGTTAATCCGTTCACTCACTTTCCAGGCGAGCGCCTTCGACCACTCAGCCACCTCTCCGTGTGTGTCGCAAAAATTCATATATAAACCGACGGACGGCATTATAACTTATTCTACAGCTTATGTCAAAATTAATTATGCCATCCCTGCGCGTTTTTTTTCAAAGAAATTTTGCAGAATTTCAGCGCATTCCTGTTTCATTACTCCTGATGTTATTTTGCATTGATGGTACATCCTCGGGTCGTTTGGAATATTGTACAGTGAGCCGGCGGCGCCTGCTTTTGGGTCCTTTGCCCCGTAGACTATGCGGCTTACGCGGCACTGTACGATTGCTCCGGCGCACATCACACACGGTTCCAGCGTAACATATATCGCGGCCCCGTCAAAACGCCAGTTATTTAGCTTTTGCGCTGCATCTTTCATTGCTGTCATTTCAGCATGATCAAAAGGGGAAAGGTCGATCGACCGTCTGTTGTGTCCGCGACCGATTATCTCGCTGTTTTTTACGATGACTGCCCCTATTGGGATTTCGCCGATGCTCAGTGCTTCCTTTGCCTCTTTAAGCGCCTCTTTCATGTAAAAAAAATCATCCATCATATATAGCAGCCCCAATCTTAATGTGATATACTGTCATATGTTTGTGAGATTTGTGCCTGTAGCTCAGCTGGATAGAGTGTCAGCCTCCGGAGCTGAAGGTCTCGGGTTCGAATCCCGACAGGCACGCCATATTCTCTCTACGATGTTACCACAACACGGAGGCTTTAAAAGTGTTTTCTGCAGGGAGCTCAGTCCCATGCGGCGAAAGCCCGCGAACCCCGTCAGGTCCGGAAGGAAGCAGCGGTAAGGGGTGTCTTTCGGGTGCCATGGGGTTGCTGAGTTCCCTGCAGAGGGCACTTTTTGCTGAAAATACACGATATCGTCCGATTGATCCTTCTCAGTACCTGTCCATACAGTGCATGAGTTTAACTAAATTTATGGCGGCTTTTGTTGGAAGTACTAAATTTTGATGATTTGAGGAGAGAGGCTACTGTGGAAATGAAGCCTTCAGGTTATCTTCCCTTTGCAGAACATCCAGGACCGCAGGACAACCTGATTCTTTCACCATCTTATATAATCCCTGTTGATATACTTGAAAGGGGTATAATACACCCTACGAGATTGATCAGGCAGGTAGTCATTGTTGATGGTTTTGACGGCCGGACCATGCTGCTTGATATGGAAAAACTTATGCCGGATACTGATTCTGAAGTAAATAATACGCATAAGGAATATCTGGAATTGAAAATTTCCGGGACATTGGCGGCGGAGATAGCAAGAAGTGAGGCTGTGCCGCCAGATTGCCGCGGATGGAAGAAAGCTCTAAAAAACAGCCGGGTACTGGTAAGCACCGATGAAATTAAATTGGTGTGGCGAATTTATTCAGTATCGGATGGAAAGGTTATCGATACCTTTACCGGCAATGTTATAGAATCCGCAGGACTTCTTGGAATGCTGTTCAGCCAGGCTAAAAATTAGGTCATACAGGTCTTGGATACAGTGCAATGTCCTTGTCCGCATCTTATCTCTCTGATATTATCTTGCATGCTATCAATATATTTAATGATTGCTTAAAATAATATTTTCGTGCTATACTTAAGGGCGGTGTATCACACACAGATGCTGACTGTAGGAATGTTGCCGTGATCGGTTTTTCTGCAGGGAGAAGCTTCTGGAGGAAAAAACACAGGAGGGATTCACATGGGAGTAGTCAGTATGAAACAGCTTCTTGAGTGCGGTGTCCATTTCGGGCATCAGACGAGACGCTGGAACCCGAAGATGAAGCCATACATCTTCACAGAACGCAATGGGATCTACATAATCGATCTTCAGAAAACCGTCAAAGGTCTTGAAAAGGCTTATGATTTTGTCCGTGAAGTATCGAAGGAAGGCGGAAGCATCCTGTTTGTCGGCACAAAGCGCCAGGCTCAGGATCCTATCCGTGACGAAGCGTTAAAAGCCGGACAGTATTATATTAATCAGCGCTGGCTCGGTGGGCTTCTTACAAATTTTGCAACTATCCGCCGCCGCGTGACACGCATGATTGAACTTCAGGAAATGGAAGAAACAGGTTCCATCAATAAATATCCGAAAAAAGAGATAATCCAGCTTCGCAAAGAACATGACAAACTTGAGAAGTATCTCTCTGGAATCAAGGAAATGAAGGATATCCCGGATGCACTGTTTGTAATCGATCCGCGCCGCGAGACGAATGCAGTCAACGAGGCACATAAACTTGGGATCCCTGTAATATCTATCGTTGATACTAACTGTGACCCCGATGTGATAGATTATCCCATACCAGGCAATGACGATGCTATCCGTGCTATAGAACTTGTTGTCGGCTTAATGTCCAATGCCTTCATAGAAGGCCGTCAGGGACAGGATTCCAGGGTTCAGGAGAAAGCTGAAGAAGCAGAAGATACGGCGGTCGTTTCTGAAGAAGTTCCTGTTATGCCTGAGAACCTCGACCCGGTAGTTGAAGAGGGCGACAAAGCTGCAGTCAAGGTAATGGAAGAGCAGAAAGGCTGGAAGGAGGCCCAATAAAGATGGCAGAAATTACAGCAGCGCTTGTATCTGAGCTCCGTGCCAGAACTTCCGTCGGAATGATGGACTGTAAAAAGGCACTTGTAGAATGCGGAGGGGATATGGAGAAAGCAGTTGATTTCCTTCGTGAAAAAGGGCTTGCAAAAGCCGCAAAAAAAGCGGAGAGAAGCGCATCTCAGGGTATGATTTTCAGCTATATCCACAGCAACGCCAAACTTGGCGTTCTTGTTGAGCTTAACTGCGAAACAGACTTCGTTGCCCGTACTGAGGAGTTCCAGAGTTTGGGACATGAGGTTGCAATGCAGATCGCAGCGGCAAATCCGACTTACGTTCTGCCGGAGGAAGTGCCTGCCGATATAATAGCACATGAAACGGAAGTCATTAAGGCACAGGCGCGTGAAGAGGGCAAACCTGAAAAAATGCTTGATAAAATAGCAGAGGGCCGCATAAATAAGTTCTATGAGGAAAACTGTCTTATGGAACAGAAATATATACGCGATCCCGATAAGAAAATAAAAGATCTTGTTATCGAAAATATTGCTAAGATTGGTGAGAATATAAAGATCCGCCGCTTTGCGCGTTTTATAATCGAAGCATAAAGACTGTCGGCGAGGGTGAATACCCTCGCCTTTTTTGTATGTTTTTTTATTTGCTATTATATTGAAGCTGTGTGATATGGAGGCATTTGATGGGGCGGAAATATAACAAGGTACTGTTGAAACTTTCAGGTGAGATACTTGCAGGTAATGCTCGTTTCGGCCTAGATTACGATGCTGTCAGGGGTATATGCGAGCAAATAGCCGAGGTAGCTAAAGAAGGCGTTGCAATTGCCATGGTCGTTGGTGGAGGCAATATCATACGCGGATCCCAGACTGTAAGTATTGAAAGGGCCCAGGCCGATTATATGGGTATGCTGGGGACCGTTATCAATGCGCTTGCACTCCAGGATGCGCTTGAGCAGCTCGGACAGCCGACGCGGGTACAGTCGGCGATAGAAATGCGGCAGATCGCTGAAACAGTTATAAGACGCCGTGCGATACGCCATCTTGAAAAGGGACGTATCGTTATATTTGCGGCAGGTACAGGGTCACCATATTTTTCGACAGATACGACGGCTGCATTGAGGGCTTCTGAGATCGGTGCAGATTGCGTATTGAAAGCAACGAAAGTTGATGGTATATATGATAAGGATCCTTTTAAATATCCTGACGCCAAGCGCCTTCCTAAAGTTTCGTATATGGATGCACTGAGAATGCAGCTGAAAATTATGGATGCGGCCGCTTTTTCTCTTTGTCAGGAAAACAGGATACCGATAATAGTTTTTGATGTTCTGAAAAAAGGCAATCTCCGCAAACTTCTTATCGACGGAGAAGATATAGGTTCCCTGGTTACAGATTAAGCATTTATAATATTTAACATCATAAAATCCCACAAGGAGTGATTGGTGTGCCTCAGAAAAAAGATGTGAATAAAATCCTGACAGTCCGCGGCGATATAAGGCAGAAAGATTTAGGTGACAAAGATAAAACCGGCAACAGCGATGTCGATTTTATAAAGGACCTTAGGTCAAGAAGCGAGAAAACGCTGGAATTTTTCAAGGGAACGCTTCAGGGTATCCGTACTGGGAGGGCTCATCCTGCACTTGTTGAGGAGATTAAAGTCGATTATTTCGGGACCCCGACACCTGTCAAAAATCTTGGAAATGTCAGTGTCCCTGAAGCAAGACAGATAGTTATTACGCCATGGGACAAAACTGCGATCAAAGCTATTGAAAAAGCCATACAGAGTTCTCCTCTGGGTATAAATCCGCAGAATGACGGGGAATCTATCCGTCTCAATATGCCTGAGCTGACGCAGGCCCGTCGTGTCGAACTGACTAAAATCGTTAATAAAACGGCCGAGGAAGCCCGTATCGCTGTACGCAATGTACGCCGCGATGTCAACGAAGGACTCAAGAAAATGGAACAGGACGGAGAACTTACGGAAGACGGTCTCAGGAAACAGCAGACAATTGCTCAGACAGAAACAGATGCTTTTATCCAGAAGATAGATAAAATGTTTGAGGAAAAAGTAAAGGAAATAATGGAAAAATAACGCTGCAAATCTATTTTTTCAAACGTGTTTTTTAAAAAATTGCGTGAGGCATTTGGATATGCCATCACGCAATTTTTATTATGCGCCTTATTTTTATTGCTGTGCAGGCAGTAAATTTAATATACAAAATGTTCTTTATTCTGAAATATCTTTCGTATGTTATATTAATTTCATGGATGAGAAAACATTTCTTGAACGTTTACATGAAATTGGCGGCGAAGCCTATATCGCAGGGGGCTGGGTCAGGGATATGGTCATGGGGCGTGAGCCGCATGACAAGGATTATGTTGTGTGCGGCAGTGATTATGAAATTTTTGCCGGAACTTTCCCTGACGCTGAAAAAATAGGAGGCCGCTTCCCTGTGTTTTTAATGAATATAGACGGTGTCAAAAGAGAAGTTGCGTTTGCCCGCACAGAGATAAAAAATGGTTCAGGGCATAGGGGCTTCGATATAAGATCAGGCAGGAATTTAAATATAGAGGATGATCTTTACAGACGTGATACCACAATGAACAGCATGGCCTGGTCTCCGGTTACGGGTGAGATAATCGATCCGTTCGGCGGAAAGGAAGACATAGCATGCAGGATAATCCGTGCGACATCCTGCCATTTTCTGGAAGATCCCGTCCGGGCGCTCAGAGCTGCAAGGCAGGCCGCACAGTTCGGTTTCCATATAGACCCGCATACTGTCGGAATGATGAAAAAATGTGCTCCTGAGCTTGCAAATGAGCCTAAGGAACGTGTTGTAGCTGAAATCATGAAGGCACTCGGGACACCAAAACCGTCAGTTTTTTTCCGTGCGCTGAAAGAGGCGGAACTTTTGGAGACAGTCTTTCCGTGGCTCGATAAGCTGATAGGCAAAATACAGCCTGCGGCGTACCATCCTGAGGGTGATGCATTTGATCACACAATGGAAGTGCTTGATATCGTGTCTGAGATGAACGGGAGGATCGAAGTCCGCTTTGCTGCGCTTATGCATGATATAGGCAAAGGGGAAACCCCTTATCGAATGCTCCCTGATCATAACGGGCATGAAAAAAGAGGCCTTGAAGTGCTGGATGAAATAAGCAAAAAAATGAGGATACCGCGTATTTGGTTTCAATGCGCCGCGTTTGCAATAGCTGAACACAGCAGGCCGGCAAAGATGAACCAGCCTGCTGAAGCCGTAGACCTTCTGCTGCGTCTGTACAGACACCCTATTGGATTTGATGGTTTCACTGCAATAATAAAAGCCGATAATTATGGCGAAGAGCCGGAATTCCTTCTAAACCACGAAAAATACCTGAGGGCGATTCACTTGGCGCATAAGGTAAAGATCCCGGAGCATATTTCAGGAAAAAATATCGGGCACTGGATGCGGAACAGGGAAATAGAAGCCTATATTAATGAACTGGGCGAAAAAAACGGAGACGGGAATAATTCAGGTATTTGATAAAAAATGAGATAAGAAGCAGGACCGTCTCTGGTTTTTTTGATGAGATGGTCCTGCTTCTTATCTTTAGGCTTTTATCAGGCCAACAGGTTCAGATTTTTGAAAACCAATGAATATCGCCTGCATTTTTAATTGGAATGGCTGAAAAATTGATTTAAGTTTAAGACTTCAGCTATTTCATGTTTGCCAGAAATACCTTGAGTCTGGCCATTCCTTCCCTGATGTCGTCTATTGAGCATGCGTATGAAAACCGTACAAAACCTGGTGCGAAGAAAGCTGTCCCTGGAACTGCAGCAACGAATTTTTCTTCAAGCAGCTTTTCGCAGAACTTAATATCATCAGGGATCGGGCATTCACGGATGTCAATGAAGACATAAAATGCACCTTCAGGATCCCTTACTTTCACATAAGGCATATCACGTATGAGATCAAGGATTATATTCCTGCGCTCAAAAAAAGCATCCCGCATTTTATCTACCTCAAGATCCGCATACTTTATGCCGCCCCAAGCGCCCCACTGCGCAATAGAGCATGCATTTGACGTAAGGTGGGTCTGAAGGGTGTTGATCTTAGTTATTATAGCCTGGGGCGCAAGAGCATATCCGATGCGCCAGCCGGTCATCGCATAGGCTTTGCTTGCTCCGTTTACTATTATGGTCTGATCCCTTAAATCGGGCGCTACGGTAAGGATGTTTATATGTCTGGCTGGTGCATAAGCAAGACGTTCATATATTTCATCGAATATTATCCAAAGACCTTTGCTGCGCGCCACATCGGCCACCATTTTTAAAGTTTCCTCGTCGTATATAATTCCGGTAGGGTTGCATGGGGAGTTTATGATCATCCCTACAGTTTTTCCAGTTACAGATGCTTCAAGCACATCCTTTTTCGGAACGAAATCCGTTTTCATGGTGTCTACGATAATTTCTTTACCTCCGGCTAGATGAAGCTGTTCTACATAGCTTACCCATGCCGGAGCAAAAAGTATTACTTCATCTCCAGGATCGACCAATGTCTGAAGGGCTTCATAGAGAAGAGGTTTTGCTCCTGCTGTTACTATAACTTCAGCCGGAGTGTAGTCAAGGTTGAAGCGTCTTTTGTAATAGCTGCATATCTCCTGGCGAAGCTCAATTATACCCGGGTTTAAGGTGTAATGTGATTCACCGCGGTTGATAGCCTCTATGGCTGCTTTTGATACACATTCAGGAGGTGTGAAGTCAGGTTCGCCCATACTGAATGATATTACAGGTTTGCCTTCCGCGGCCATTATTTTAGCTTTGTTCGATATACTCACGGTAGCTGATGGCTTTATTCCAAGTATTCTCTTCGAGAGTTTCATTTTTTATCCCCTTTCATCTGCTTTCTGCTATCTGCAGATTATACCCAAGTGTATTTTTACGTCAATTATCCTCTTTTAAAGAGTTAGTAAAATATACATAATTCGCACGTTTGAGACTACTTGAATATGATGTTAAAATAAATGCAATAAGATTCATAAAAGCATCAGGCAGAATGGAGGAGTTGCTATGGAGGTACGTTTTGTTACACGCAACGTGGAATTGCCGGGAGATGTCAAGGAATACATGCAGAAGAAGGTCGATAAGCTTGAAAAATTCTTTGATAAGATACTTGACACCCAGATCGCACTCAACTTCAAACGTGGGATGAATGTAGTTGAGATAACCTCCAATGTTAACGGCGTAGTGATGCGCGGTGAGGATTATGCGCCTGACCTGCGCAAAGCTTTTGACAAAGCTCTCAAAAATATTGAGCGCCAGGTCAAAAAGCATAAGAGTTATCTGACGGAAAAGGTCAGGATGAAGGTCCAGGATATCTCTTTCGACATTGATCCTGATTTGATGACAACCGCTCCATTTGAAAAAGATGAAGCTCCGCGAGAGATCGTGAAGACAAAGAAGTTTAATGTTGAAGTCATGACGCCCATAGAAGCGACGATGCAGATGGATTTGCTGGGGCATAGCTTCTTCATTTTCAAAAATGATGCAAATGGAGCAATAAATGTTGTATATCGCAGGCAGGAAGGCGGTTATGGACTGCTTGAGCCAAAATAGTAGGTCCTTTTGCTTTAAAAGAAAAAAGAGGAGCCTGCGGCTCCTCTTTTTTTCTTGACCTGCCGGCAATAACAAGGTACTTTAATATCGGTTTTCAATCGATCAAGGCGGTAAACTAATATGGCTGAAAAATTTAAATATTCTCTTAACCCGAAACAAAAAGAAGCTGTGGCTTACTGTGAAGGACATGAGCTTGTCCTTGCCGGTGCCGGCAGCGGCAAGACGCGCGTGCTTACTGCAAAAATAGCATACCTGATACAGTCCATGAACGTTTTGCCATGGCGTATACTTGCCCTTACTTTTACAAACAAAGCTGCAAGTGAAATGAAGTCTCGTGTGATGGAAATACTGGGCCAGGACATGAGCGGCATGGAAATTTCAACATTTCATGCTTACGGACTGCGCTTTCTTCACCGCTATTCTGATTCGCTAGTTAAACTTGGATATCCGCGCAATTTTGTCATTTTCGACAGAAATGATACAAAAAGCGTCATAAAAAAAATACTGGCGGAACTTGATATAGATCCGCGCAGTATGGATGCCGGCGGCGCCATAGAATTGGTTTCGCGTGTCAAAACGGAAGCCAACCCTGTCACAAGGGAACCGCATATAGATGCCAGATGGCTTGGGCTTTACAAAAAATATCAGGAAGCTCTTGTTGTCCAGGGAGCTCTTGATTTTGACGACCTTATGGTTTTGCCGCTGCATATTCTTGCAACAGACCGTGATGTCAGGGAACACGAGCGCTCAGGACTTGATTGGGTGCTTGTTGATGAATATCAGGATGTCAACAGGCCTCAGTATCTATTGCTCAGATGCCTTGTCGATTCAGGCCGTAAAATAATGGTTGTCGGTGATCCGGACCAGTCCATCTACGGCTGGCGCGGAGCAGATATGTCAATGATCATGAATTTCAGCAACGACTTCAAAGGTGCTAAAGTAGTGGTCTTGGATCAGAATTACCGTTCAACCGGAAATATCCTTGAAGGAGCCAATGGGGTCATACAAAAAAACGCAGACAGGCATCCCAAGGATTTATGGACTGCTTCCGAGCGTGGAGAGCTTATCCATATTTACCGGGCAAAGACGGATCTGGATGAAGCACACTGGATCAGCAAAAAAATTGAAGAACTGAGTGACTGCGGCTACAGTTACCGTGAAATTGCGGTGCTGTATCGCATGAATGCGCTAAGCCGCGGGCTTGAACAGGCGTTGCTTGAAGCCGGCATCCCTTATCGTGTTATAAGAGGTGTAGCTTTTTATGAAAGAGTGGAAGTTAAAGACGTACTTTCGATGATGCGCCTTGCCGTGAACCCAAGGGATACGGTGTCGCTTGCAAGGATAGCAAATATCCCGTCACGCGGAGTCGGCAAAAAGAGCGTTGAGCTCCTTGCAGCTTATCTGAGTAAGATGGAAGGGCTTGATTCATTTTCCGTATGGAACGAGATTAAAAATACCGGAGGCGGGCTTAAGGGAAAAGCCTCTGCCGGTGTAAAAGAGCTTGCAGAAAACATGCTTGGGATACTTGCCGGATCATCGGATGTGCATCAAGCAATCGATAGTATATTGTATATGCAGGGGTATGATGAGTATCTTAAGGCAAATTACCCTGATAACTGGGAGGAACGAATGGAAAATGTTCTGGAATTGCTTTCGCTTGTTCCGGATGATGGTGACATTGAGCAAATGCTGACTGAAATTCCGCTTTTCACTGATCTTGATGCAGACGAAGACACAGACAGTGTGAACCTTATGACACTTCATGCGGCCAAAGGGCTGGAATTCCCAGTAGTTTTTGTAACAGGCATGGAAGAGGGAATATTCCCGAGTGCAAGGTCGCTTGATGGAGAGAGTGAAATTGCGGAGGAACGAAGGCTTTGTTACGTAGGTATGACAAGAGCAAGGGAAAAACTGTTTATCAGCGGTTCAGGCAGCCGGCTCCTTTTCGGAGGCATACAGAGGAACAGGACATCACGTTTTATAGGCGAGATACCAAAAAGCTGCGTGGATTTAGAGGATGAAACATCTGGAGGAGGTTATTATGCTGACAATAGGGCTAACGGGAGACGTTGGCGCTGGTAAGACAACATTGTGCCGTATTTGGCAGGCAATGGGCGCCACTGTTTTTAATGCCGATGAAATAGCTCGCGATATGTGGAAGCTGCCGGAAGTGCAGAAAAAAGCTGAAACAAGATGGGGTGCTGGTTTTTTCAATGGAAATTGGAATACAGTGCTTGCAAGGATAGCAGAAAAAATTTTTCAGAGTGATGACGAATATAAATTTGCATCAGATCTTATCCATATTCCGACTATTGAAAAATTGAGGCTTGGCGTTGAACGTTCAACAGGATGGGTCGTTGTGGAGATTCCGCTGCTTTATGAGTGCGGCAGACCTGATTGGATAGATAAGGTCGTATATGTATCGGCGTCACATGAAAAAAGAGCTGAACGCAATAAAACAAGAGGATGGGACGAGAAAGAGATAGATCGCCGTGGAAACAGGCTGATTCCAAGCAGTGAAAAAATAAAGCGTGCCGACTGGATTATAGAAAATACCGGCACGCTAGAAGATTTAGAAAAAAGGGCCGCCGAACTCGGCAGGATGTTCATTGAATTTGCTGCCGGAACTAAATCATGATGCCGATGCTCTCGATACATTTCCTTTTCTTAAGGCAGTAAAGTACCAAAATTCCAAGGATTGATCCTGGGATACTGCTGATAAGGAATGAGACGGAAAGGAAAGCAAAACCTAAGTTTTTAGATATTACGGGAGCAATTATCACAGCGGAGGCCCAGGCACCTATGATACCGGTCCCCAGCGGTTCGGCGAGTGCCGCTGTCCATTTGAATCTGCAGGGAAGGATTTCTGAAGCAAATCCTACGAAAAGCGCGCCGAATATGCTTCCCGGAAATGCGAACAGGCTGCCTGTACCTATCATGTTCCTTATAAGGCTGGTAGTAAATGCAGCTCCTACGGCCCATAGCGGTCCAAGGGTAATTCCTGCTATAACATTGATCGCATGCTGGAACGGGAAACACTTTACCGGACCGACAGGGATATAGACGAATGAAAGGACAACGCCTGCAGCGGCAAGTCCTCCGGCAGCAGCAGCCTTTCTCAATATGTTTTCTTTTCCGTTTTTTTCAGGGTACATTGCAAAGACCTCCAATTTAATTTTAACAATAAAAAATCCCGCTCCGTAAAGAGCGGGATTAAAGCCAGTTATGCAGCCCTCTCTTCCTACGCCGGTACTAACCGGATCAGGTCTGGGGTCGAAGGTATTGCCCTTCCTCTCAGCGTTACGGACATGTATGTCCCTATGCTCCCCCGGAGAAATTATTATTGCTTAAGTTCCACGATTCTAATGCTTATTTTCCATGGAGTCAACTTTCATCTTTAAGTAATGTATAATTGCTTTTGTCATAAATAAATATGTCATAGGGAGGTGTCAATGTTGAGAGAATTAGTTCTTCCTGATATAAGGATCAGAACAAATATAACAAATGAGATACTGCTTATGGTTCTTGGAGGAAGAACACAGTCTCCATCCTGGCTGCACGGAATAAATTTCAATAAATACACTTGGGCCGTAGACAGCGGGGTGAACTGCTGCTTCAAGGCAGGCATTGTCCCGGAAAAACTGATAGGGGATGCTGACAGCGCTGACCCGGAAGCATGGGAGTGGGCGTATGGGTCAGGTTCGCAGGTTTTAAAGTATGAAAAAGATAAAAACCTCACCGATTTCCAATTAGCTCTTGACCTTCTGTCTGAAGAAACGGCCCGCCAGAAAAAAGGGGTATTTCTTACCGGATGTTTCGGAGGACGCTTCGATCATTTATGGAGCACTTTCATATCATTTCTGAAACGCTCCGACAGATATGTCCCTATAGGCATGGCAGACGAGAAGGAAGGTTTGATGCTTATTGACGGGCCTGACTTTCTCGAGCTGTATTTTAAAAAAAAACCGGAAGTAGTATCACTCATTCCATTTTCCGGTTTATGTACAGGGGTTTCAATAAGCGGCGTAAGGTGGCCTTTGGATAATGTGAGGCTGGAATACTGTAATCCGTACAGTATAAGCAACAGGCTGGAATCAGAAAAAATTATAATTTCGGCTGACAGCGGCAGGCTTGGCGTTTATTGGGAATGGTGCGGTGCTGCAGATTAGTATTTTGTGCAAAAGAAAATACAGTGTCTCGTGATAAAATACCTTTTATCTGATTTTGGTTTTAATAAGCAAGGATGTGATTGCCGATGTTTTTTGGCGGAGGAGATATGGCTTCGCGTGTAGCTGAGATTCTTTTAAGTCTGCCAGCGGTCCTTTGGGCTATAACTTTTCATGAATTCTGTCATGGATATGCAGCTATGAAGCTGGGGGACCCGACTGCAAAAATAGACGGGCGTCTCAGTTTGAACCCGCTGCACCATCTTGATCCTGTTGGTGCGCTTTGTCTGTTGTTATTCAGGTTCGGCTGGGCCAAACCGGTTCCTATCAATCCGGGCTATTTCAAACACCCTAGGCGCGACATGGTAATAGTAAGCCTCGCCGGTGCTGCAGGCAATATACTTACCGCTTTCGTGTGTGCCCAGCTTGTAAAATTTTTCCCTTCTCTGTTTCAGAGCTATGGCGCCCAGCAGTTCATACTGATAATGATATACATGAACGTAGGACTTGCGGCATTCAACCTGATCCCGATACCTCCTCTCGACGGCTCAAGGGTACTGTATGTATTTTTGCCGTATAAATACATGAATGCCTACTATACGCTTGAGCGTTACGGTATGTTCATACTGCTCGGCCTTATGCTGTTAGGCCTCCTGCCGCTCATAATGCGTCCCTTCATGGCGCTTATTTTGGGTTTGATACTGTAGGCCATAACAATGAATATATTGCTGACGAATGATGACGGAGTTTACTCGATAGGTATACAGACATTAGCCAAGCGTCTGACAGAATCAGGCCAGAACATACTTGTTGTTGCGCCTGACAGGGAGCGCAGCGGCTGCGGACATTCAATGACCATGGACAGGCCTCTGCATATAAAAAACGTTGATAAACTTTTTTTATCTGCAGATTTCACTGCCAAGGCATGTGACGGTACCCCCACGGACTGTGTAATCATGGCAATTGATGTGCTGGGTTTTCACCCGGATATAGTCATATCGGGCATAAATCAGGGACCTAACCTTGGAGATGACCTTACATATTCAGGTACTGCATGTGCTGCAATGGAAGGCATTATTTTCGGGATCCCTTCCATTGCTGTATCTCTGGTCATAAATTCCAAGGATAAGGTCATTTTTAATGAGACTGCCGCTGATGTTGTTTTGGCTCTTCTTGAATGGACAAAAAAAACACCTGTGCCGGACGGAGTCTTCTACAACGTGAACATTCCCAATCTGGATCCGTCGGAGATCAAAGGTGTGCTTGTTACAAAAAAGGGTATCCGACGTTACGTAGACAAGATCAGCAAAGTAAAAACACCGTTTGGCGGAGAGGCATACTGGATAGGTGGCAGCATTGAGGATTTCATGTCAGAAGGAACGGATGTATGGGCTGTGGCAAATGATTATGTTTCTATCACCCCTGTGCACATGGAAATGACAAGCTTCATAACACAGAGGGAATGCAGGGAAGCAGGAATGGAGTCTTTTATTGAGAAAGCCATCCTAAAAAACTGATTTAGTAACTGGATGTCAAAGCCGCTGAATATTTACTGAAATTTATGTGAAAAACACAGATATAATTTATCATACATGGTTGACAATTATCTATTAAGTGATAGAATACCTACCATTCAGTTTTCTATGACCAGCAATATTAAAAGGAGGGGAGTATGGATCATGTTTCTTGCCGCTGTTGAACGAGCACGACGTACACGACGAATCAGCCATGTCACGCATAGGCAATGCGATGACGGGGCTATGGGTTCGATCGCTCGGCGACAGAGATAAAGCGCCATCGGCTGAAAGCGCTTTTCGCAGGCAGGATCGTATTTCTCGCACCCCTGAGCAGGATTCCGAAGAAAGACATAACCGTCAAGTAGGGATCACGGCAGTTTTCCGAAAAACAACTAACTAAGTGGGCATGTAAGTGCCAACGAGGGTGGTACCGCGGGTAAGTTAACTCGTCCCTCTCCTTCATTATGAAGGAGAGGGACGAGTTTTTTATGTCTGTACAAGCATGTGCGGACATTAAAAAATGTTTGCAAAAACAAAATCAGGGAGGAATTTTAAATGGCGTCAGAAAAAAAAGGCAAGGTAGTTTTGGCATACAGCGGAGGGCTTGATACATCTGTAGCTATACCCTGGCTTCACGATCAGGGATATGATGTGGTTACCCTTACTATGCACGTGG
>Ga0070399_1003239_pt1 | contig 14680 bp, 6 predicted proteins | sample BioMet4_FD_61217 | JGI IMG/M metagenome (GOLD analysis project Ga0070399, IMG submission 61217) | Microbial communities from bioreactor (seeded with sewage sludge) at LBNL, California, USA - Biofuel metagenome 4 (version 1) | ecosystem: Engineered > Bioreactor > Anaerobic > Unclassified ... | reverse complement strand
TATCTATACAAAACCGACTGGAAGTGTAGAAAACGGTGGTACATACCCTACTTGGATTTCAACTGCTGATGGTAGCGATGGTATTTATTATGGTTATAGGGAAAATCATTGTGAACTATTGCCGTTTGCAAACAAGTCGGCTGGTCATCCAATGATTGACAATCCTAATTTGACGCAACTACCAGGTTATTAATAAAAATGAATAAAGATAGGGTCTAGTTATATACTAGACCCTATATATTTGAGTTTAAATAATAGTTGTGTACATTTCAGTTCTATCCGTCGCATTAAGATCATAAAATAAATTAGTATGGAACTTTTGAATAAATATATGAATAAAAGAAGCAAAGTCTTTGTTCTATTTTTCTTGATAAGCTGTTCTGTTTTTGGTGGGAACTCTAAAATTAACAGATATGCTGTTGTAAGTAGGAATAATCCACATGTTACATCTGCAGATTCGTTGAGTTCATTGTCTGTGGGCAATGGTGGGTTTGCGTTTACGGTTGATGCGACAGGTCTACAGTCTTTTCCTGAAAAATATTCAAAAGGTATACCTTTGGGAACAATGAGCGATTGGGGATGGCACTCTTTTGATAACCCCCATGGATATAAATTTGAAGAGACTCTGCGTAATTATGATTTCGGAAGAGGACGATTAGAACCATATTCTGTACAGATTAAAGGCGATACTCGTCAAAAGGGAGCTTGTAACTGGTATCGTGTAAACGCTCATCGTCTGCACCTAGGTGTTGTAGGATTGGAACTTGGTAACGATATTCATCAGATCAAGTCAATAGATGAAACTCTGGATATGTATAGAGGTATCATCAATAGTAAATTTAAATACAAAGGTAAGGCATATCATGTGAGTACAGTATGTGATCCTGTTTCTGACAGAATAGCTTCTAATATTGTTTCAGATGGTAAGATAACCGTGAAATTCAGATTCCCATACCCATCAGGCGGTCATAGTGATGATGCTTGTAATTGGACTTCTGATAATTTGCACAGTACGGTGTTAGTGAAAAACTCGGCAAGCTGGGCTATATTGAAACGTACAATAGGTAAAACTGTTTATTATGTGACAATAACTTGGCAAGGTAATGCTAAGTTACGTGAACGGTCTAGGAACTATTATGTACTTGATGCTAATGGTAAAGAATTGTCTTTCACATGTTTGTTTTCAGAAAAAGAAACAGCACCTTGCTCAATGACATTTAATCATATAAAAGTAGCAGCAGACAAGTATTGGCAAGGTTATTGGACTAAAGGTGCTATTGCGGACTTTTCCCAATGCAAGGCAGCACAAGCTAGAGAAATGGAGCGTAGAGTAGTGTTAAGTCAATATTTATTGGCTATTCAGGATTGCGGTGATACACCTCCACAAGAAACAGGTCTGACATACAATTCATGGTTCGGTAAGTTCCATTTGGAGATGATACTCTGGCATCAGGCACAATTTGCCTTATGGGGACACCCGGAAATGCTAGACCGTTCTTTGTCGTGGTATTTTAAAGTTGAAGATAAAGCACGAGAAATTGCAAGAAGACAAGGATTTAAAGGCGTGAGGTGGATGAAGATGACAGACCCTAGTGGAGATGAGGCTCCTTCGGATGTCGGAAGTTTCTTGATTTGGCAACAACCTCATCTTATCTATCTTGCAGAACTGTTGTACCGTGCTAATCATTCCAAGGCGGTATTGAAAAAGTATGCTCGACTTGTAGAGGAAACGGCTGAATTTATGGCAGACTTTGCACAATATGATTCTGTCGGAAATAGATATGTATTAAGAGGATGCATTGCTGCACAAGAAACCTTACCTGCTTCAACAACAGTGAACCCACCTTTTGAATTATCTTATTGGCATTTTGCCTTGCAGATAGCACAAAGTTGGCGTGAACGTTTGGGAAAAGATAGGAATAAACATTGGGATGACATCATATCAAAGATCTCTCCATTGGCAGATAAAGATGGACTTTATCTAGCGGCAGAAACTCAGCCAGATACATATTCAAATGAAAGAATGTATAGTGATCATCCAGCCGTACTTGGGGCTGTAGGTGTTTTACCGTTTAACAGTCATCAGGTGGATATTGCCAAGATGAAGAAAACAGAACAGTGGATTTGGAAAAACTGGAAATGGGATACCACTTGGGGGTGGGATTATCCAATGATGGCAATGTGTGCCGCACGTATGGGAGAACCAGACAAGGCTGTGGGTGCATTGCTTATGAATCAGCAGAAAAACACTTATCTTGTGAGTGGACATAATTATCAGGATGATCGTCTAAGACTTTATCTTCCGGGTAATGGAGGCTTATTGATGTCTGTGGCAATGATGTGTGCAGGATGGGATGGCAGTACGACTACAAATGTCGGTTTCCCTGATAATGGAAATTGGAATGTGAAATGGGAAGGATTAAAACCACTACCATAAATCAATATTTTATATCGGAGTTTGAATTTCTTTTCAAACTCCGGTTTATTATTATATGTGCCAAATTTTGTTAATCCGTTTTCTTTAGTTATATTTGCAAAGCATTTCATAATACTATGAATAGGATTAAATTAATTATATTTTGTGTTTCTACAATATGCCTTCTTGGTTGTCGTAACAACTCAAGACAGGCAAGTCATCATGTTGAAGAGTCTCTTGATTCTACAGCTGTTGATACCGTGTCTTTGCCGATACAGGTAAAAGCTAAACATCTTACAATTCAAGACGGATTACCCTCTATAACAATAAACTCTTTGTGTCAGGATAAAAAGGGATTTATTTGGTTTGGTACACGTTATGGACTTGCTCGTTATGACGGTAATAAAATAAAAGTTTATCGTCATAATAATAGTCCAATGTCTATTGATGACAGTAGAATCAAAAAGACAATAGAAGATGCCGCAAATAATAAAATGTGGCTTTACACTGTTTCTGAAACATTTGAATGCCTTGATTTAAAAACAGGTACCCAATCTGATTATATGTCAGGTGAAAAGAAGCCACATTTTACTAATTCCAAATTTGTAAATGCTGGTGAAATATGGATGTATGGGAAGAAAAATGGAGCAATGAGAGTATGCCTATTGAATGGCAAATTCTATATTGAGAGATTTGGGAAGGATAATATTGGAAGTGATGAGATAGAGATGTTTGATACGGTCAGTAAAAATAAGATACTGATATGCACTCCTACAAGACTTTATATATATGGTAAAAAGAAACTGATTTGTGCTAATAAGGGTAATAAATTTGTTAAGACAAGATACATTGGTGGTAGACAGATGCTTGTGACGGATAAAGGCAAACTATACGAACTTAAAGGAAATAAGACACAAGTGTGTCTGAAAATAGCTTTTGATAAAGGAGAGCATTTCGTGGATGATGTCGTATGGAATGGAAAATGGATGATATTTACTAATCTAGGTTGCCACTCTGTAGATATAAAGAAAAGTAAGGTTGAACGTTGCTCCGGCGAATGGGATATAGCCAATGGTAAAATCGTGAAAGACAATAGAGGCAGAAAATGGATTTATAATAAAACAGGTGAGCTGAGGCTGATTACAGAAAAAGGTTTGATAAGTCTTAATCTGTTGCCTTCTGGCGAGACAAATTATATTGATTATGAGAGATACCATATTGTGGAGGATAATCACGGACTTATATGGATTTCAACTTATGGTAACGGACTCTTCGCATTTAGCCATAATCTTAAACACCAACAGCATTTTATTGCTGATGGGAAAACGGATTCTCCGATAACATCCAATCATATAATGGATATGATTGCTGATAGGAATGATGGGGTATGGATTGGTACTGAATTTGGCGGCGTGGCACATATTCAAGTCCTTGAAAAAACCACAGAACGTTTATTCCCAGATAATAACAGACGGATGGATTTCTCTAATACGGTGAGAATGATTTCTAAATCAAAAAATGGTGATATCTTAGTTGCGACAAGGGCTGGCTGGCTGTATAGATACAGTTCGGATATGAAGCAGATGAAAGGTAAAAGTCATTATGATTCAAACGTATATGCCATAAAAGAGGCTCGTGACGGACAGACTTGGATTGGTACTCGTGGAAAAGGAATCTATGGTGTAGATGGATTGGATTTCGGCAACCATAATGTGTTCTGTATGGCAGAAGACAATAAAAACAGAATGTGGGTAGGTACATACGGTGATGGATTAAGTGCAGTGATGAGACGAGGTCAGAATTATCTCATAAAAAAGATGTTTCTTGATAGCGTGGGCACAAATGAGGTTCGTTGTATTATAAAAGATCGTAATGGCTGGATTTGGGTAGGGACAACTGGCGGATTGTTGGTCTTTAATCCTGATAAGTTTATTTTTGACAAGAATGCCTATATCCAGTATCTGACAGGCAAAGAAATACATGATATCTTTGTTGATAGTAAAAATAGAATATGGCTTGCAATTCCCGAAGAAGGAGTATGTGTAACAACGAGTAAAAATGGTTATAATAGGCTGAAATTCAAGTACTATAACCGTTTAAATGGGCTTGTGAATGATATGACGCAATGTGTTGTTGAGGATAGAAAAGGTGATTATTGGATATCTACCCAACAAGGAGTTTCGTGTTTTAATTTGCGTAGAAAGACTTTTGAGAACTATAGTCTTGATTCTAGCCCAATGGGGAATATGTATAACGAAAACGCTGCCATCTGTTTAGATGATGGACGAATATTGCTGGGAGGATATTATGGTCTGACGATCATACAACCAGGGAAATTGCGCCATGCAAAAGACAATGTGAATGTAGTATTTACATCGGAACCTTATTCGGACATGATGACTTTGGATTATAGTGATAATTCTCCTGTAATAGATTTCTCCACATTGGATTATTCTGATGTGAAAAATGTTAAGTATACGTATTGGCTTGAGGGATATGATAAAACATGGAGTGGAGCCTCACCAATATCTTGGGCAGCTTATAAAAATCTTCCTTCTGGTAAATATATACTTCACGCTAAAGCTTGTAATGCCGATGGTGTTTGGGGAAGCGAAAGCGTACTCACTATAATGGTAAATCCGCCTATGTATTTATCTTTCTGGGCGATATTATTATACATTGTTATTGCTGTGGTAGTAATGTATTTAATCGTGAGAAATGTGCGGGAAAAGAATGAGCTGCGTAGTAAAGTTAAATTTGAACAGGAGTTGACTAAATATAAGTTGTTGTTTTTTACGAATATCGCTCACGAGTTTCGTACTCCTCTTACTCTTATCGAAGGGTCATTGGAAAAGGAGACAAGAATAGTGAAAGCTAACAATTGGCATGGAGAGCTGGACAAGTCAATACGCACAATGAACAAGAGTGTCAAACGCATGCTAAGGTTGATAGATCAACTGCTGGAATTCAGAAAGATGCAGGCTGGGAAATTGGCGTTGGCTCTTCAGAAGAGTGATGTTGTTTATTTTGTGAAGAATTTGTTCTTGACATTTGAAGATGCTGCCGATTCTAAAAAAATAGATTATAAATTCACATCATCAGAGAATACTCATGTGATGTTTTTTGATAAGCAGCATCTTGATAAAATAGTGTTTAATCTGCTTTCTAATGCTTTTAAATATACACCGTCTAATGGAGCGATATCATTGGATATGTCTTTTGATGATGGAATGATGACCATCAAGTTGATAGACACAGGAGTGGGGGTGCCCGATCAGAGACGTAATGAATTGTTTAGTAGGTTTATGCAAAGTAGTTATACGGGTGAAAGTTTTGGTATCGGACTCCATCTGACAAAGGAACTTGTAGCAGTGCATCATGGAACGATAGATTATGAGAAGAATCCTTGTGGAGGATCTATATTCATAGTTAAGATTCCGACGGATGTTAATGTATACGATGAACATGATTTCTTAGTGCAGGATAACCCAATCCTGCGAGATGAAGTGGATACGTTACAGTTTAATGAGCTTCTTGATGTGTCGCAGACAGCTGCAAATAGAACAAAACCGTTGAACAGAAAGAAGATTCTATTTGTTGAGGATGATAATGATATTCGGGAATTTTTGGGAAATGAACTAAGTAATTATTTTGAGGTAGAAACAGAAGCTGATGGGAAAAGTTGTATTGACAAAGCAAAAGAATATGATGTTGATTTGATTATCAGTGATGTTATGATGCCGGGTATGAATGGATTTGAATTGACTAAGCGTTTGAAAAACAATTTTGAAACCAGTCATATTCCTATTATCTTACTTACGGCATTGAGCAATGATGAAAGTCAGTTAGAGGGTATGGAGTCTGGCGCGGATGCTTATATAACTAAGCCATTCAGTCCCCAATTGCTTGTTGCAAGAATATTCCAGTTGTTGAATGGAAGAGAGATTTTGAAACAAAAGTATTCAAAAAGTCTTGAGGAAGTGAGACCTTCATTATGCTCTTCTGAGCAAGATCAACTATTTGTGCGAAGGTTAGATGCCATCATCACGTCAAGAATGAGCGATCAGACCCTTTCTGTGGAGAGAATAGCAGAGATGTTACATCTTGGAAGGACAATTTTTTATAATAAAGTAAGAGGCGTAACGGGTTATACTCCGAATGAATATTTAAGGGTGAAAAGAATGAAATATGCTGCTGAACTTCTTAAAAAAGGAGAAAAGAATGTGTCAGAGGTAGCTTATGAGGTAGGTTTTGATACTCCGTATTATTTCAGTAAATGCTTTAAAGACCAGTTTGGTATTCCGCCATCACAATATAGAGGAGGATAAGATTCAATGAATCTTATCCCCATTTATTCTAACATTTTTCATCTTGCAACTTTTTAAGAAAGAGGTGTCCATTGTCCCATAAGGATCATGAGCATTGATATCGTAAAATGCAAAAGAGCCAAGGTTATATTTATCTGAAGGTTTCAACTGGTAAAATCCTTTTTGACATGTAATATTGATATTTCTCATCTCTACATTTGAGATGTATGAACGTGGCATGTCTTTACGTTCCTTTAAATCAAAGAACTGTGTCCAAATTTTCGTCCTTATGCCGTATATTGTATTGCCAGTACAGTTCTCAACTCTTACATATTCATATCTTTGTGGCGTGTCTGGACGCATCTTGAACAATAAGATATTGCTTGTCTGATTGAAGTCGCAGTTTCTCATAATGATGTTTGTGGCATCATAACATTCACTACCAAAGGTTATACCACCTCCTGCTTTTGCGAATTTACAATATTGAACTATGATATTACGGCATGGACCATTAGTGGAATCTTTGTCAACATAAGTACCTTTACCACCTTTAAGGCATACTCCGTCATCGTTTACGTTTATGAAACAATTGTTTATCAGTATATTCTCACAGGCATCAATGTCAATTGCGTCTGTGCTGGGACCTTTGGGATAACCATTTGTTTGTGAATATATATAGCAGCCTAGATATTTTACTTTATTACATTTATATATATGATTTGTCCAAAAACCAGAATTTATCATTCTCACACCACAGATTTTTACATCATACGAATTTGAGATATAAAGCATTCTTGGTCTTAATGCTTCCAGATTGGTACACTTTGGATTTATTTTTCTTCTTAACCAAAATTCGTCATAGTATTTTAGTCCGTTTCCATCGATAGTTCCTTTGCCTGAAATAGAAAAATCTCTCACCCCGTCAACGTTTATAAGTGCCGCAAAATAGTTTGTTGTCATTCCCTCAAGCCTAGTGCGTTTTATCTTGTAATTGGTTATGGCATCGCTACCTTTTAATTTTCCGTCGTTAGCGATATACAAGTTTGTGCCTTGTTTGAAGAACAAGGAACCCGTGAGATATGTTCCTGATGGGATGATGACCACGCCGCCACCTTCATTATGGCATTTGTCTATTACCGATTGAATTCTGCCAGTCTGTATAACCGAGGAGTCTTTAGCCACTCCATAGTCTGTGATAACGTATTGTTTCCCTAATTTATTTATGTTTACTTGTGTCGTATCAGTAAACCAACTTGGTATAATAGAACCGTCAGGGAACTTTTCGTTTTGACTTTTACTATATGCAGTGACATGACATGCTGTAAATATAAAAATGAATGCAGTTAAGTATTTAATCATTTGTTTATTATTTGATTTGCATACAAAAATACATCCTTTCAAGGAACCTAAGATATGAAATTATACAATCATGATATAAAATCATTCATTATATGTCAAAACGATTAAGCTATTACTTCTGTAATGTAATTGCCATCACACCTACTACCACATCATTTGACAATGTACGCAAAGTAAATGAACGCAACTTCTTTTCTTTATTCAAAGGCATCTTCAATATTTCTGCTGCCCCGTCTTTGATGAACTGTGGCTCTGCACTATCTGGATTACCATTAACCGATTTTTCAATATCTCCCACGGAGATAACTTTTCTTAGGTCGCGTGTAGCAATTCCTGAACCAAGATGTACTCGATATGGCTTGACCGGAGATGTCCAAAAAGCTAAATCGTCTACATAATATTCTTGTTCTAAAGGACACCAGTTAATTGGATTACGCAGAGCGAGTGTATCTTTTGTCCCATCTTGATAAGTAGCAACAATGATAGCATTGTCTATACGACTCTGCATATTGTTGGTGCTGCCTGCTAAAAGGAAGCAAGCATATTTCGCCTTACCTTTTGCCAAAATCACTACACTGTCTGGATAATTGTCCCATAATGATGTGTATATGATATTTTTACCAATTGCGTGAGAACGGAAGCTCACTCCTATGCCAGTATCATATTTGTCGTTAATGATTTTGGCGCGCAATCCGCTATCATTTATTTCGGCAGTACGTTTGGGTATGCACCATTGTCCAATGCCTTGTTTTGGAATTTCTAAGGTTGTATATGGAGAACGTGGTGATAGATATTCATTCTTATAGATGTCATCAACATTGGAATTGAAATACTTGTCAATGTTTAATGCTTGTGATTTTTCGACAGCTGATATATCATCAAGTCCCATTTTATGAATATATTCTTTAGTGTTAGCTTTCGCTTTGGATGAATCGGCATAGCTAGAACATATTCGACTTTCTATATTCGACATTTGTTTATCACGGTCGAATGTAAATGTCTGTACACTGTCTGAATTTCCTGTGATATCTACATAACGACCAGCATCAAGATTCATGCGCAGAATCAACTGCAAAGGGTGGGTGAAGTTCTGTGTAACCTCATAAACATCTTTAGAGCCTTCACGATGAAACTTATATGATAGATAAGGGGTATGTACAGAAGCACTGTCCCAACTTTCAGGGAATGATGGACGTATCATGCATTTTCCAAACAAAGCATCTGGTTTGATACCGAATAATCCGCACACAATGGCACGTGAGGTGATGCCAATATTATCACCAAAATCGCGATAAGCTTCACTGCGTGCTTTGTCTAAATAGCTGATTTGCCCGAAGTTGCCAGGGCTTCCCCCAAGGAACATCTCATCAAGTAAATCACTTTTCAATAAATTGAAACCTTCATCTTTCCTTCCTGCCTCGAAATAAGCCAAAGCCATATTCGCTACCTCTTCATGGGCTACATTATTAGTACTCCAATCATAGGGCATCCAGTTTGATGTGGATAGAGTGTACAAATTCTTTTCCACGGGAGGCATTAAAGATTTATATTTCTCAGGAATAATATATTCTACTGGGATATGAGGAATACTGTTGTTTACATAGTTTGTGGCTTCATAAGCTTGTTCTGAAGAACATGCTCCACAGTCTATCGGTGTGTAGATAGTCCAAAGAGCAGCACTTTCATGCAATCTTTTTAGTCCCATGAAATCCTGAAACTCTGCCCAATGCTTTTTATCCTTTATCCAAAGGCGAGAATTCATAGCTTTCAATATGGCGTCAGCTTCTTCGTAATATGGCTTAGGGTCTTCACCTATTATAGTTGCAATTCTTGCCATCAGTTTGTTAGCCCTGTAATTATATGCAGAAGAATGTGTAACGGCACCACTGTTATAATACAAAGCATCACTTGCCCATATACAACAATAAGCATCATATAGATGGTCGCCGTCTGGGTCCCAATTTCGTTTTTCCCACTCAATGTTTCGTTTCAAAACAGGCCACAAGCGTTTCATCATTACCGTATCCGCATCATAAGAGAAATGCCATAGCAATTCATCTATATAATTCAGATTCATATCATAATGATTCATATTATCGTTTCTGTTTGGATAACGGCAGATATAACCATTACTATACATCTGTGTGCCCCATTTTTCTTCGCCTCTTGCCAAGTTGTTCGTCGAATCTTGCGATGGGTGAGGGTATATAGGTTCTACATTCGTAACCTGACTTTTTGCGTAAGCATCGAAATGAGAGATAGCTCTGCTGTTCCAACCAAGCACATCGCCAACATAAGCAGCACGCCAACCGCACAATGGCATACGCCAACCGATGCATCCGTGAAGCCATGTTGAATCATCCCATAATCCGTCTGCTGCCGCAGAAAGATTTGCGCCAAGCGTATTGATGAAATCATCAGGAGTAGAAAACTGGAGTCCGCCTGTAATGTCGTTCAACGCTCTTTCTTCTTTCTCAAAAAGAATACGCCCATATTTCTTGGCAATGTTTTCTATTTTTCCAGGGTCTTCAAAGACTAAATAAGTCTCGCCTGAAGCATTCCATTCTAATGTTACAAGATCTTTTTCATCTGGTGAAGCCTCATAACTGCTTCTGGGTTCCAATCCGTAGTCACCTTCACGCATCATTTTTGTTTTCGCAGTCTGGCACATCTTAACCATTAGCTTAACCTTAGGGGAGAATCCCTTTGTTATGATTTGCCACAATGCTCCTTCACCAAATTGTGATGCCAATGCCACTATTCTAACTTCTGCATCTCCCCAGGATTTATCTTTCACAATATAGGAACGTCTGCCGCCGCTATATCTGGATTCGCAATAGCTAGTACTGTCCAATCTGAGAGCTTTACCGTTTGTGACTATATAGAAACGGAAATTCTTACTTTTAGCCTTGTTATACGAAGCAAAGATTGGACGGTCGCTGGTTTCAAGTCTATAAAGAGTGTGTGTGCCATATAGCGCACGGGTGTATCTGTTATTTCCATTGATACAGACAATATCTTTTCCGTTTGGATAATACTGAAAGGGTCTTGCCGGCTTCTTGTTCGATTCCTTTATGCCATTGTTGTCATTTGATGGTGAGGGCAATTTGTTACCTTCATCCTTACCAAACTTTGATGGGTTATTAGAGTCTATAATTGTATCATCATAGCTTTCATTAAAAACAAGAAATGGATTTGCATTAATCTGTAATGAAAGACAAGTCATTAAGAAGAAAATTATTTTTTTCATAGTTTGTAATAGGTCTTATTCAAGTTTACAAATTTACGAAATATAATTATTTTTGCAAAAGATTTAAACGTGTTTTTATCTTTTCTTCCTGAAAAAGCTATTTGTTATATTTTATATATCCTTTGGCTCTAGGTAGTTACACGATTTACGAGGATTTAATATAAACATTCAACGACTTTAGATGCTTTTCTAGATAGCTTTTACTTCATAGTAATTATGTAGATGATTACCTTTGTTTATGAAATATATTGCACTTAAATGCGGCGTATTTTCGATGTCTTTTACCTTTGAATATGATGCTTTTTAAAATTTTCCCTACTATTAATATGGAAATCCCTACTTACTAATATGGAAATTCCTCATGGCAATTATGTATTTGGCATTATCTTTGCATCATGTAAAAAATGCAATGAGAATGACATTGAAGTAAGTTTAATGATTCAGCACTCGCTTGCATTATGTAAAAAAATAGGTTGCCATAATTATTTCGAATATAAAGTATCAAAAGCAAAAGATTGACTCAGTAGATAAATTAGTTTGGGGTAAAAAGATCAGGATAAGGTATTAGTAATATTAAGATATAAAAGAGTTATTAATAAAAATCAAGTAAAAGCTCGACAGCCGGTTTCCGTGTGGAAGTCGGCTGTCATCTTTTTATTAGTGTCTAAAATGTTTCCCTATTATAGGAAATCTCGACAACGGAAAGTCTTTCTTCACAAGGTATGCTCCGAAAATGAGAATAAGTACCGTGTTGACAGCTATAGCACCAGCATCTGGGATATAATTGTTTGATAAGTTCATTCCCACATTTAGTATTATGGATAATACTAAATACTTCGCCATTTCGGCTAACGGATAATTTATGCGGTACATCTTCTGTCCTACGAAATATGATATGAGCATAGAAGTTCCATAACCTGTTATTCCCGACCATGCACATGCCATATATCCATAACGTGGAACAAAGATAATGTTGCTGACGATGAGCACGACGCAGCCTATTCCAGAGAAGTAAGCTCCCCATATTGTCTTGTCAATAAGTTTATACCAGAATGATAGATTGAAATATATACCATACATCATAGTTCCTATCATAACAATAGGTACTACACGAAGTCCGTCCCAATAGTCCCTAGCAATAAGGTGTTTGAGAATATCCATATAACCAATTACAAAGAGATATGCGAAGAGAGTAAAGATAACAAAATACTTCATTACCTTTGCATAGGTCTCGCGATTGTCGTTTTCCTTAGCTTTTCCAAATACAAAAGGTTCGTAGGCATATCTAAACGCCTGGGTTATTAGTGCCATGATCATGGCAATTTTACTTGCCGCTCCATAAATACCAAGTTGCGTGTTCATGTCTGAGCCCTTGTATATATAAGGGAAGATGATTCTGTCAGCTGTCTGGTTTAATATTCCGGCTATACCAAGTATAAGGATAGGCCAACTGTAAGTCAGCATACGCTTCATGAGCGCTTTGTCGAATACATATTTGAAACCAGTGAATTCCTTGATGAAACAGAATGTAATTGAACCTGTACAGAATAAGTTGATATAGAAAGCATATCCAGCTCCGACTGTAGGATCATAAATTTTGCCGATAATATCAGGATGATTTTTGTATAGTGCAGGGAGAACAATATAGTAAAGAATATTGAGTCCAAAAGTCATTATTATAAAGAGCAACTTCAATGTGGCAAACTTTATTGGGCGCTTTTTGTATCTAAGGTACGCGAAAGGTATGCACTGGAATGAGTCAATAGCTACCGTTAGTCCCATAACCCAAACATATGATGGATGATCACTATAGCCCATGAAACCAGAGATCTGTGGTAAGAATAGGAATATGAGAGCGATGAAGAGTAATGACGTGAATCCTACAGCCATCAATATAGTAGAGTAAACTTTTTCTGGATTTTCATTTGGCTTGTTGGCATAGCGGAAAAATGTAGTTTCCATACCATAAGTGAGAATCACAAGTAGAAGTGCTGTGTAGGCGTACAGATTGGTGATAACACCATATCCTCCACTTGCTGCTGAAAGTTTTGCCGTATAAATCGGCACAAGAAGATAAGTAAAGAAACGTCCTACGATACTTGACATACCATAGATAGCCGTATCTTTAGCTAGCGATTTTAAATTTGCCATATAATGATTTTATTTTTTTCTTAATTTCCGAAGAATGTATAGGCTATGGCTATTGCTGCAAGTACTCCTGCCAAATCTGCAAGCAAACCGCAAGCTACGGCGTGGCGTGTATATTTTACGCTCACTGAGCCAAAGTAAACTGCTAGTATATAGAATGTTGTGTCTGTTGAGCCTTGGAAAATACAACTTAGTCTACCCACAAATGAATCAGGACCGTAATTCTTCATTGATTCAAGCATCAATCCTCGTGCTCCGCTTCCTGATAGTGGTTTCATGAATGCTGTTGGAAGTGCACCAACAAAGTCGGTGTTGAGTCCACACTGTTGCAGACACCATGAAATGCCATGGATAAGCATGTCCATAGCTCCGGAAGCACGGAATACACCAACGCCTACCAATATAGCTACTAAATATGGAATGATGCGCACTGCGGTTGTGAATCCTTCTTTAGCACCTTCGATGAAAGCGTCATATACATTTATCTTCTTTACAAATCCTGCTACGATGAAAGTTAGAATTACACTAAACAGAATAAGGTTTCCTGATAGATTGGTAACTTTAGCCATCGTGTCTTTGTCCATGTTGCCAAATCCCCATATAACCAAACCAACAAAGGCACATAGACAAAATATAAAGGTGAGAAGTACGGGCTGAAAAATATTTATCTTCTGCCATAAAGATGTAATAATGATACCCGTAAGAGTAGCAACAGTAGTTGCAAGTAAGATAGGTATGAATACATCTGTTGGCGAAGCAGCACCGTAAGTGGCTCGGAAAGCTAGTATTGTTGTAGGTATTATGGTAAGTCCACTCGTGTTGAGCACAAGGAACATGATCATTGGATTGGTCGCTGTATCCTTCTTTGGATTCAGTTCCTGCATCTGGCTCATAGCCTTTAGGCCAGTAGGGGTGGCAGCATTGTCTAGTCCCAACATGTTAGACGCAATATTCATAAAAATGCTTCCCATAACTGGGTGATTCTTAGGAATGTCAGGGAAAAGCTTTGTGAAAACAGGACTTAATGCTCTTGCAAGGACATTAACCATTCCGGCTTTCTCTCCAATCTTCATAATGCCTAACCATAATGAAAGCACACCGGTAAGACCGATTGATGTTTCAAATGCTGTCTTGGAGGAATCGAATGTCGAGTCTACCATTGCTTTAAAGATAGTGGTGTCTCCCATCACTAACTGTATT
>Ga0070399_1003231_pt1 | contig 14711 bp, 9 predicted proteins | sample BioMet4_FD_61217 | JGI IMG/M metagenome (GOLD analysis project Ga0070399, IMG submission 61217) | Microbial communities from bioreactor (seeded with sewage sludge) at LBNL, California, USA - Biofuel metagenome 4 (version 1) | ecosystem: Engineered > Bioreactor > Anaerobic > Unclassified ... | reverse complement strand
TAAAGCATCCTTGTTAATAAACAATTGGTAATAATTATCTATAACTAATAAAGATACAAACAATAATAATGCAATACTTTCCAAAGAGTTGGAAATTCTCAATGGATACATGTCTGAATTAAATATTCTAAAGAAACCAAGCTTGATATTCACAACTGGGACAAACATTACCACAAATAAGGACAGATAAATATAATCTATTGTTTTATGTTTTTCTATATCTAAAAAATAAACTAATGGAACTATAAGATAAACAAGATTGTAAATAGCTGAAAATCCTGCACATAACACAATTATCCCGCTAATAACACCAACTGTTTTCCATTGCTGAAGCGTTGGTTGTAAAATTATTCCAAAAACGCCGAAAGATACTATTCCTATATTCCATAATGTTGCTATATTGACTAGATCAATATTCAGCAACCTTCCCAAGAACTTTGCCGTGTTTAAAAGATTAATATAGGCACCATGGCCCATTAAAATTTTGCTTCCACTGTCATCTATATGTGCACCCTGAAATTCTGCCGTAGTAGTATTTAGATTTGCTAATAATATGCTTAGGTTCCCATCAGTAAAAAGAAACGGAACCATGAAAGTACCAATGCCAATAGCAACACAAATAAGAGCATCTTTAAATCTGCGCTCTTTTAGCAAGATTATACCAAACAAGGCCGGTACAATCTTAATTCCTGCCGCAATACCTAGAGACACAAAAGCTAAGTATTTTATTTTGTTATTTGATGAATTGTAAAATTTTAAAAACAAAAGTATAAATACTAACGTAAGAATTATGGAATTTCCACGTTCAAAAGCAAACACAAAAGGAAGTGATAGAAACATTGTAGCTATAAAGAAATTTTTTTCGCTTATACTTCCCTTTTTCGTAAAGAACAAGACCATCGCTAATCCAATATACGAGATAGCCGTATAGAGGCTAAATATGATCCATCCTGTTTGCGTATTCCTAGTAGCGAATCCGCTCTGACTATTTATTATTACATCGTTGGTAAGAATATTAAAGTGTCCAAGTATTGCATAGATAACATTAATAAGCGGAGGATATATAACTTTATATTTATAAGGACGAAATCCATATTGTATACTATTAAAGTAGTCCATAAAAGTATCTTTTCGATCATAATGTAAAAAGCTACGAATAGTTTCACCATGAGAAATGTACGCAGCAATAACCATACCTACTATGCCACTTAGCATAAATACAAAAAACAGCAATTTTATTCTGTTGATGGATTTTATTTGAAAAATAAATAAAAATACGAGAACAACTAATCCCCAAAAAACAACCAATACCGGCAATAGTGAACCTGTTGGCAAAAACTTTTCTATTAAAAATTTTGAATCAGAGGTTGCAAGCCACCTTAAAAAAAACAATATGCAAACCAAACCTGCTATGAAAATCGCTATAGCAGGTTTGATATTGCTATGTATTTTTTTAAAACTATTGCTCAAATAATTAACCAATTTTCGTGCTCCAATCTACATTTTAAAGAAATTACTATAACATAGTTAAATAAGATACATTCTAAGCCTGCTATGCTATGCGGAGAGTTTTCTTGTACTACATGAAAAAGAATTAGCAGAATTTCTATCCATCATATTGACTTCATAGTAGTAATTAATCTATAAAACCATTTAAAACAGTCGTATTTATTATTATATTTTTTATCTTTCTTTTTTGTAAGTATGTATTGATTTCTTCTATAGCTTTCCTCGCTTTCTCCGCTCTTTCTTTTGATTCTTGTTCTTTGTCTTCTTGTTCTTGTACACAACTATCATTCGCATATTTAATTATTCCGGTACTGATAAGCAAAACCAGTTCTTGATAATGCATCTCTAATTCTTTACTCTTCTTCATCAATTCTTTATTCTTCTTCATTACTTCTTTTTTAAAGTAACAGTATAAATTAACTGCTGCAGGAAGCATTTTTTCCGTTATACTATTCTCTACATTGTCCCACGGGTCTTTTCCCTGCACATTGTTGTACACCCCATAATAGGCCAAACGATTTCATATATATCTTCTTTTCCTACTTTCTTAATCATTTTTCTTATATAAGAATATCGTTTAATATCACTACATAAAAATTCCACCAAATCTTTATTGCAAAATAATTGTGGTCCCTTGCCAGTTTGCTCTAGTTTTACCGCCGTCAAATAATTTTTTCCCGTAACATTCAAAGAAGTAAATTTTGCATCGTCGTTATTAATACAATATACTTAAAAAAATTGTATGTTCTCCCCTTTGGACAAACCGCCTCTAAATAAAACTGGAAAAGCGCCTGGTGAGCGAAGCTCTCCACCTATGCTATAGTCAATAATACTTTCATTCTTAACATCCTCAATTCTCTCAAATGGTTTACGAAATGGTTTTGATGTCTCAATATATACTGTTGCTAAATAATTTGTTAGTTGTTTAATAAACAATTCATCTTGTATCGAACCTAACACAAGTGAATCACTAAAAGAAATCATATAATTGAATGAGCCAGCATTGCTATTTTTTATATATTCTCGGCTTTCCTCATCATTGTCCTCACCTTTTTCGTCCTTTGAAGATGACAAGATCCTTTCATCTTTCATCTTTTATCTTTCTTTTAATAGTATTGTTAAAAGCGTTAATGTTGTTAAGAGCGATTTCTTCATTTTTACTTAGCAAATTAGAAAATCCTAAAAGATCTAAAAATACTACTATCATCTATAATCACTCTCCAGCACTATTTTCCTAACCAAAATTTAACTACTAATGGTATCAAAAAAGTTATTTAAGCATTTATTTCTTCTTCAACATTTCTTGCAACATAGTCTATGTAAGAAACCATCTGAAACGTCCAAATAACTATTTCAGGTAGTCTCTCTAACGCCATACTTTCACTTATCTTGTTCACAATAATTTTGGCTCAATTGACAAAATCTTCAAGCTTGTATCAACTGAGTAATTTCTTATATGCATTGCTTTTTCATTATAAACATTAGAAGAAACTATTTTCAGTACCATTGAATTATCTTTCTCTCCAATAAAGGGTCGCAACTCATTAGCATCAATAATTGCTTTATTTTCTCCATCCTTAAGAATCTGAACCGTTTTAATCTTATGTCCATTGACATACATGTCAAAAGATATATTTTCTCCTATGTTTGCTTGGAACAGCAGTGGGCTCACATTATATTTAACAATCAGTCCCTGAGCAAGGAAATCGCTAGGTGCCAACAAAAACTCTCCCCATTTACCTATAGTTAGGCTCTTTTCTCTCTCGTTTAAATTCACGTTTGAAGTAAAAGCTTGCATATTAATTTTACTATCGATACTATTAGGGAAACCATCATAGCCAATATAATTTATTAAAACACTCACCTGGCTATCAGTTAAACTTTTATTACCATGAAGATTAAATGTAACATTTGGTTCAAGTTTTAAATCAATACTTCTCCCACAATTTTCCAAGGCAGATGATGGTATAAAAATCCCCCCCAAAGTACCTGTATATAAATTATGTCGTTTTACTGTTTCTCTGGAAACAAGTTTATCATTAATATACACTTTTAGCTCTGGAACATTTTTGTCATTAAAAATAAATAATTCTGGAGTTGCAGAATAAGAAATATACAAACCAGTATTTACGTAATTTTTAGCCTCCAATCTAATCTTTCCCTGTTTCCCTAACCAAAATCTACCCTCATTTTGTAAAAATCCCTTGCTACACTCTTTAAAAGTTGGCTTCGGTAACGGCTTATCCATTTCGTTTTTAGTCTCAGTTTCTTTGTCATCAGTAATTATATTTAATCCAGGCAATAGACCAGAAGGGCCAATATTAAATATACTAATACCCTTTGGAAAGTCTTCGTTATCCACCCCCATAACTTTAGTATTAAAAGTACCGTTCACAGCAAGTTGAATATAAACAGGCTTGTGAAAATTTTCTTCTTTGTTATCACAAATCTGTTCAACAGGTATACGAAAATCAAATTCTTCTGCTATAGGAAGTATTTTTTGGATTGTACCCTTTTCCGAAGTAATCGTTAATTTAGGAACTTTCCCTGCATTAGCTTGTCTCCAACAATTTGGAACAATTCCTGTTATTTTTAAGCCATCTCTATTTACACTTTTATAATCCATTAATATGTTTGCTTGACCACTTAGCCATAGTGTCCCATCATGTTCATTTCTAAATAAACCAGCTGTTGCCTCCTCTATAAATACACCTTGGTTAACAAACTGTAATCCTTTAGCCGGCCCAATATAACTTACTTTAACCATGTCAGACGGATTCTTCTTAGAAATCTTTAGGCAAAGATTATTATTTGAAGCACTTACCTTTTTTACCTGCTCAGGTGTAATATACATTAATCCTTTGCTATTAGAAATAATCGATTTTGTTTTTAATAATTTATCATTTATAAAGAGCTTTATGACTTCATTGTTTTTCATATCTTGCTTGCTTAACGCATCATAACAAACTGCTAAACCATTTTCACTTATCTTAGTAGAATTCAAATAAATTAATGCATTATTGTCCATTCTACCATAAAAACCATTCTCTAACACAAACCCACTACTAGCATTAACAACAGACAAATCATATGGATGAAAAGAATCTACACTTCTATACGAAAAACCAACTTTCCAGAAGTAGAGACCACTTATTATAAAAATCATAGAAAGAAATGCAAGACCTTTTTTCCTCAAACTAAGCTTATCACTTTTCTCGTTATATACTGTTCTACAACCATCAGCTAAAAGCATTAACATAATAAACATTAAACAAATACTTTCTGTTGCTGTCATAAATGTCAGCGGATGCCAATCTTCAAAAAAGATTCTAAAAAGTTTGATCTTGAAATTTACACCAGGCATAAATATAGCCATAACTAGTAATAAATACAACCCATTAGAAAAATTTAATGTTGGTTGACTATTCAAAAAATAAATTAACGGTATAACCATATAAATCAAACAATAAATGCCAGAAAAGCTTGGATATAAAATAATAATACCTGTCAGTATTCCTATTATTTTCCATTCTTGAATTTTTTTTACTAAAAGCACAATCCCCAACCCACAGATTAAAAACATTTCTCGTAAACACAATGCCAGATTATTAAAATTAATGTTTAATAATCTTCCTAAAAAATCAAACGTATTTTTTAAATTGACATATAAACCATTACCATTTATCAACATTTTACTACCAGCTGGATATACTCCATGATAAAGGCTTGTGGCATAATTCATGTTTTTTATTAATACTTTTGGATTCCCATCTGAAAGCATAAAAGGTGCTAGAAAAATAAATATGCCAATCAAAGCTGCTATACATGCTTCCTTATATTGTTTTTCTCTTACCAGTAAAATGCCAAAAATGGCAGGTACAATTTTAATTCCAGCAGCAATGCCCAATGCAATATATGAAAATATCCGCATATTTTTAGATGTAGATTGGTAACCAAATAAAAAAATCAACATGAATACCAACGTTGGAACAATGGAATTTGCTCTTTCATACGCAAATAAAAAAGGTAAAGAAGTAAGTATGATAAAAGAAAATAACATTTTTTTATAAAAATTACCATTTAAGAATTTGTTAAAAGTGAAAATTAATGAACTATATACAAATATAATATATGTGCCAAATACAAGTGTTCCCATTTGTGTGCTACGCAATATATATGTGTTGCTTTTATCAGGTAAATATCTACCTAAAAAGCCATAAACAACATTTATTAAAGGCGGATATATTACCTTTTGGGAATATGGTTTGAACCCATATTGAATACTATTATAAAAATCCATTAATGCATTGTTTGGATCATTTGCTAAAATATTTATAATACTTTTACCATGAGTTATATATCCAATCAACAAAAAAACAAATAAAAATGAAATCATTCCACCATAAAACATCTGCTCATACCAACTTATATTACAGTATTTATTAACTACATACGTTATAGCAAAAAATGCTGTAATACATAAAATTCCCATAATAAATAACTTATGTACAGAAATATAATTTTCTACAATCTTCAAATTATCAGAAGTATCCATATACCATAAAAAAAATATAAAAGATAACACAGAAATAATATAACTAATTAAGAGCTTCGTCTTATTCTTTTGAAATGTTAAAAGGTCACCCATTTTTATTCCTTTCCCCCTATACAACTTTGCTCACATTTATTCCAATCTATATTTTATTTAATAAAACAGCTATGCATATATGATTAATTCCCAAGAAATCATCAACACTAGCCAGAGTTAACTTATTAGTAAAATCCTGCTATTGAAAATTTTGAATTAGAGATTGCTAGTCTTTTTCATGCTCTAATCTTCATCTAAATAATGTCTTTTTTTCTTAAACATCCAACTACTTACGCATAGAAATGTTATAGTTGAAATTCCAAGACCAAGATACCAACCTTTAGGCACATATCTTAATTCCAACACATGTTCACCTTTAGGAATTTTTACTCCTAACAAGGAAATATTAATTTTGCTAGATTGCATCTTCTTGCCATCAAGATATACATGCCAGCCTTCATCATATGGCATGGAAAAAGAAACAAATTTCCCATCTTGATTAACATTAACATTAAATACTAAATCATCATTAGAAAATTTAATCAGTTTACATTCGTTGTGATTTTGTCCAAGAATTTCTGTATTACATTGATTAGCATATAGATTGTAATCATGTTCATTTAAGATTGTGTATTTAAGTAATGTGTCAAGTCTTTCTTCATCATTCATTTGTATAAATCTCTCATAATTCATATACTTATTATTTATAAATGCTAAAGGATACGTCCTTTTATTAACAAAAACATCTATATCATCATTTTGAAACGCATATACGAATTGCTGAGGTATTTTCCTCTTTATTCCCGTTTTGCTAAGATAATATTTAACTCCAAAATAGTCAAGTAGTTGGTATTTATTATCTATACCATTAATATAATTTAAATGTGCTCCCTTAATATCAGTTGGCTTAAACCCTTGTTTTTTTAAACTCTCAATCATAGGAGGATGTGCTACATATACTCCTATTTTTTGAAGAAAAGTAATATAGTTCGCATTATTTAACGAACAGTAACTTTTCAGTCCATAATATTGTTGTGCTAAAGCATCATTATCTGATGGCGTATTATTTTTATCATAGACCGAATCAAAGTCCTTATATATCCTGTAGAAGGATGTATCAAAAGTTCTAATATTTTTTATTATCATACTACTACAATCATCATAACCATATTTAGTGGTATTATCAAAACTACAGAGTGTTTCACTGCTGCCGTACCATTTATAGTAATTTATAAACACATCCATGAAAATTACTATTACTAAACAAATACAAAGAATATTTTTAATTTCTTTTTTATATCCCCATTTGTTAAATATAAAAGCAATCATCATTGAAGCAAAATATATAAATATAACATTAATAAAATAAACTCTGTTAGCTAACATTACATTAAATAATGCTAAACCATTGATATTACGCCAGTGGCCAATTAATACAACAGAAAAAGCTAAACCAATTATAGATAATATCTCACTGATTATTAGTGTTTTTAAGCACACTTTTTTATTTTCAATGATTTTGCTAATTGCAAAAGCGCACATTAGACAAATTAGTAGGTGAATGATAAATATCCATCTATAATTAACCGTTGAAAAAGCATTTAAGATATATGAAATAAAAGGCAATCCAACCATGATTATAAAACCGATACAATAGTGTAATACATGTTCAGACTTATTTTTTTCAATATGAAAATATTGAAAAAGTAAGGGAAAGCTTAATGCCGTAACATAGCATTCCACGGAAAAATAATCAGTTTCACGTCCAAACATATATCCATAATAACCGGTTGTAATTCCATTTCCTAAAAAATTAAGTCCTAATGATCTTACAAATGCCGTAACAATTATTTTAATATCTGGTAGAAATAACTGTAAATTCCAAAATACGTCCTTTCCTGCATTTAAACGTGAACTGCCCAATGTTAAATACAATTGTGGCAAAATCGTAAAAGCAGATAACATTAAAACAACTATTCCAAAGAAAGCCAGATGCAATACTTCAACAATGATTTTTTTCTTCTTAGACACACACCTAATAGTTAAATAGACTGATGCTAACACACCAACAACGTAAAAATAATAATAAGAATATATACAGATAGAGAAAAGGATTAATAATAAAAAATAATATTTGTGATTATCTAATTTTTTTTCTATAGCCAACAATGTCAATGGAAAATATACTAATATAGTTCCAAGTGCAAAATTTCCGCCCATTATCATAGAATAACCACAAAAACTGTACATAACTGAAGCAATCACTACTGCAAAAGAGTTAATCCCAAAATACCTTGCATAATAAGAAAATGCGATTCCTTCGCAAACCAATTTTATAACAAAAGACCATATCAGCAATTGAGCAATATTATCACGTCCACCTAATAAACAGATATATGTGAAAGGATCAAAATAAACATCAGCATGCGCAAACATACTAGTACCGATCCCCATGCTCCATGACCAAAAAAAACCACCCTGGCAAATACTATCAAACAGATGAATATAAACCGGTAAATTTACCCTTAATAAATCTGAAAGTACTCCTTGAGACAAAAAAGGATAGCCTTGAAAAATATACTTTCTAAAAATAATGCTAGAGAAAAACATTATGAGTAATATTATTGCAAAATTTACATATACATTTTGATATTTTTTTTGTAAACTAATTTTATTTTTCATAGTTATTCACATGAACTCATTAATTTGACTTTGTTTGTTTTGGAATAAATAAATAGCTTTCACAATATTTTAATGTTTTTTTTGTTTTATCTAATCCAAATATATGTTTTTCCATATTTCCTCTAATAGTTTCTATTATTAATCCAGCCATATATATACCAATAGTACATCCTAAAACCCATAAAATGAATTCTTTTTTATAATACCAATTAGAAGCTTTCAATATACTTTTCCAGAGCTGATAACGGAAAAAATTGTGATCATGAAAAAGTAATACTCCAAACGATGCATGGGCTACAAAGTTAATTATTCTATTTTGTTTGATTTCGACATTTTTAAAGAAGAAAAATAAAGCGTAACCACCTAAAATATATAATATAGATGACTCATCATTTGCCAAACTCATTAAAATGGAATACCATTTCGTCTGTGCAAATTTTGTGATTGATAAACACCATATCCCGAATACACTTACCCAAACGCCAAAAAACATATTAAACATTATCAATTTATTATTTGTAATGTTAATTGGATAGCGCTTTACCCACAATGAAATAAAATAAAATAAAATAAATAATGTTAATTCACTAGATAGAATCGGCATATGGTAGTTAATTACTACTGCCATAATTCTACTCACCACTTGAAAATTAAATAATAGGAAAATTAAAAAAAATAAATACTTCTTGCCAATATTCATATTTACCATGGCTAGAAAGGGAATCAGAAGATAAAAAGCCAAATAGGTTGCCGCAAACCCATGGGAATTTCCCAATATAGGAAACAAAACACCAAACCAATCATATTTTGTAAGATGCGTACCTAATATTGCTGCTACTACTGTAAATGCCGTCGAATAGCAAAATACTTGTATCCAGGTCTTTACGAAACGTTCTAATTTAAATTGTTGATTTACTAAAAACCATGTACTTATTACCATGAACGTTACAAAGCATAATTTCCCTCCAGGTACCAAGAAAAACGATAAAAATTTATTAAAACATAAATTCATTTCAATTGCTTTACCATGAACAACGCTATGATGTGCAATTATTAATAACATACACACAACCCTGCATAACTCTATATTTGATTGCCTAATATTCTTATACATATTAAGAGTCCCCTTGTTGAATATGATATATATAGAAGGTCACATACCTAATATAAATACTTATTTTTTTAAATATAATTTCAAAGAATTATGGTTAGCCTTATATGTACCTTGTAAAATATACTTTTTGCTAATTAATACTAATAGTTTATCCCGCAATACCCTTACACCCGTAACTTTATTGCCCCTAAATAAACGTTCATGAACATCAAAAGCTTCACTCGGCACCTCATACATAAGAATAACTTTAGGATTATTTAATGTTAAAAATGCAGCATCATGAATTAAAGCTTTATCGGAAGCAACATCGAACCATTCAACTTTACTATATACACCCGGATCAGACCTATTACACAAAGTATAAAAAAGCGGAATTTGCGGAAAACAATATATTTTATCATCGACTTTGGTATTATAAATTATCGCTTCATATATACCATCATACACAGCCTTGGTCTCCTTAGATAATTTAATTCCGTGTAATGCTGGCACATTAGATACATCTGTTGATTGCCAATAGTTTGACTCATCTGCATTCCACCATGAATAAAAATGTATAAGTTTTTTATCAATACATTGCAGTGAAAAAAATACACAAATAATAATTATTCCAATTCTTGGCACCCATCCTAATTTAAACTTAGTGTTGTTAAGAAAAATTGCTAAACAGAAAGCTAAACCTATAGGAGCTTGTCCCTCAACAAGCCCGCCAGAATTACCACAAGCAAAAGAAATAGCAATGTATGTAGTAACAATGGCAAAAGGCAGCAATAAATTTATATGTTTTTTAGAATTGTGATAAAAATCAAAAAGTAAGATTAACAATAGTATAAGCGAAATTGAACTCGCAACGTAAAATATTAGTAGTGGTAAAACTGGTGGAAGAGTTTTTGACATTTCAAATTTTAATGCCAAAGCTTCCTTATGTGCAAGCAGAAATATTCCTATAGACACTAAAAATGCATAGCCAAACAATAGGTAACAATCAAATGTTCTTTCCCAATCTTTTTCAATATATTTAGTCTTAAAATCAGCTGAAATATTAAGCACTTTATCCTGCAGTTTTATTTTAATTACTGAATGATTTAAAATAAAAAATATAATAAATGTTAATAAAGTAGAAATTAACTCTTTTTTATATAAAACAGGAACATGCCTCGAAGAAATCAACCAATTAAAGAGAATTACTTTAATGCCTCCTTTAGCAGTAAGTGCATCACTACCAACAGAATTGAAAAACGTGATTAAGCTACCATTCACATATAATAGTAATAAAACTAAGCATATAGGAATAATGACAGCAAGAAAAAATTTTAAAAAAGCTTGTATAAAATCTCTCATTTCTATTTGCAAGTAAAATTTAAGGAAAACTAACGCACAGAGTATATATGCAAATAAGATCAATCCATTATTTTGCTTGATTAAAATTACAGAAGCACAAGCAATACCACAAATCATTATATTAACACTCTTTTTATTAACTATGATATCTCTAATTGATAATAGAAAGAAAAATAATGTAAACATTACAAAAATATCCATAAATCTGATATAATCATAAAACACCTCAGCTACCTGTGTTTGAAGATATAAAGCTGAAGTTATAGTAGCAACAATTGCAATCCAATTTTTAAAACAAAGGCGAAATGACAAATACAAAATAATGGTTATTAAAGAGTAAAATGCAACACCCAATAATCGCAAGTAAATAATATCATACCCAAAAAACTTTGTGAAAAAGGCAATGGTATACATATAAAAAGGTGGAAATAAATATTCAAAATCTCTATATGGTGATAATCCTGAATTTATACATTTGGCATAATAAGTATACCATCCCTCAGGAAAAGGCATAAAACGATTATGCAACAAAAAAGCATAGAATGAAACAGTAATGATGATAGCCGATATTCCTATTAATATATCTGATTTTGCTTTCAATTTATTAATCATTTTTTAAAAATTTATCCTTTTCTCTTCCACAACCAACGGCCTATGCATAACTCTAGTATTAATATTCAGTACATACTCACCTAGTAACCCAATAAAAAATAGTTGAACTGATCCCATAAAAAATATGCCTATAATCATCGGTGCTGTGCCTAATGGGAAACTATTCCACCATATTAATTTAGCAATCAAGTAAAATAACGCTACAAGCATGCAAAGGGCAGAAAAGGTAAATCCTGCAATTGTCGCAAGACGTAAACCAACTTTAGTATATGAAGTGAAACTTAACATAGCTGCATCATATAAAGTATACCAGTTATTATGAGTATGTCCTGCTCTTCTTTTGGCTTGCGTATAGGTTATATCTTTTCGTTTATAACCTAGCTCTGCAACAATTCCTCTCAAGAATGGGATTGGATCATCTAATTTGCGCAATACGTCTACAAAGCTTTTATCAAAAAGTCCTGTTCCGGTAAAATGTTCAATTTGTTCTACTGAAGACATCTTTTTGATTAATTTATAATAACAGGAACGCAAAAAGCGTATAAATTTATTCTCTTCGCTTTGAGTTTTGATTGCAGAAACAATTTTATAACCTTTTTCCCATTCAGCTACAAATCTGTGTATAAGACTAACTGGATCTTGAAAATCACAACACATATCTATTGTGCAATCTCCTGTTGTTTGACAGATAGCATAAAATGGAGAGTTAAATTGTCCAAAGTTTTTAGCATTAAAAATAGCTTTTATTTTTTTATTGACTTTGCATAAATCTTCTATTTTATCTCTCGTTCCGTCTATAGAACAATTATCAATAAAAATGATTTCATAATCATATTTTGGCAAATAAGTTGCGAATTCATTAATTACTGCTTCACTCATTGGGCCAACATTTTCTTCTTCATTATAACAAGGAATAACTACGCTTATTTTTTTCATATTTTTGTCACCTGTGTTTTGTTATATCGTTATCATTTAAACGTCCAAAACTTGTTCAGCACAAAGTTTAGCGGTATCGTCACAATCAGTACTAAAAGCGGTGCTATTATATCAGATATACCGCACCATTCAACCAAGGCAAAAAGGATTGCAGTTCCAACCAAAAAAGACACCCCATAAGAAATATATGTTCTAAATAATGCTCTAAACCACGTAGTACTTGATTTAAATACATACTTATTATTCCAGTAAAAAGCATTAAACACGCTTATGATCCACGATAAAACATTGGCAATCATATAATAGCAACCTAGCCACAAAAACAAATAATATGTTCCCAAGCCAATAGCTGTATTTGATAAACCAACAATGCTAAATTTAATAAACTGTATAGCTGCTTCTTTGGATTTTAATGCATCTAAAAGATTATTTAACATTTTTCTTTTCCTGTTGTTTTATTGCAATAAGTGTTTCTATCCCCTTTTGAAAACTAGTACTTGGTTTCCAACCGGTATCTGCGGTTAAAGTTCTAACATCAGCTTCTAAATGCATTGCCTGATCTTTTAAATAAGGTATTTCGCCTATTCCTAAAGGAAGAGTAGGATTAATACTATCACGTATTATCTTCATAAATTCTTTTAAAGGTTTTGTTTGACCGCTACCTAATACATAGACAGCACCATCTTTACCTTTTAATGCCATTCTATAAAAAGCATCCGCTGCATCATCGGAATACAGATAATCCCATATTTGTTCTCCCGCTGTTAGAGATGGTTTCTCTCCAGCTAATAATTTATCAATTACTACACTTATTAGCGTTTTGGGTGCGTCATTAGGGCCAAATGTACTAACTACACGTGGCCAAATATGGCGAATGCCATATTCTTTGCACATCGTTCTAGTCATTTGTCCTGCACATAGTTTAGCCATGCCATAGCCACTACTTGGCTTTGTAATACTATCCGGATGTATAATTCCATCAATTCTGCCATATTCTGCTTGACTACCGGCGCCTACAAACACTTTACATTGCAGTGCGTGTGCTGCTTCTACAGCATCTAATGTATATTTCACATTGGTATTTTGCATATACATATTTAGTCTGTTATTATTGTTTTGTGTTCCTAACCAGGCCAGATGAAAAAAAACATCACAAGACTTGCCTATGAGTTTAGGCAAGTCTTTTATATTGTCTAAATCACATTCTATCTTATGTATATAAGGACTGTTAATGATATTTTTAGTGCGTTTTGAACCTGGATGGCAAACTACATATGTCTCTATTCCTTCTTTAGCCATTTTTCTGGTTAAAGCCGACCCTAATACTCCTGTTGGCCCAGTAATTAATGCTGTTTTCATAAATACTTCCCCCATTACTTACGCAAATAAATGCTCTACTGCTTTGCCAATTTCATCTTCCTGAATATCATGAAAGACACCCAAAGTATAGTCTTTCTTTATAAGTACTGCCGTAATAGCAGTACTTGTTTGTTTTTTATCTTTATGAATAGCTTGTAAAATGCCATTTAAACCAAACCATTCTTTTTTCATTTCAACATGAGTCAATATTTTGTGACATACTTTTTCTATTCTTTCAGCGTAATCAGCAGACAAATAACCCCTCTGTACAGAAATATTGTTAGCTGTTATCATGCCTAATGCTACAGCTGAGCCATGTGGAATAGCATAATCGCTTACGACTTCATAAGAATGTCCAAATGTATGAGCAAAATTCAGCAAAACACGTACTCCTTTATCAAACTCATCTTCCTCAATAAATTTCTTTTTGAAATTCAAAGAAGTTTTGATGTATTCTGCTAGTTTTGTATAGTTGTGGTTTAATAAAACGTCTATATCTTTTTCTATCTTTCCTAGTCCATCTTGTCCTGCGATAATGTTAAATTTAACTACTTCACCTAAGCCGCTGCA
>Ga0070399_1003228_pt1 | contig 14728 bp, 11 predicted proteins | sample BioMet4_FD_61217 | JGI IMG/M metagenome (GOLD analysis project Ga0070399, IMG submission 61217) | Microbial communities from bioreactor (seeded with sewage sludge) at LBNL, California, USA - Biofuel metagenome 4 (version 1) | ecosystem: Engineered > Bioreactor > Anaerobic > Unclassified ... | reverse complement strand
TACAAACTCTTTGGGGAGGTCAGTGGACTTCCCTTTTTTTTACTGTGGCAACCGTGTCAATATCATTTACTTGCCCTCATACTGTCAATCTTTTGGTTTTATCGGACAGCAATAATTTTTTTTCGTGAAGAACATTCTGATTAAAAATGTTTTGGATGCTTTCTGACAAAGGTATGAAAATTAGATGAATCTAGGCTTTTTACCTTAGTTTCACCCGAATGATTCATATTTGTGCTTTTGTTTTCACTTATCACTACCCTATTGAACCCCCAAGTCTATTCCAAAGTTATTATTAACACAAGAATAGAGTCTTATCAGAAATAGATAGTGTCATTATGGAGCTTAGCGATTAAGTTCTTATTGATAAGATTTGGTGTATTAATAGTGATAAACACAGTTAGCTTCCGGATTAAAATAGAGCTTGATATAAATACTATAGATCACTTATTATAAGCTATTTATCTATATATAAAACTTAATATAATTAGCATTCCGAGCTTTATGTCGTTTTTTATTTAAATGTTGAACCATCCCATGTCAGTACAATAGGCCGCAATATGTCTTTTACTTTGTCCTTATTATCAGTTGAGGTCAACGGTGCGGAACACGAAATAGTTATTTGATCATTATCTGCAGATAGACTAGCACTAGTTAAGATAAACTCAGTCATTGAGTGTAAAGAGTCTTTGGCAGTTATTGACAACTGATTTTGGGCATTAATGGAAACCGACTCAACAGAAAATAATTGGTTGCCTTGATTTGTAGAAGGAATGAATAGCTGTTGCCAACATTGAGTGTAGAATGACACCTCACTCTCTGGTTCCGGTGTAAGCCATGTCTTAACCATGCAAAAAACAGAATCACCGCCAATGTAAGAAAGCCTTTTCAATTGAACAATTGTAACTTCATTAAGTTTCGCTTGTAAATAGTTGGCATTAACAACAACTATTGAACTTTTTCCTTGCAGTGCGTTATCTACTTCCCCTATCTGGCCAAGACCTATGAAATCAATCATTTCCGTCCTATGTTTTGCGTCGATATAAGGAATGATTTTATCTGGCATTGTACGCCATATTTCAGCCATTGATTTGCTCATCCCATCAAGGCATACGGCAAAAAGTAATATTAATAGTGCTGTTTTCTTCATGTGTGCATTTACTATTTCAAAGCAATTCCATCTTAATTGTTTCACAAAGATAGCGAAATAATTAATTAATGACAAGTAAATTATATTATTTTTAAGAAGCCTTTGGTTCGTTATATATAGATCGCTCAAGCATTAAAATTGAATGTTAAAAAAACAACAAAAAGGTTGTTACATCATATATTATATGTAATTTTACCCCACTTAACACACATTTAAACTATAGAAGTTATGAAAATCAAGCATCTATCTGTGTCTGTTTGTATCATGGCAGGCGCGTTATTGGCAAGTTCCTGTGTAGGTTCATTTGCCATGTTCAACAAGTTAGCTATGTGGAACAAGAATGCTACCAATAGCAAGTTCCTCAATGAAATCATCTTTTTGGTGATTACTCCAGCCTATGGATTTGCCGCAACTGCTGATGCGTTAGTGCTCAACACCATCGAATTCTGGACAGGAAATAATCCTATGGCCATGAAAGTTGGTACCACAAAGCAAGTGATGGGCAATGATGGCAAATACTATGCGGTGACAACCAATAAGGATGGGTATGACATCAAGACCCCTAAAGGTGATATGATTTCTTTCGTCTATGATAAAAGGACCGACTCTTGGTCTCAGATCCAAAACGGAAAGAAGACAGAAATCTTCCGTTTTAATCCTGATGGCACCATTCAGGCTAATCTTTCTAATGGAGACAAGATGAATGTAACAGCAGATGCCAATGGTGTTTATCAGGTGCAAATGGCTGTTAACAATGGCATGTTCTTCGCTGCAAGATAAACAAATTCAAAGTTTTACAAATCACTCTAAATTTTTTTGGTGGGTACAATGCTATGACGCCCTTCAATTAATACGTCCCTTGGCGCTCTGCTCTGATTAACAGAAAGAGCTGCCAAGGGTTATTGTTTTTTTTCAGAACTGCACAATGTCCCAGGTAATCTTTTTAATCTTATAATTTAAATTTAAATATGCGCCTTAAAACTTTACTCTTTACATTATTCGGTATATGCTTTTCTACTGGTTTAACCGCTCAAAACCTTTACGATGTCTCAACGGCATATCTGACAAACAATGGTTTCGACGATCATTTTGATTATGCTATTGGTGAAACGGGCAACGTGGCTCAGGAGATTAAGGATGTATATAGCTGGACAAAAGACATTGCAGTTAACTACACAATCACAGGAGTATACCAGATAGGTACAGCGAAAACCTTCAACGGAACTTCTATTCCATCTGTGGGATATGATGGAACTTCGAATGGTGGTGTGCTTGCACTAAGTACTGGATGGTCACAAGCAATGAAATTTTATCAAACAGTCACTTTGCCAGCTGGTACATATACGCTTGCTTCTGCTTTCTTTAACGGGAGCGACCAAACCGTTGGTGCTTCAATTGTGGGCTGGATTCCTAATACTGGAGTCTCCAAAATCTCAACTATTGGCTCTTTCCCTATAAAGGCTTGGACTCCAGACTCCATCACATTCACAATTACTGAAGAGACCACAGGAAAGATCCAAGTAGGCTTTCTCTCCACTCAGAGCGCTGGAAGCGGCGTTCATGCCAAGGTTGTACTGGACTATGTCAAGTTGCTTCGTACCACTCCCATTGGAACGGCAGACGTTGATTTGAAGAAAAAAGTCTTGGCTGGGGACATAGCTAAGGCTATTACCCTACTAGCTTCTGGTACTGGTTCGTCAGTTGATGTATTTAAAGCAGTGATTGACGAGGCGCAGGCGGTCTACGATAGCAATGCTACTACAATTTCCGAAATATATGCGGAACAAGATAAATTAGCCGCTGCAACAGATGTGTTTTTGTGGGCTAATCCTACTGGAGATAAGCCGACTGTAATTACAAACAAACGTTATGCACGTGGAGCAACCATGGCTTTTGGTCGAATCAGTGTAACTGGTACTAATGTGACGGAGCAAGGTATATGCTGGTCCACCAATTCAGAGCCTACGATTAATGATAATCGCGTCACGAATTTCATTGATAACAATGGCGCTATTTATTGGATAAAGAACCTTCAGCCTTCCACTAAGTATTATATGCGAGGCTACGCCATCACAGGAGGTCGTCAGGTTGCCTATGGTGATGTCCTCAAATTTTACACCATTCCTCGTGGAACCATGAGTTATACCATGCGAACTGATGGTGATGCTGCTGCTCTAGCACGCATCAATTCAGCAATGAATAGTGCTGTGAATTGGTGGAATAATCTCACTTCTATACAAGGTGTGAGCTTTAATGTAGGGTATAATTCGGGTACCCCTACAGCCGATTGTTCTTATGGTGGATATATCCGTGTTGGACCAAATTCATCCTATCAGCGCACAGGTACAATGCTTCATGAGATGGAACATGGTGTTGGTGTTGGTACACAAGATGTATATTGGTTTAACGAACTTCGTACAAATGGAGATCGAGGCTATTGGCTCGGTGACCGGGCGACCGATGTTCTGCGCTTCTGGGATAATGACGATAACGCCAGAATCAATGGTGACACGCAGCATTTCTGGCCATATGGCATCAATGGAGCCTCTGAGGATAATGGCACTGATGAGCTTTACATTGCTCAATCACTAATTGTTCAGGGATTTGGAGAGGACGGTCTTCCTGCACCAGCAGACTTTGCTACACCGGCGTATACATTTGACCAGGAGGACAATGTGAAGTATTATTTGAAGAATGAGTCAGAAGATTGTGGCCTTTACACATCTTATTTGATAGAAGCCGATCAAGGAAAGGTGATGTTAAGGATGATGACCAACGAAGAAGCAACAGCCAATGATAGTGTCGCATGGAAAGTTACGTTTAATCCAGTCCGTAGTTTCTATGCTTTTCAAAATGTAGCTACTGGTCATTATCTTACCTACATGGTAGCTAACTCGGGTATGGCAGCTACGACGTCAAGTTCTCCTGGGGTTAATAACTTATTCCACCTTATGCGCAGTCGGGTGAACGCTATGGACGCTTCTGATCTTCGTGGTTATTGGATAATACATAATGATAGGAGCAAAACTCCAAACACCATGACGGCAAAAGATGCATCTTCTGTCATTAATTCAACATTTAATCTTAGCAATGGAGCCAAAAGCCAAAGATGGTTGATTCTTACTCAGGACGAAATGGGTAAGATGGAGTCTGCTGCTAAGGCAGCATTTGGTAAACAATTTACCGACTATATAGAACAAATTCGTAAGCTTCGCAATACTCCACATTCAGAAGATGTCGCAGGAACTGATGCCGAATTAGACTCACAAATTAGTTCATTGGAGGCCCAAAACACCACAGCAACAACAGCAATACAAGTGTCCGAGTTAGTTAATAGGGCTAAGGTAGCAGGTTTTAATTTCTTAGCAGCTGCAACACCGCTATCAACAACTCAGCCTTTTGACATCACATTTATGATTAAAAATCCTGGTATGGACAATACGGCAGGATGGGTTGGATCACCAACGCTCAACTATTCGTGTGCTGAGTACTATATGACAACATTTGATTTTGGGCAGACTATTTCTCAGATTCCTGCTGGTACCTACCAACTTAAGGTTCAGGCTTTTCAGCGCCCAGGCTCTTCAGCCCAAGCTTATAGCGATTATGTAGCCAATATCAATATGGTATCGACATTTATATATGCTGGTAGTAAAAGTCAGAAAGTTGTCAATGCAGTTTCTGAAGCACAATTAGCCAAGGTAGGAGTAGGCACCGAGTCAACCCTAGCCTCTACCCCATCTACTTATATCCCTAATAACATGCAGTCGGCAAGTGCATACTTTGGTAAAGGATACTATGACAATGAGGTTTTCACGGAATTAGCAACTGATAGTAGTGATTTGAAAATTGGTATTCGTTGCGGTTCAAGCAGTGATATGTACTGGACAATATTCGACAACTTCCGTCTCTATTATTATGGCAGTATGAAGGCTGATGTCGTTTCTGGTATCAAGAATTTACCATTGAATACTGTTAATCAGGCAGATAAATCTTCTTTTGATATTTATAGCATTGATGGTCGACTATTGCGCCGAAATGCTATTAATCTAGATGGATTGTCCCATGGGCTATACATTATTAATGGAAAGAAGGTGATTCTTTGATATTCAATGATGTGAAGGTGTTTTGTCCATTGAATAAATACTGACCATAATAGGTCCCAGAATTGAAAGGTTTTCTCAAATGAGCGTATTCGATTCTGGGATTTTATTATATTTGTTCTAATGAAAATGGATGGTATTAACAACAAAGCAGCGTTCTGAGAACAAAATCTTATCGCTTTTATACAGAAAGTACGGCAATCGATTAAATTTACCGAAATATTGACATTATAAATTAAATAATTATCTATATTTGTCATATAGATTCATTTCAATAGGTTAAGGTTAGTTTTTTAAAAGGTTAAAAGACCCCAACCAGAGTAGTGATACTGAGGGTTGGGGTGTTTATTTGATAGTTATTCAAAATTTTATTATCCAAAAGTTGCATAATTTAATGATGTAATTTTTGAATGACTATCTTAAATCTGTATTTACTATGCTAGTAAAACCTACATTCTTTATACAATTAATTGTATGTTTTATTAGTGAATAGTTGGAGCAGCCTTATGGTCTTATCGTAAAAATAACTATCTTTGCAAGAGTAACAACAGAGATATCTACTATCAATGAATAAGATTATTATGGTTTGTGCCGCGTTGCTTATTGCTACGTCTGGCTTTGCTTCCGAAAAAATGGATTTAAAATCACTTACTCAGAGCGAGTTTGCCGCAAAGCGCCTCACTGGAATTAACCCCATCTCAGGGTCTGATCAATATGCTCAGATTTCAGCAGACGGAAAGCAAATTGTTCAATACTCTTTCAAAACAGGCAAACAGACTACAGCTCTCTTTGATGTAGCCAACACTCAAGGTGAGACTATTGATTCCTTTGACGGTTATATCATGTCGCCAGATGGTACGCGGATGCTCATACGTACTAGAACACAACCAGTTTACCGTCGTTCTTATAAGGCTGTATTTTACATCTACAATATTCGTACGCGCAAACTCGAAAGACTCTCTGAAGGAGGACCTCAGCAATCGCCAGTTTGGTCGCCAGATGGTAACCAAGTTGCTTTTGTGCGCGACAATAACATTTTCCTTGTAAAGCTCCTGTATGACAATAGTGAGAGCCAAGTTACCAAAGATGGCAAGCTGAACGAGGTCATTAATGGTATCCCAGATTGGGTTAATGAGGAGGAATTTAGCTTTAACACAGCCATGACTTTTAATGCAGACGGCACAATGTTGTGCTGGATACGTTATGATGAGTCAGCTGTGAAACAGTATTCACTTCAGCTTTTCAAGGGAATGAATCCCGAGAAAGAAGATTATGCCGTATACCCAGGTTCTTATAGCTATAAGTATCCTAAAGCTGGTGAAGTTAATTCTGAAGTATCTGCTTGGAGTTATGACATCAAGAGTCACCGCACTCAAAAACTAGAAGTTCCCCTAGGCAAAGAGGATTATATGCCTCGAATACTTTCAACTAATGATGCAGGTAAGATAATTGTTTATACAATGAATCGGCATCAAGATGAGTTGAACCTTTATGCTGTCAATCCTCGTAGTACTGTGGCAAAGCTTTTGATCAAGGAAAGTGTACCAAAGTATGTGAAAGAAGAGGCTATGGAGTCAATTGTTATTGACAAAGATTACATCCTTATGCCTTCCGATCGTGATGGTTACATGCATCTTTATCTCTATAATCAGAACGGTCAACTCTTGCGAAAGATTGGTTACGGTCAGTATGATATTACCGCTGTTTATGGTTATGATGCACAGACTGGCGATGTTTACTATCAAGCAGCAGCTTTAAACTCTCATGACAGGCAAGTATATGTGACTGAAAAGAATGGAAAAACCTTGCGACTAACAGACCAAGAAGGTTGGAACAGCGCTATATTTTCGGCCGATTTCAAGTATTTCATCAATACTTGGAGCGATAGGAATACACCTTATGTCTATACCACAAGGAGCAACAGCGGAAAGGTAATTGCTACAAATCTAGACAATAAAGAGCTGCAAACTAAGACCCGGAAATATGGTTGGACGCCCACAGAAATGTTCTCGTTCATTACATCTGAAGGTGTGAAGCTTGATGGATGGATGGTGAAACCAGCTAACTTCGACGCCAACAAACGCTATCCCGTGATACTTTTCCAATATAGTGGACCAGGTAGTCAGCAGGTCATTGATTCATGGAACATTGGGTCAATGGGACAAGGTGGAGCCTATGATCAGTATTTGGCACAACAAGGCTTCGTTGTGGTTTGTGTTGATGGGCGAGGCACTGCTGGACGCGGAGCTGAGTTTGAGAAGTGCGTCTATCAGCGTCTTGGCCTATATGAGGCGAAGGATCAGGTGGAAACAGCTCTCTATTTGACTAAACAACCCTGGGTGGACAAAGAAAACATCGGCATTTGGGGGTGGTCGTACGGTGGTTATTGCACTCTCATGAGCATGAGCGAGGGCCGACCGGTGTTCAAGGCAGGGGTGTCTGTGGCACCTGTGACGAGTTACCGTTTCTATGATTCTGTTTACACAGAACGTTTTATGCGTACACCTAAAGAGAACCCAGACGGCTACAATGATAATGCTATCACTCGTGCGGGTAAACTCAATGGAGCGCTTCTGCTGTGTCATGGTGTGGGCGATGACAATGTTCATCCTCAAAACACCTTTGAGTATGCTGAGGCTTTGGTGCAAGCTGACAAGGACTTCAAAGAGAATTACTATACCAATCGCAATCATAGTATCTTTGGAGGAAATACTCGCAACCACTTGCTTCGTCAGATTACTCAATGGTTTCAGGAGCATTTGATGGACAAATAAACAATTATATTTTTTCATGAAACACAATATGGCAGCACTTGTTGCGCTATTTTTGGTAATAACATCAAGTCATGCGGCTAATTCGTTGACACTTACAGTACGCAATGACTTGCCGATGCAGCGCCAACAGCTCATTGAAGTGGATATGGATAGCGTGCGTGCAAAGCTTGAGCTTAAGTATGATGAGGCTTTCGTTGTCCTCAACACGATGGAGCAACAAGAAACTTATCAAGTAACCTATGATGGAAAGTTGCTAATCGATGCTGCAGTGAAACCGCGTGGAACCACCAGCTTTACCATTATGCGAGGTACTCCTGAACCTATGCGTTCTTGGGTTGAAGGTAAACTATATCCATTACGCAAGGATGACATTGGTTGGGAAAACGACAGAGGAGCCTATCGTGTTTATGGTCCAGCTTTGCAAAAGTCAGGTGAGAAAAGCTATGGCATCGATGTGTGGACAAAGAACTCTAAGGAGTTGGATATGTCTAGTCGATACTACAAAGACTATGAGGGTAATATTACTGGATGGGCAAATGCTGAAAATGGACAGAAGAACAAGAAGATAAATCTTAACACATCGTTCCACCTGGATCATGGTGACGGTCTCGACTGCTATGCAGTAGGTGCTACGCTTGGTTGTGGGGCGCCGGCCTTGATGGTTGATGGAAACTTAGTGTTGCCTTATTGTTATAAGACTTATAAGATATTAGATAATGGACCTCTACGTTTCACGGTTGAACTGACATTTAATCCAACGCGCATCGGCAATGATGAAAATGTAGTGGAACATCGCATCATAAGCCTTGACAAGGGATCTAATTTCAATCACATGACCGTTTGGTACGAAGGTCTAAGTAAGCCTCATGACCTCGCGGCCGGTGTTGTAATACACTCTGCTGACAAGGAGAGTGTTGTTATTGGAAACAACTTTGTGCAGTACGCCGACCCCACAGACCAACCAGAGAAATATGGGTTTCAGCTATATGTAGCTGCTCTGTTCCCTAATGGTGCAGCAACACAGAAACTTATGTATGACCGGCCTTCAGATGGTGTTGAGGGTCATGCGATTGGCATAAAGCGTGGTTTGAAGAACAATGAACGCTATTCTTATTTCTTCGGAAGTGCCTGGAGTGAATATGATGTACGATCTCAAGCCGAATGGCAAATACGTATTAATGATTATATGAGTGCCTTTGCACATCCTCTACTGATAGAAATAAAATAAGCTTCCATATGGAAGCTTATTTTATCTTGTATATAGTTGACTATCAGTCGTTAATTATTCCAGCGGCGTGCCACTGCTCTATGACTTCACGCACATCTTTCAATGCCTGATCATAAGGCAATGGAGTGTTCTCATCAAGTTGATAGTTAGCCTGTAAAATGGTGACTAAATCCTCTTCGGTAAAGTCTTTTCCTTGTGTCTCCTGCCAAAGAAGTGCCGAACTTTCGTTCATGCTTATAATATTACTGAAGTCCATATTTTCTTTACCCTCAGCTACTATGATGTTTTGTCCGCATACTTTGCGAAGATTAAAACCAGTCTTTGCTTTCATATCTTCAAATTTATCATTATCATTAAATCGGTCCAAATATAGGAATCCATACTCTTCTGTAAGCGCCCAAGAGATATCGTCGCAATGGTAACAATCCTGTCCATAGCCATGAATATATCCGCCACTTCTTACCGTCTGTCCGATCTGGTTTGGATCGCCCTTTCCTATAGAATCCGATAGCAGTGCCCTTCACATCTATCAAACGGCATTGTTCAGTGCCGAGGTTACCATCTCCACGCAGCGTTACCTTGTCTCCGACTATTTTATCTATGCGGTGTAGAACATAGTGTTTTGGTTCGATTTCTGCCAAAACGGCGTCGCCTACCTTGGGGTCCGTTGCCTTTCGCAGCAACGCTTTGTCACGATTGTCTTCCAAGAAAGGACGCATGGAAAATCCTCGCAAAAGAAGTGTAACTGTGTGGCCTTCTTCCATAAACTTGATAATTTCCGGAATGAGTACTTCATTGGGTAAATATAGATTTCTTGTCTCAAGTTTACTGTTTGACTTGAGACTTTCATTATTGTCAGAGTGGTTTTTGTTCATAGAATAGTAGTTAATTAATACGGATGGATTGGCTGCATATTTCGGCTGCCTCGCGGTTGGGTAAGCAATGCAAGGTGAAACACCCCGTTGTCTCAATAAGCAGAGTTATGTTATTACAAATATGGTTGAATATATTCTTATCCCATTTCATCGTTGAGCAGGCAGGCAACAACGAAGCAAAGGCTTCCACAGGTTGAAGTTTCTCCACTGAATTTTTAACATCACGTTCAATACGTGTTATCGCACCAAGTCGAGCTTTCACATTCCGGTAACAAGGTGTCTTTCCACTCCAAGGACTGCCATATACCCATGCCTCTCCATTGAGAATACGAACAATAGGGTTATCATCGTTCATCAGATCACAGTCTGGAAGGTGGCGTAGCCATGAGCTGACTTGAGTCGACTTCCCTGTTCCACTCTTAGCAATGAATGCATACCCCCACCCTTTCTGCCTTACAAGCGATGCATGAATGAGCAGCGTCTGCTGCTTACTACTGGCAAAAGCATATACTAACATCAATGCATTGTTTAAACCAAAGCATCTCATGTTATAGTTTCCATTGAGTGCACACATATAGTCCATAAAGTCTTTGTCGGTTATAAGAAGACTACAGTTGGCGTTATCTAAGTTCTTGATGATGTACTGATAACCACCATTTGACAACAAATCCACTATGGTATCACCATTTCCGGTGTCAAAGGTGCGTATGCGCTCGCGCTCGGCTTGAGGCCTAGGAGACAATTCGTCATCTACCGTGAGCTGAAATAGGGGTTCTTCTCCTTTAGGTGCATCTATCCTAAAGGGCTCGAGTGATGGCAGAAGCCCCATGTTGTTGTATGTGCTCTCCTTGAAAACAAGGCGAACATAGAAATCAGCGATTCGGAAATGATGGGTTTCTCCTACTGCCATGGTCCATATTTGGATTGTTGGGTAATGGTCTTTCAGGAGCCTTTTTGCTCATTTTCGGCTCTTTAGGTGCCTCAGTATCGCTCGACTTGGATTCTTCCGTAGCCTTTATCGGCTGATAGTTAAACTCTGAAGTCTTGATATATTTGATAGTATAGCGTCCACCTTCCAAATATTTCTTACGCAATTTCAGATATTTCTTCTCTGCCTTCTTGAGTGTCGGGGCAAAGGAAGTGATACAAACAGCATCTTTGAAACCAATGCCATCTAAGTAATTTCGCAATTGATAGGAATAATCACTTCGACCATACAGGAATTTTGTCTTTGAGTCAATGTATGCGGAGTCAACACTTTGAATCTCGGTGAAGTATACTGTAGAGTCATTATAGGAGGCAGCAAAGCCATACATATATATTGTTTGAGGCTCATTAATGGCTGAAGCAGTCAATGTTGTTAGCACCATCACCACCATCAGAAGATATTTTCCCAGTTTCATGTTGTTAATTTTCTTATTTATCGTTTGGTTACAAAGTTACGAAAAAATTATTCTGTACGTCTCTGTTTAAATGTTTTTTATGATGTAATGTACGTATAAAAGCAAGATAGTGTATTGTCCGAATCTTAGTTTTGATTCAGTAGGGAATTAATAACAAAACAAACATCAAATTTAGTTTTATGTAAAAAATAACATTTATACTATATCGAAGCTGCAGGAGTGGACACTGTGAAGGAACTACGTCATCGTGTTGCTGCCAATCTACAGGCAAAGTTAGAAGAAATCAACAATGCTAAAATCTTAGTCGACCGAGTCCTTCTGTTGTAGAGTTTCAAAAGATGATGGATCAAGCCAAGGAGTTGCCAGCTGTTATGGAATACTAATCATCCGCTTCTGGTTGATTCATATTTTTTTCGGAATTTAAATAGCATGGCATCCATATGCTCCAATGAAATCGAACCTTTGGTGCAGTGATTCAAATTGATTCACGTTGTGATTCAAATTGATTCACGTTGTAATTCAAATTGATTCACGTTGTAATTCAAATTGATTCACGTTGTAATTCAAATTGATTCATTGTGCGGTATGTAACCAACCCCAAAGCGATGGCTTTTCAAAGCTTTGCCAAAATAAAAGAAATTCATAAGAATCGATTGAATTATTGGTTTGACTATGCCCTATTATTTAGTTGGCAATCTGATTGAATGCAATAAAAGAAAAAGAATCTCCGGCCTCAACGTAAACTACGATTTTTTTAGGCTGTCCGCTAATATTTGGTTTGATCTGAACAGAAAGTAGTGCATTATATATGCTCGCTGTGCAATCTACGTTATCAAACTCTTTTTGGATATCCGTACCCATCAGGTAATGGTCTTCATTATTCACCTTCACTGATGTTATCCAAAATGAACTATAGTTTGTGCAAAGAATACTATAAAATCCACCATCGGCAGGAACATCAAAGGTTTTATTTTTTTCGTTCCAAGCTTGGTTGGAATGCCATTTCATGGGGTCCCAATCACCATCAAGGATGGAATGATCACATGATGTGAAAATGAATAACAGGCTCAAAGTTAGTATCAAGAATTCAAAAGATTTTTTCATGTTATTTGACGTGTTGATTATGATTGTTAGTTCTATAACGCAATGTTAGCGAGAAACTTGCATTGAAGTCAAAAAAATATTGAAGGTTTTCATTAGGTTATATTTTGAATATTTCATATATTTGTAATTCGAATAATCTGTTTAATAAATTCATTAAATAACAATCTGACATTATGGAAAATCTTAACTATCAACGTTATGCTAACAAATTAGAGGCTTTGCTTCAAAAATCAGCTAAAAATTTTACCAAGGATGATATTATTAAATTGGTAAATAACCTAGGGATTAGAATGATCAATTTTATGTATCCTGGAGGAGACAACCGTTTGAAAACCTTAAACTTCGTACTCCACTCACCAGATTATCTTGATACTATTCTAACCTCTGGAGAACGTGTGGATGGTTCGTCCATTTTTAGCTTTATTCAAGCAGCAAGCAGCGACCTCTATGTCATGCCGAGATTTTCCACAGCTTTCCTTGATCCCTTTGCGGAGAATAATGATACGCTTTGTATGCTGTGTTCTTTCTTTGATCGTGATGGACAACCGCTAGCTTCAGCACCGGAATATACGCTAAAAAAATCAATGCAGGCTTTTCGTGATAAGACTGGCATGGAGTATCATGCAATGGCTGAACTGGAATATTATGTTGTTACTCAAGATGACGAAGTATTCGCATCTACAGACCAGAAGGGTTATCACGAAAGTGCACCTTTTGCAAAGACCAACGACTTTCGCACGCGTTGCATGAAGGCGATTGCTGATTGCGGAGGACATATTAAATATGGTCACTCTGAAGTTGGTGCATTTACCGAGGATAATCTGTGCTACGAGCAAAACGAGATAGAGTTTCTTCCAGTCCTTGCCGATAAATGTGCCGAAGAGATACTGATTGCGAAATGGATTATTCGAAACATGGCCTATCTGGAAGGTCTTGATGTAACATTTGCACCAAAAATCACTGTTGGCAAGGCTGGTTCAGGTATGCACATTCATATGCGTATCATGAAAGATGGACATAATCGCATGCTCGAAAATAATGTTTTGTCAGATGATGCCCGTCGTGCCATTGCAGGTATGATGACCCTTGCACCGAGTATTACGGCCTTTGGTAACAAGATACCAACTTCTTATTTTCGTTTGGTTCCTCATCAGGAGGCTCCTACAAGTGTTTGTTGGGGCATGAGTAATCGCTCTGTGCTAGTTCGTGTACCATTAGGTTGGACATCCGGTGAGGACATGTGTCATAAGGCTAATGCACTTGAACCTTTAGTCAAACGTGACTATACTGACAAGCAAACAGTAGAAATGCGCTCTCCTGACGCTTCCGCAGATGTCTATCAACTGCTTGCAGGTCTTTGCGTTGCGTGTCGTTATGGTTTTGAACTTCCGAATGCATTGGAGATAACTCAACAAACTTTTGCAGACGGGGATATCAATGACCCCGAAAATGCAAAGCGTTATGCAAATCTGGTACAGTTGCCAGATAGTTGTGCTTCCTCAGCTGATTCACTTGAAAGTCAGCGCCAGATCTATGAGGAATATGGAGTGTTCTCATCAGAGATGATAGATGGTATTATTTCTGAACTTCGTTCGTATGATGACCGCACTCTTCGTGTGGATATAGAGCATAAAGATGATTTGGTTTCGAGACTGGTGAAAAAATATTACTATTGTGGTTGAGACGTAAATTTGCACTCAACTAATTCATAAATGACAATGGACAAGGAGCCCTTTTCATTTCACTTTAGATTGAAAGGGGCTATGTTTATTATCCTATACAATACAATAATTATATAATAATAAATATGAGGTGTTGGCAATAATTCAATGAAATATGTTTCATTATTAGTGAGAGATGCCTCGATAATTATACTATGGTATAGACACTGGTTTTATTCATTATGCAATTTATTATTAATGTGGTCGTATTATGCAAATATTTTTACCTAAAAAACGACAATGATTTATTATTTTTCACTAGTGTCTCTTAAAATTATTTAAATTCAAAGTTAAAGTTCTCATGCACAACGTTTTAGCCCAGCGACACCCTGTCCGGGTTTTGAAATGCTTACCTTTGCATCCGATTCAAAAT
>Ga0070399_1003218_pt1 | contig 14750 bp, 10 predicted proteins | sample BioMet4_FD_61217 | JGI IMG/M metagenome (GOLD analysis project Ga0070399, IMG submission 61217) | Microbial communities from bioreactor (seeded with sewage sludge) at LBNL, California, USA - Biofuel metagenome 4 (version 1) | ecosystem: Engineered > Bioreactor > Anaerobic > Unclassified ... | reverse complement strand
CAGTTGATAGAACCGTTCATAATGGGAAACAACAAGCATAGCCATATGTTCTTCTTCATGAAGTTTATTCAACGCATCTGCCACAATATGTAAAGCATCAACATCCAGACCGGAATCAATTTCATCAAGCATAGCTAAGGATGGCTTCAATAATTCCATCTGAACAATTTCATTTCTTTTCTTTTCACCACCAGAGAATCCCTCATTTAAGAAACGGTGTGCTAAATCTTCCTTCATCTGCAAGTCATTGATAGTTTGCTCCATCGACTTGATAAACTTAAATAAAGAAATCGGTTCTTCCCGGTGCACATTGATGGCAGCCCTTAAAAAGTCGCTGTTGGTCACGCCAGGGATCTCCTGCGGGTACTGCATAGCTAAAAATAGCCCTGCACATGATCTTTCATTGACTGGTAAAGACAAAATATCCTTCCCATCATATGTAATACTTCCCTTGCTGATCGTATATTTTGGATTTCCCATGATAGCAGCTAATAATGTTGATTTTCCATTGCCATTAGGACCCATTAATGCATGAATTTCATTTTCTTTGACGGTCAGATTGACCCCTCTCAGTATTTCTTTGCCTTCCACTTGCACGTGAAGGTCTTTGATTTGAAGTGTTTTCATATTTTTATATTCACCCTCATTCTGTGCGTAATTGTAACATTATTCCTTTATTTCGTGTTGTATAACGATTCGTTATCTGGCATTTTGTCAATTTTGCAGAAATCCGACTAAGAATCACAAATAAGTTCACATAAACTTAAGAAAGGTAAATTGCAATTAAAAAACTGTTATCATATAATAGAAAAGCGTTTTTAATAGGAGGTTCTATGGGTAAATTCTTAAAAAAGAACTGGTTCGTGATTCTTGTCGTCATATTATTTGCCGGCATTAGTGTTTATTACATCTACGATACCAACAAAGGAAAACTGAAAGGAAAAAGCGATAACGGCAAAGACGTCGTCTATGAAGTAAACGGTCAAGATACATTAGCTGATGATTTTTACAATCAACTGTATAAGAGCAATGGCACAACCGCTGTTGTATCTCTGTTCAAACAAGCAGTTGCAGATCAGTCTGTAGCTACCACAAGTGCAATGAAAGATACTGCAAAAACACAAGCAGAATCTATTCGTTCCAGCTATTCCACAAACTACGGTACCAGTGCAGACACACAGTTAGCAACCGATTTAAAGAGTACTGGTTATACCGATTTGGAAGAATATCTGATTGAAGCACAGAAAATTTCTAAGGTCACGGGTGATTATGCTAAAGCAAACTTTGATGATCTGCAGATCCATCAGGTATCTTACATCCTGATAAAGTTCACGGATTCTTCCAATGTTACCGATACGCCAACCGATGATGAAGCAGCGAGAATGAAGGTTGTCGACGATGCGTTAGCAGGCGGTTCTGATTTCGCTACAGTAGCTTCTTCTCATTCTGAAGATTCTTCGACTGCTACAAACGGTGGTGATCTTGGTGTTATTGATAAGAATACATCCTCTCTAGATGCCAACTTCTTAAGTGCTTCCCTTGCATTGAAAGAGGGCGAGACAAGTGGCTGGGTAAAATCTAACAGTTTTGGTTACTTTAAGATTTACTGCACAGCTTCAACACCAGATACTTTAGCCGCAAACAATACATCTTCCGATCCATATGTCACATTGGTTCAGAAATATGATACAACTCTGGAAAATGTTGCCATCTGGCAGAAAGCTCAATCCTTAGGCATTGACTTCCATGGGAATGATGATTTGGAAACAACAATCAAGACATCTCTTGCAATCAATGATAATTCATCAAGTAACAGTTCCACTACTACTGCATCCCCATCTGCAAGTGCTAGCGCATCCGCATCAAGCTCTGCGAGCACAAATTAAGGAGGCCTGAAGATGAAGAAGATTAATATTTTACTCGCTTCTGTCCTGGCTCTCGCTCCATTAGTTGGCTGTACAGATGCTACCGCAAAGATTTCTGATGCCAAGGCTGCACTATTCACCATTGGCAAAACAAGTATCACAAAAGGTTCTGTCTATTCATTAATGACTAGCACTGCAGGTTCTACGACAGCGGTCAACGATGCTAACAAGACCATTGCAGCAGCCGAAGTTGAAGTTACAGATGAAATGAAAACAACTGCGCAATCCACACTTAATTCTTATAAGTCCTTATATGGTGATACCTTCACTTCCTACCTCGAACAGCAGAATATGACGGAAGATGAATATGTGAACGATTATCTGATTCCTTCTCAGCAAGCAGAAAAACTTACTGCAAAGTATCTAGACGAAAACTTTGATGAAGTATGCTCTTCGTATCAAGTTGTTAAGGCAACGATTCTCAGCTTTACTTCTAAAGATGATGCTGATGCTGCTTTAGCAGAATTAAAAGCTGGTACAAAGACAGCGGCAGAAGCTGCTTCCGGTCATAACAGTTCCTCAACAGGTACATCAACAATCTATACTTTGGAATCTACTGATGTGAATTCGATGGTCAGAACCGTATTGAACAGTGCATCCCCAAGTGATGCTTGGCAGTTAGTTCCAGAAGATACGGCAAATTCATTTGCTTTAGTTAAGGTTGATGATAATAATCCTAGTAACTTCAAGGATGAAGCAATCACTACTTTATCCGCAATCAGTTCTGTGTCCTCGGCAGCAACAACCTATTTCTTCAAGAAATATAACTTCGTGATCTATGACAAGACTGTCTATGATGGCGTAAAGTCAGATCATCCGGATAACTTAGTGCAGAGTATTGCAAACTAACGACACAGATCATTGATCTGAATAAAATTCACTTCTTTGAACAAAATAGTTATCTAGACTTAAGAGCTTGAGTCCTTGCTACGCAGGATTTAAGCTTTTTTTTACATTATTTGGGATTAGATATCACTTGACTAACTTCTCCCAATAAGAATTGCAATTGGCAAACAGATAGAGGTTCAAGTATCTTCTAGTAATAAATAATAGAAAATTTACCTTGCATATAGAATGAATTGCTCACTATTCGCTGCGTTATGTTCTGAACAATTCTAGATTTCGAATTCCTTGACGATGTATTTTGCAGATCTTTTTCGTATACCAATTTTTTATAAAAACACTTTCCGAACTGTAACAGTTTTTTTTAGTACAATTCCATTGAGGACTCTTTTTTATACTATAATTATCTTAGGAGGATTTTTCTATGTGTGTATTCTGCGATATTATTAATCATAAAATTCCAAGTAAAGTTGTCTATGAAGATGAAAATGTTTTAGCCATCCTTGATATTTCACAAGTGACATATGGTCATACCATTGTGATGCCAAAAAAACATGTGCGCAATATTCTGGAAGTGGATGAAAAAAGCCTTTGTGAATGCATGAAGGTTGCACAGATGCTGGCTAAACAAATTACTGCAAACTGCAATGCCGCTGGGTGCAATATCTTAAATAACTGTGGTGAAATTGCAGGTCAGAGTGTTGACCATCTTCATTTCCATATTATTCCCCGCTACAGCAAAGACGACGCTGTTGAATTTAAATTCAATGCATCACCAAAACAGGATCTGGATGCAGTTTTAGCTAAAATCAAAGGTTAACAAAAAAAAGCCATTTCAGGCTCTTTAGTGATCACAATGCAGTCTCTTTAACATGACTTCCTGCGCTTTATTCTCGATGGAATCATCTAATGGCTCTAACAAGACATTACCATACCGTTTCTTCAGTGCACGTTCTAAAATCTTATCGGCAATCTTTGGATTCTTTGGTAACAGTGGTCCATGCATATATGTCGCAAGAAACTGAGCATTTAAGAAACCTTCCATGCCATCTGACCATGTATTGCCATAACCATGCAGTACTTTAGCAAATGGAGTTGCAACATTTTTGGTTTGCCCACCATGGTTTTCAAATCCTACCGCCTTAAAAGTCTCACCATCCATCGTTGTCTCGACCGCAATGTTACCAATGCAGCGATGCGAACGATCGGATGCTTCCGTATAGTAGTCAAAGAAGCCAAGACCATCAACAATATTACCATCCTGATCTTTATAATACTTTCCAAACAGTTGATATCCGCCGCAAATCAATAAAAATGCAGTATGATTTTCCATGGCTTTCTGAATGTTTTCTTTCCGTTTAAGAAGATCTTTAAAAATCAGATTTTGTTCCCTATCTGCACCACCGCCTAAGAAAAATAGATCATAATCGTCAATATCGACCTGCTGGCCAATATCACACGTATCAATCGTTGTATCAATGTTGCGCTTCTCTGCCCGAACACGCAGAACTTCTGCATTTCCCTTATCGCCATACAAATCCATTAAGTCATGGTACATCCATAAGATCTTTAGATTCATTTGGATGCCTCCTTCCTCAATATAGCCCGTGTTGGATGCAAAGCTGTATAAGTCGCAATGATATAAGACTTCAGATTTTGCTCATTGAGCCAATGAATCGCTTCAGAGGAATTCTCAATGACAAGGATTCGATCTTCCAACCCTTCATATTTTAAGCGGAGTGCCATATCATATGCACGCAAACCTGAACATATAATCTTTTTAACTTCCGGTGTATTCAACCGTTCGAAATGTGCATCCCAGATCCATGACACATCATGACCATCTTGATCATTATCATTCAAGAAAATACATATATTCTTGTCGCCTGCCTGCGCATTAATATACTTCAAGACTTCATTGGCTCCCGTCGGATTCTTAATGAGATTGATAACACATGGTTGAGACAAAGCAAATTCTTCGTTCCTGCCTTCTTTCATGATAAAGGTGCGGAACACCTTGTCAGCCGCTTTTAGATCCAAATGAAGTGATTTTAGCACCGTCAAGACAGATGCACAGTTATAGACGGCGTAGATTGTATTGATAAAGTTGTGGAATTGCTGATTACCAACTGTAAAGTTCTCAGTATCATAATTTATTTCTGATACCAGAATATCAGGATAAATCGTGCCGAAATCATCCTTTTCACAATGGAACCGTCCAATATGCGAATACTGGTAGTATTCATACTTCAGTGGATTTCCACAACGCGGGCAGAACTTCCCTTCGGATGCTTCATCGGTTGAATTCTGGGATACTGCATTGTGGCAGACTGAATAAGTATGTACCTTCGCTTTTTTTGCCGTATCCGCAATCCGCAATGTATTTGGATCATCACCATTCAATATCAGATCACCATCAAAGTCAGCTGTAACATCTTGAATCTTGCGAATGATAGTCTCCATTTCTCCTGCCCTGTCCAATTGATCGCGAAAGAAGTTTGTAACAACAAGATGGGTTGGATGCAGGTTCTTAAATTGACGATACAGCGTCAGTTCATCGACTTCAATGACTGCCGCCTGTGCCTGGACACGAAAGTTCGCATCACTGTTGCATGCAAGCAACGTAGCAATACCAACGTTCAGATTATCTCCTCGGCGATTATTGATGACTTTTAGTCCCGAAGCGCGCAAAGATTCCGCAATTAAATTTGAAGTCGTCGTTTTCCCATTTGTTCCCGTGACGAGAATCACAATCCCCGGCATCTGAAATTTCTCTATAAAATGAGGATCCAGCTTTATGCCAAGTTCGCCCGGCAGAGAACCGCCTCTTCCCATTTTTTTTAGTACTTTATGCGTCCATTGTACAAGTTTTAAGCTGTTATTCATTCCAACCTCATTTCGCATTCTTTGGTTTGTAGAAAGCACGATTATCTAGCGCAAAAATCTTCTGGGTAAACGTACCTGGTGCAGTGGAACTCAATGCTTGCTTCAGGATATTCATACGGGCATCCAGATTATCAACTAAGAACAATACTTCGGCTTCCTGCACCATTGGTACTACTGGCGAACCAAATTCCTGATGTCCATGATGAGCAAGGATCATATGATGAAGAAGTATTGCTTCTTCGCTATCCGCTAAGCCTACGCTCTCTGCAACTTCGGTCATCCATCCATTCGCAATCGAAATATGTCCTTCCAATTTTCCTTCCAGCGTATATTCCGTTGTTATCGGCCCGCTCATTTCTGCTGTTTTACCCACATCATGAATCAACGCACCGGCCAACAGTAAATCACGATCTAACTGCGGATAATGCTGACATATCACTTCCGACATTTCTGCCATGGAAAGAGAATGCTCACTCAGTCCACCCAGCCAGTTATGGTGGATTCGGCTGGCAGCTGGATACGTCATATACTTCTCGCCAACTTTTTTCAACATGCCAACCACTAGTTTTTTATAGTTCTCATTCTGAATCGAATTGACCAGTTTCTTTAATTCATCTTTACGATCACTCTCCGAGATGCCAGAGGCAATGACATATTCTTCCATTGGCACCTGGGATTGATCCATAGCTTCCGCATGATTGATTCTTAACTGCAAATTATGATTGTAGTCCAGTACTTCAAATGTCAGTAGACATACTTCTCCTTGCTTCATCTGGTTCTTATCGTCTTCTTTGATATCCCAGAATTTACCATCGATTGTGCCAGAATTATCCTGCAACATCAATGTCAAATACGGTGCTCCCTTGGAAGTCGTGCCGTTTTTGACCTCTTTAATTAGCAGCGGCATCGTCATCCGCTGTCCTGCTGTCATCTCACCAATTTTTGTCATTCAATCTCCCAGTCCATTTCGTCCATTACTGCATAAATTGCTTCACTTTCGTAGCCCTGTGCTGCACAATATTGGAACACATGATTACGCAGTTCCACTCCCTTGTATTTCTTCTCATAGCGATGCTTTGCCTTATAGGAACATTTTTTCAGGTTGTCTATTTCTTTATCTTCATTTCTGGTATAATCCAGTTCTTCTGATACATTTTTTGCTAATTCAATATCATATCCCTGCGTTATCAGTTTGTTCACAACAATATTTTTTAATTTCTTCGTACTCTCGTTACGATGAAAGTGAATAACCTTTTGTCCATACGCCATTGCACTTTCTTTTTCATCTGCAGTATTCTCTTCTAGCTTGGCAGTAATCATCTCATACGAGAGTCCACGTTTCTTTAGTACACGAATAATTTTTTCTTTCCCCGCCATGCCTGCTTTTAAACGAGCAATCTGTTCGATACAATACCTCTCATCATTGATATAACCTTTCGTTTCCAGTTTCTCAATAATGCTATTCACAGTTTCAATCCCGCATTCCGTATTCTGAGTCAGCCAGTCATACATCTCTTTGCGGGTACGGTCCTTGAATGCAATCCGTTTCAGACATTTCTGATAGGCAACGACACCTGCTTCCTTTTCATGAAGTTCCTCGACCTGACGTGAAATCAATACACCATTGGTCCTCATCCCAAGATTATAAAAATCATCCAGAGAGACATGTAAACGCATTTCTTCCTTGCGATTGCTAATGAGATACAGCTGTACAATATTATCCGTCACGCGTACATCTTCGATGCGGTACTGATGATGATACGCTTCAAGGACACGTTCGTAAACTTTAATGACCTTCTCATAGAACACTTGGGAACTATATGGTTTAACAACTTCAAGTGCCTTTTTATGCATAGCATCTAAACAATTCTGGTCCATTTCTTTCAATATCTTCAGTTTGGCAGCCAATTCATTTTCATTTGCAAAATACGAACCAGTTTCACCTTCAATGCACAGACCTTCCAACACTTCATCCTTGCGAACAAAAATCGGAAGACCGGAAGCCAACGCTTCAATGAAAGTCATTCCCTGTGTCTCAGATAAAGAAGCCGACACAAACGCGTCCGCTGCCCGATAGATATCTGGCACATCATTGGCAGGACGTGGTCCTGCAACAAAAATATAGTTTTCGACGCCAATTTTTTTGACCATAGCGCGACAATTATCTTCGTCTGGGCCACCGCCAACAATCAGCAGTTTTATCCGTGTTCCTTCATCGTACGCCTGCTTAAAACCACGAATTACAATGTCCATGGATTTTTCTTTCGCTAACCGCCCAACATAAACGAAGAGCCGTTCTTTATCAGAAATACCAAACTCATCGCGGATGGCATGCCGTTTTGCAACATTCATATGTTCTGGTGCAAATAAATCCAATTCCAAGCCTGTCGGAATGACATCGATATTTTTTCGAATATGATACCCTTCCAGCATATTTTTCGTCTTTTGACTTGGCGCAATAACTTCCATCGAAGAATCGCCATACAGTTTTGATACCTTAGCGACCCCCATTTTTGCAACTTCATCGACAGTCTTACTGTTAATGAAGTTCACATAGTGTGTATAGTCTTCATATGTTGTGTGATACGTGGATACAACGGGAATATGCAGTTGTTTGGCACAGAGCCGTGCAAAGATACCAACGCCAAATTCAGTCTGAGCATGAATGACATCCAAATTTAATTTTCGCACTTCTTCCATCGCAAATACATGGAATGGACTGGTTGCAACATAACCATACAAAAAAGGCAGCTCTTTTCCAGCCAGTCGTAAGATCTTACCGTCGTCATCCCATTTCGCATGACCGCTTCCTGAGAACGTTGTAACAACATACACTTCATGACCATGCTTTACCAATTCATTACGTAAAATACTTGTACTGTTAGCGACACCATTGATTTCAGGCGGAAATGTATCCGAAAATAATCCAATTCTCATTTACCTTCCTCGCTTTCTAAAGCTTTTGTTTTAAAGGTTGTTGGTATCGTACTCTCCTGCAGCGGTACATCCTTACGGGTTTTAGCAATCATAAAAACAATAGACCCAACAATCAGCACTTGATAAAATGTAATCAGACGCCATATGATCATAATGGATGTCGCATCAGCTTTTGAAAATAATGTTGAATACATCAGAATAAATGTTGCTTCGGTACCGCCGGAAGATCCCGGCATCGGTAAGAACGCATTGACCATCGCTACAAACGATGCCAACGCCATCATGTCAAAATACATATTTCCTGAGACCGGTATTTTTAATGCCTTGGCGCAGAAAAACGGTACGCTGTAGTAAATGACTAAGCGTAGTAAATCTTCTGCCACCAGCATCACAATCATCTTGCGGTGCATCCGAAGAACAACAATCTCCTTAGAAAACTGTGACAGCTGCATATTTAAATTTGCCAATGTCTTCTGACGGTTTTTGATTAAATGCAACTTACAGCCAATATTGATGCCACTGGTCGTTAACCAAGTATAAAACTTGGGCGATAGAGCCAATACCGTCAAAAAGATAATCACTGCCGCACCTACCAAAAAGCCAAAGATAACAATCAAAAAGAATTGACTGTAATTGGCATAGAAATAATGGAACTTAAAAAAAATCAGTCCTAATACAAAAGCACACATTGTAGATTGATATACAATAAAATCCAGCCATAAAACACCAACACTGTTGGATACAGGAATTCCCTGTTTGCGAAATATATAGCCTTGGGCAATCTGTCCGCCGGAAGCACCTGGCGTAATATTATTAAATAGACCAGCCACATATGAGTTCACAAACCCCTGCTTGGTCGTATACTTTGGATGGGTTAGACGGCACTCTAACGCAAGTCCCCATCCTAGTAACCACCGTTCAAAAACCATCAGCAAAAAAATTCCAAGCAGCCACCAAACATTAACATTTGCCAACATTGTGAGGACCTGACCGCCATCGTCCTTCATGGATATATATAACACCAAAAATGTCAATCCAAAAATGACAACAATATTAAATGGTGTTGATTTTATAATTGGTTTAATTTTCTTCCACATATTAAAGTATTATACTATCAAACCTTTGACATCTCAATCATGCACCTTTTCCACTCAAAACTACTTCATAGACATGCTTTAGCTGCTGGCCAACAGATTCAATGGAACGTTCTTCAGCTGTTTGATATCCTTCTTCTTTGGTATCCTTGCATGTTCCTTCAATACAGGACTCAATCAGTCGGATAAAGGTCTCGTTGTCTGCTCCTTTATAACAGTTTTTACCATCCACCAGCCATGGGTCAAAAGCACCGATATCCCGGACAATGACCTGCTGCCTTGCAGCAAGCGCTTCAAGGACAACAATCCCTTCTGTCTCTTCGTACGAAGGAAAGAAAAAACAGTTTGCATCGGAATAAGCTCCTTCAATGATTGCTCCTTTAACATATCCCGGAAAAATCACATTATCCGGATGATGTTCTAGAACTTCATTGATCTTTTGTGGAATAATGACTTTCGAGATCGAACCAAACCAGATGAACTTATATTGCGGCAAAGATTTCGCCACTTCGACAAAATCCAGAATTCCTTTTCTTTGAAAGAACAACCCAACACCTAATACGACCTTGTCCTCTGGAGCAAGAGAAAAATACTTTCGGAATGCCGTAATCTTAGAAGGCTCGGGTTGATAGCGGCAAAGATCGACACCATTCGAGATAGGATAGATTGGTAAAGTGATTCCATATCCTTCCAACAGCCTTTTACTGTATGAAGTGGGTGTAATAATAGCATCTGCCTGTGTGTACAAATGCATCAGCCATTTCTTCACACCAGGTGCTAAGTAATTTGAAAAGGTGAAGCTGTCACGAAAATCTTCTTCCGTGCTGTGAGCATGATAGATGACCTTTTTCCCATGATCTCGAGCATTCTTTACAATCGCATCCGAGTTCATATAACAAGTGTTGATATGAAGGATATCGTAGTCTTCAACCCATGGATCCGTAGTATATTCGACCCCTGCAGATTCCAACGCTCTGCATTGATGATTAAACGCTCTGCCAATGCCGGACTTTGAAATTGCATCTTGTCCTTCAAAGTATAAAAGTACTTTCATAGATCCTCGTTTTCTATGATTCATTTTACCATATTCCATCCAATAATTTTTGAAAACCATAATCATAAAGTGTATATAAAACAAAAGAAAAGACACAGTTTTGACCACTGTGCCTTCTTAAATGATTTTTTGTATTCCGTTACAGGAGAGAACGGTTTACTTCGCTTCGTTTTGAATCTTTTCCTTTGTCAGCAGCTTATTGAAACGTGTCTGCGCATCCTTCTTTGCCTGCGCAAACATCTTTTCTGCTTCTTCCTGCCCTTTAATTCTTGGGAGGTTAAAGTAACGAGCTTCCTGCATAAGGAACTCATTGTATTTATCCCAATTTGGAGTCTTAGTGGAATCAATCTGCAATGGCTTTTCAAGACGTGGATCAAAACGGTACAGAGTTGTGTAGCCACAAGCGACAGCAAGCTTTTGACGTGTTGGAGCATTAATCAGACCGCCAAGAATACCATGTTCCTGACATGGAGAATAAGCGATAACAATGGAAGGACCATTGTAGGATTCAGCTTCCTTGAATGCCTTGATAGTCTGCATCTGATTTGCACCCATGCATACAGAAGCAACATAAGCAGTTCCGTATTCCATGAAAATCTGACCCAAATCCTTCTTAGCAGTTGGTTTACCACCAGCAGCAAACTTTGCAATTGCAGAACAGTTGGTAGCCTTAGAAGCCTGTCCACCAGTGTTGGAATATGTCTCAGTATCTAAAACAAGGACATTGACGTTCAGGTTATTTGCCATCACGTGATCCAATCCTCCGTAGCCGATATCATAAGACCAGCCATCACCACCGATAATCCATACAGACTTGGAAACAAGATCTCTAGCCATGTCTGCTAAAGGTTTAACAGCCTCAACCTTAGAAGCTTTTACACCATTTAGAACAGCATCTTTAACAGCTCTCTGCTTCTCACGATCATCATTTGCATCAATATAGGACTGGAAGGCATTCTTGAGTTCTGGCTCAACCTTGTCAAGATTCTCTTCCATGATGCGTAAGATTCTGGCTTCCTTTGTGCTTTGAGCGATTGCCATACCGAAACCATACTCAGCGTTGTCTTCGAACAGCGAGTTTGCCCAAGCAATACCTTCACCATTTTCATCTGTTGCAAATGGGTTCGATGGAGTACCCGAACAGTAAATCATAGAACATCCTGTTGCATTGGCAATCATCATATCCTTGCCGAACATCTGAGAAGCAAGTCTATAATATGGAGCTTCACCACATCCTGGGCAGCATCCAGATACTTCAAAGTATGGACGTTCCAGAGATACACCTGCAACAGTGTTTGGCATACCATATTGCGGTTTGTATGCAACGTTCTTGTACAGATAATCAGCAACTGCCTGTTGACACATTTCAGTATCAATACGCTTTGTATGCAGAGCACCTGGCTCTTCCTTTGAATCTGGTACTGGACATGCTGTCTCACAGACACCACATCCGACACAGTCTTCGGTAGCAAGCTGAATTACAAACTTCAGACCAGCTTCCTTAGCTCCCTTATATGCAGGAGAAGGATCCTTGACCTTGAAGTTGTCAACACCATTTTCCTTGGCAATTGTTTCTGCTTTAGATACTTCTTCCGGCGTCAATAAGAAGGAACGGATTGTTCCATGTGGGCATGCAAATACACAGCTGCCGCATTCAACGCACTTGTCAGAATTCCACTTTGGAACATATCCAGCAATATTTCTCTTTTCCTTGAAGGCAACATCCTCCGGCATAGATCCATCGATCAATGTATCCTTCCTGAATTCAGAAACCTTCATGTCATTGCCTTGCAGAGCATTGATCTTCTGTACGTAATTGTCGAAGTGCTCATCACCTGTCATTTCATATAGAGATGGCTTGACGGTCAGATTCGACCATTCAGACTTCACTTTAACTTCTACTAGTCCAGACTTACCAGCATCGATAGCCTGTATGTTGCTGTTAACAACAGCTTCGCCTTTGCGAGCATATGTTGTCTTCGCAGATTCCTTCATTAAATCCAACGCTTTTGCATATGGCATAATCTGTGGATTTAGAGCAAAGAATGCAGACTGCAGAATTGTATTTGTATGAGTTCCCATGTGGCACTCACGAGCTAACTTTGTTGCATCGATCAAATAGAATTTAGCATGCTTATCCGCTAAACCCTTCAGCATTCTATTTGGCAGCTTGGCGTCTACTTCGTCCGCAGCAACCGTTGTATTCAGTAAGAATGTGCCACCATTCTTCAGATCACGAACCATGTCATATTTGAAGGCATACGATGGCTGTGATGCCGAAATGAAATCTGCCTTGTTAATGTAGTAAGGAGAATGGATTGGTGTTGGACCAAATCTGAGATGAGATCTTGTGATACCTCCAGCCTTCTTTGAGTCATATGCAAAGTATGCTTGTGAATATAGATCTGTGTTGTTGCCAATAATCTTAACCGTAGACTTATTAGCGCCAACGGTTCCATCAGATCCCAAACCATAGAATAAGCAGGATGTATAATCTGCAGGAATATCAATATCAACTGGTTCAAGAGATAGACCAGTCACATCATCTTCAATACCGATTGTGAACTCTTCCTTTGGAGCGTCCTTTTTCAGTTCTTCATATACACCATTGATGTGTGTAGGGTTTGTATCTTTTGATGACAGACCATAACGACCACCAACAATTGTCAGATTATGCTTACGCAGTGCATAGCATACATCCAAGAACAGAGGTTCTCTTGTACCAACTTCTTTTGAACGGTCAAGAACCGCAATCTTCTTGACTGTCTTTGGCAGTACAGCTTCCAGATACTTCTGGGAGAATGGGCGATACAGATAGACCTTAACCAGACCAACCTTTTCACCCTTCTTAGTAAGAGCGTTGATTGTTTCAGTGATTGTATCTGTAACTGAACCCATTGCAACGATGACTCTTTCCGCATCCGGAGCACCAACATAAACGAACGGAGCGTAGTTGCGGCCTGTATGTTCAGATACAGCTTTCATGTACTTAGCAACAATTTCAGGTACTGCTGCGAAATTCTTGTTCTGTGCTTCTTCACCCTGGAAGAAGATATCATCGTTCTGGTTTGTACCACGAACAACTGGATTTGTGTGTGGGTTCAATGCATGCGCACGGAAAGCTTCAACCTTATCCATTGGCAGTAAACTCTTGAGGAAGTCATAGTCCATGACCTCGACCTTGTCATATTCGTGAGATGTACGGAAACCATCAAAGAAATGCATGACAGGAACAGATCCGTCAATTGCAACCAAATGAGCGACACCTGCAAGATCCATACAATCCTGAACAGAGTGAGAGCACATCATAACAATGCCTGTCTGACGACATGCATAGACGTCACTATGATCGCCAAAGATTGAAAGAGTGTGTGTAGCGATTGTTCTAGCTGCCACGTGAATAACGCCCGGCAGCAATTCACCCTTTAACTTGTAGATGTTTGGAATCATTAGTAACAAACCCTGAGATGCTGTGAAAGTAGCAGCTAAAGAGCCACCCTGTAATGCGCCATGGATTGCTCCGGCAGCGCCGCCTTCAGCCTGCATTTCAACGACCTTAACTTTGTCGCCGAAAACATTGGTGCGGCCAGCTGTTGCCCACTCATCAATGTGTTCCGCCATCGGTGAAGATGGTGTAATTGGATAGATACCAGCCACTTCTGTGAAAGCATACGCAGAATGTGCAACTGCAGTATTACCATCCATTGCTTCGAAAACCTTTTTGTTTTCTGTACTCATATATCCTCCTGTAAACCATTTTCTATTATACCCCTTTTAAAGCGTTTGCAAAGACAGAATTAACCGGTTTACTTTAGAATATTACTATTTTTCGAAAATAAAAAAAGCTTCCTGTGACAAGAAGCTTTTTTCTGCATAACGATTCCGTTTTTACATTTTCATGGAATTCATGACCTGACGGACTTGGGCCTCGGAAGGCTTTCTCCCCATCTGCATGAACATTGCACGGATCATCTTTTCATTGACTGGAGGATTCTCCTTCAGCTGCTTTTC
>Ga0070399_1003217_pt1 | contig 14750 bp, 13 predicted proteins | sample BioMet4_FD_61217 | JGI IMG/M metagenome (GOLD analysis project Ga0070399, IMG submission 61217) | Microbial communities from bioreactor (seeded with sewage sludge) at LBNL, California, USA - Biofuel metagenome 4 (version 1) | ecosystem: Engineered > Bioreactor > Anaerobic > Unclassified ... | reverse complement strand
GTCAACGACGCCGGCTATCTGGCCGTCACCGCCAATAAGAGCGGCTACAAGGCCGCCGTCTACGTCTACAATTCCCAGCAGAAGCTGGTCTTTGAGTTCGACTCCGCCGACCGCTTTGTCATGACTGCCGCCGTTTCTCAGGACGGAAAATATGTGGCTGCCGCCACCATGGGACAGTCCGACGGCAGCTTCCTCACCAACACCGTGATCTACCGCCTCACCAGCACCACCCCGGACGCCCAGTACGGCGCCACCGGCGGCATCGTCTACCAGATGGGGCTGTTGGACGGGCATTTCTGCGAGGTGGCCGAGGATCGGCTGGATCTCTTTTCCTCTGCCGGCAAGCTGGAGAGCAGCTATTCCTACGATGGTGCTTACCTGCGGGGCTGCTCCCTGGATGGGAACGGCTTCGCCGCGCTGCTGCTGGACCGCTATAAGTCCGGCGGACAGGGAAAACTGGTCACCGTGGACGGAAGAGGGCAGGTCATCGGCTCGCTGGACATCAGCGACGAGGTGCTGCATATCTCCGCCGCCGGGAACTATGTGGCCGTGCTTTACGCCGACCGCCTGGCCATCTACGACAAGGAGATGAACCAACGTGCGGCGCTGAGCGACATCAGTTCCGCCAAATACGCACTGGTACGCAGCGACGGCTCCGCTCTTCTGACGGGTTCTTCCGTGGCCAGCCTTTATCTGCCGTGACTTCGGAAAGAAAGGACATCACATGAAACCTGCTGTTTTTGCCGATGCGGTGATCGCACTGCTGCTGCTTTTGTCTTTGCTCGCGGGCGCCAAACGCGGTATGCTCAAAAGCCTCGCCGGCGTGGTCATTGTGCTGGCCGCCCTCTGGGGCGCCTCCCTCCTGGCCAACCGCTTTGCCGACGACGTGGCTGTCAAACTCCAGCCCGTCCTGCAGCAGCAGATCGAGCAGCGGATGCAGACGTCGCTGTCCCAGCCGTCGGCCACTGCCGCCGCCGCCTCAGGCGATGCCCGGCAGATCCAGCAGGTGCTGCGGTCCGTGGGCCTTGTGGGACAGACCGTGCTGCAGACTGCATCCGACGCGGTGAAAAATGCCACGGCCACCATGGCGCAGGCCGCCGCCGCGGGCATGGTGCATACCATCGCCTACGCGCTGGTGTATCTGATATCGTTCCTGCTTTTGTGGCTTTTGCTCTCCCTGCTGACCATTCCGCTGCATCTGGCCACCCGGATCCCCGGCCTCCACGCGCTCAATGCCATCGGCGGCGCGGTGCTGGGCATCGTCATCGGCGGATTGCTGATCTTTCTGGGCGTGTGGATCCTGCAGCTCACCGGGCTTCTGCCGACCGACAGTGCCGTGATACAGGATTCGGTCCTGCTGCGGTTCTTCGCCGAAAACAGCCCCCTCAGCGTCATCACGGCGCTGGCATGACATCGACAACCATCGGCCCTGCCGGGCCGTTACTGTGAAATACGGAGGTATACCATGCAACCTACACTTTGCTCCAGATGTAAGAAAAATGTGGCGGTAGTCTTTATCTCCCGCCTGGATGAAAAGGGACAGACCGTCAACGAGGGCCTGTGCCTCAAGTGCGCGTCCGACCTGGGATTGCCTCAGGTGGAGGATATGATGAAGCGGATGGGCATTACGCCCGAGGATCTGGACAGCCTCAACAGCGAGATGACGCAGGCCTTCGGCGGCGCCGAGGATCTGGAGAATCTGCCCGAAACACCCGAGGACGAGGATGACGAAGAGAACGGAAAAACCGCCACCTTCCCCTTCCTCAACCGCCTGTTTTCCGGCAATGCATCGGAAAAACAGGAGGAAAATCCCAGAGAACCCGCCGGCGCGCCTGCCGGCGATCCCAAGGAGCGCCGGGATAAGAAGCGGAAATTCCTGGATAACTACTGCATCAACCTCTCTCAGCAGGCAAAAGAGGGCAAACTGGACGCCGTCATCGGCCGCGAGCAGGAGATCGAGCGCGTGGTGCAGATCCTCAACCGGCGGCAGAAGAACAACCCCTGCCTCATCGGCGAACCGGGCGTCGGCAAGACCGCCATCGCCGAGGGACTGGCCCAGCGCATTGTGGCGGGCAACGTCCCCTTCAAACTGCGGGACAAGGAGGTCTACCTGCTGGATCTGACGGCTCTCGTGGCCGGGACCCAATTCCGCGGTCAGTTTGAAAGCCGCATGAAGGGCCTCATCGAGGAGATCCGCAAGCTGGGCAACATCATCCTGGTCATCGACGAGGTGCACAACATCGTGGGCGCCGGGGATGCCGAGGGCAGCATGAACGCCGCCAATATCCTCAAACCGGCTCTCTCGCGGGGCGAGATCCAGGTCATCGGCGCCACCACCTTCAACGAGTACCGCAAGCACATCGAAAAGGACACCGCGCTGGAGCGCCGCTTCCAGCCCGTCATCGTCAGCGAGCCCAACATCGAGGACACCCTTGCCATTCTGCGGGGCATCGCCCATTACTACGAGTCCTATCACGGCGTGAAGATCCCCGACGGCATTCTCCGCCAGGCCGTGGTGCTTTCAGAACGCTATATCACCGACCGGTATCTGCCCGACAAGGCCATCGACCTCATCGACGAGGCCTGCTCCGACATGAACCTGCGGGATCCCTCCATCAACCGCCGCATGGAGGCGAAGCGGGATCTGGAAAACGTCACCTTCGAGCGGGAAACCCTGATGTCCGCCGAGGGCCCCGACGGCAAGGAGCTGACACCCGAGGAACTTGACCGGCGCTATGCGCGCATTGCCGAGCTGCGCAGTCAGGAGATGCGGCTGCAGGAGGAGCTGTCCGTGCTGGACGCCAAGGGCGCGCCCGAGCTGACCATGGACAACATCGCCCGCGTTATCGAGCTGTGGACCAAGATCCCCGCCAGCAAGATCCGCGAGGAGGAATTCAAGCGCCTTTCCGAACTGGAGAACCGCCTGAAGACGCATATCGTGGGGCAGGACGAGGCCATCGCCGCCGTGTCCGCCGCCATCCGCCGCAGCCGCGTGGGCATCTCCCCCAAGCACAAGCCCGTCAGCTTCATCTTTGTGGGCGCCACAGGCGTGGGCAAGACGGAACTGGTGAAGCAGCTGGCCGCCGATCTTTTCAATACCCCGGATTCTCTGATCCGGCTGGATATGTCCGAGTTTATGGAGAAGCATTCCGTTTCCCGCCTGGTAGGTTCGCCTCCCGGCTATGTGGGTTACGACGAGGCCGGCCAGCTGACGGAGAAGATCCGCCGTAAGCCCTATTCCGTGATCCTTTTCGACGAGATCGAAAAGGCGCACCCCGATGTGCTGAATATCCTGCTGCAGATCCTGGACGACGGCGAGCTGACCGACGCCCACGGCCGCAAGGTCAACTTTGAAAACACCGTCATCGTCATGACGTCCAACGCCGGCAGCGACCGCAAGGAGGGCTCCGTGGGCTTCAACCGCACCGCCAACGAGCAGGGCCGGGAGCGCGCCATGAAGGGCCTGCAGGAATTCCTGCGGCCGGAGTTCATCAACCGCGTGGACGAGATCGTCTATTTCAACCAGCTCACGGAGGAGAATTTCCATCCCATCGCCCGCATCATGCTTGACGAGCTCAAGGCGTCCCTGAAAGACAAGGGCCTTACCTTTACCTACGACGACGCGCTGGTGGAGTATCTCACCCACAAGTCCTACTCCGTCACCTACGGCGCCCGCAATCTGCGCCGCACCATTCAGAAGGAACTGGAGGACACCATCGCCGCCCGGATGATCGACAGCTACGAAAATCCCATCACCCAGATCAAAGCCACGGTGGCCGACGGCAAGGTCATGCTCTATACGCTCTAAGGAGGCTGTCATGCTGTTTCGGAAACATATGGAACCGCAGTGCGCTTACTGTAAAAAGGGCAACACCCTCAGCGACACGGAAGTGGCCTGCATCAAAAAGGGCGTCGTTTCCCCGTGGGACTCTTGCCCCAACTTTCGCTACGATCCCCTGAAGCGGGTGCCGCCGCGTCCTGTCAAGCTGGATACCAGCACGCTGAAGGAAGAGGATTTTTCCTTGTAAAAAAAGCAGGAAGGTCGTGTTAACAGTGGAAATCCGGCATATCACCGCTGCCTGGTTCAGCGGCACCGGCACCACGGAAAAAGTGGTGCGTTCTCTGGCGGAGCAGCTTTCGGCCTGCCTGGGAGCGCCGGCGGAAGCGTTCGACTGGACGACGCCTGACGCGCGGCGCGAGGAGAGATGCTTCGGGCCCGGCGAGCTGGTGATCTGGGGCGTGCCCACCTACGCCGGGCGCGTGCCCAACGTGCTTTTGCCCTACCTGACGGAAAAGATCCGCGGCAGCGGCGCGCTGGCGGTGCCGGTGGTCCTTTTCGGCAACCGGAACTTCGACGATGCGCTCATTGAGCTGCGGGATCTTCTGGAAAAGGACGGCTTCCGCACCGTGGCGGCGGCCGCCTTTGCGGGGGAGCATTCCTTTTCCCGCGTCCTGGGACGCGGCCGGCCGGACAGCGCCGACATGACTCTTTTGCATGCCTTCGCCCAAAAGACGGCGCAGAAGATTGCCGCTTTGCAGGAAGCGCCGCCGCTGCCGGTGGCCGTGGCGGGCCAGACTCCGCTGCGCCCCTATTATACCCCCCGCGACCGGGCCGGAACGCCCATCAATATTCTCAAGGTGAAGCCCAAAACAGACATGACAAAATGCACCCGCTGCGGCCTGTGCGCCTCGCTTTGTCCCATGGGCTCCATCGACAGAAACGACCCTTCCCTGGTCACGGGCATCTGCATCAAGTGCTGCGCCTGCGTGAAAAAATGCCCGGCCGGCGCCAAATACTACGATGATCCGGGGTACCTGTACCATCAGCACGAGCTGGAGGAGGGCTACGCCCGGCGGGCAGAACCGGAAACGTTTTTGTGACCTTTTTTCCGTCCGCCTTTGTCAGAGAAAAAAACTGCCTCAAGGCATGAGAAGAACGGCCCGGAGCCGCAGGAAAACTTTTCCCGCGGCATCCGGCCGTTTTTTTCGGCGCCCGGACGCGCCAAAATGGGGCGCGGCCGGGGAACCGGCCATTCATTTCGGCCATTCATTTCGACAATTTGCTTGAAAAGACAAAAAAGATATGATATGATATTTCCACAATTTGAGGGAGTAGTCGGCGCCTCCGGCGCGGCATATCAACAGACTGTCGAAAGACTGGTATGCCTTAATTGATGAGACTCACATAACAGCGGCGGCTGTATGTGCGTCTTGACGGAGAAGGAAGCAGGTACAGTGATGTGCCTGCTATTTTTTCTGTATAAGGACGGATGTAAAAAATGGGAATGCTCGAACTGTTTCTTCTGGCGGTGGGCCTGTCCATGGACGCCTTCGCGGTGTCGGTGTGCAAGGGTCTTGCCATGCGGCAATCCAATTTCAGAAGCTGCGCTGTCTGCGGACTGTGGTTCGGCGGCTTTCAGGCCCTGATGCCGATGCTGGGCTACCTGCTGGGCTCGCGCTTTGAAAAGTATGTGGACGCTGTCGCACCCTGGATCGCTTTCGTGCTGCTGGCTCTCATCGGCGCCAACATGATCCGGGAGGCGCTTTCCAAAAAGGAGGAAACGGCGGAGGCCGGGCTGGATGCCAAAACCATGTTCTTCATGGCGGTCGCGACCAGCATCGACGCGCTGGCGGTGGGCATCACCTTCGCGATCGTGCCGGTGAATCTGACGGCGGCCGGGCCGCTGCTGAACACCCTTTTTGCTTCGCTCCTCATCGGCGTCACCACGTTTGTCTTTTCCTGCGTCGGTGTGAAGGCGGGCAACGTGTTCGGTACAAAGTACAAGGCAAAGGCGGAATTTGTGGGCGGCCTGATCCTGATCCTCATCGGCTGCAAGATCCTGCTGGAGCACTTCGGCGTGCTGTGAACCCGCAGCAGTCCGCAGCGGGAGAATTAAAAAAAAGGCCGGGGCAGAGAATGCGGCGGGCGGCCGAGCTCCGCACGGCTCTGCCCGCAAAACAGCAGTACGCCCGTCTGCCTTCAGGCAGACGGGCGTACTTGTTATAAAGGCGGTTTTTTCAAACGCTCCTCCCGGCCGATGAGGCGCCGGGCGGCGCTGTTTTTCCTTTTCGCATGGTGAAAAGCATTCTTCCCGGGGCTTGCCTCCGCATTTCACCGCGCTCCCTTTCGCCTGAGAGCTGGCGGTGACGCCGCACTTCCCCTGTGCGCAGCCGGTCTGTCGAAAACCGGCGCTTTTCGGCTTTACCATCCGGCTGCTCCGGGAAAAACGGTCATTCAGACGCGTTCAAAGGATGCCTGCGATGGTATTTCTGACAGATGCGCCGGTGGCCGCACACCGCACAGTGGCTCCGGCCCGGCACCTCTTTGTACCGGCAGTAAAAAAACCAGTGAATGATATGAAAGGCCGTGATCGCTGCGAGGCCGCTCAGAACGGCTGCTCCTATGATTTTCTTTCGGCTCATCGGACGCTCCTTTTCACCGTTTTTCCGGCCGGAGGTCAGCGGGGGATGGCATCCACCCAGCGGGTGTATTTGGCCAGATTGGCATCCCGTCCGGCGCTGTCGGCACCGATGGTGAGAACGTAGATCTTGATCTTGGGCTCCGTCCCGGAAGGACGCACCAGGATGTGGGTGCCGTCAGCCAGCTCGTAGCGCAGCACGTTGGAGCCGGAGAGCTCCATGGTGCCGGTCGTGCCGTTTTCGCAGTCCACCACCGTGCCGTCGGCGTAGTCCTTGCGGCGCACCACCTTCACACCCGCGATCTCGCGGGGAGGATCGGCGCGGAAGCTCTTCATGAGAGCCGTCATCTTTGTCAGACCGTCCAGACCCGGCATCACCAGATTATGCGTCTTTTCGCCGTACCAGCCGTATTTTTCATACAGCGCCTGCATGGCGTCGTACAGCGTCATGCCACGGCAGGCATACCACGCCGCCATCTCGGTGAGCAGCAGGGAGGCCGTGACGGCATCCTTGTCGCGGACATAATCGCCCAGCATGTAGCCGTAGGATTCCTCATAGGACATGATGACCTTGCCCTCGCCCGCGTTTTCCAGCTGGCCCTTCTTCTCGGCCATGAACTTGAAGCCGGTGAAGGTGTCGTAGCAGGCCACGCCGTTGGACTCGGCCACCTTGCGGGCCATCTCCGTGGTGACGATGGTCTTGAGCAGTACCGGGGAGGCGGGCATCCGGCCGGAACGCTTCAGCGCGCCGATGAGATATTCCGCCAGCAGCACACCGGTCTGGTTGCCGGTGAGGGGAACGAAATCGCCCTTGGGGTCGCGGACCATCAGACCCACCCGGTCGGAGTCGGGGTCGGTGCCCACGATGAAGTCGGCGCCGTGGGCGTTGGCCAGATCAACGGCCAGATAGAAGCCCTCGGGATTCTCCGGGTTGGGGGACGCCACCGTGGGAAAGCCGCCGTCGATCTTCATCTGCTCCGGCACGCACCACAGGTGCTTGATGCCCAGCGCCCGCAGCGCCTCCGGCACCAGTTGATAGCCGCAGCCGTGGAACGGCGTGTAAACCACCTGAAAGGTGTCCGCCACCTGGGCCACCGACGCCCTGTCGTTGATCATGGCCAGCACATGACTCATGAAACGGCGATCCGTTTCCTCACCCATGGTTTCGATCATTCCGGCTTTGACAGCTTCGTCAAAGTCCATGCGGCGGATGCCGGTGAAGATGTCGATCTTTTCCAGCTCCGCGGCAATGGCGGCGGCGTGCTGAGGCGGCAGCTGCGCGCCGTCCGCCCAGTACACCTTGTAGCCGTTATATTCCTTGGGATTGTGGGAGGCGGTGACGTTGATGCCCGCCTGACAGCCGTACTCCCGCACTGCAAAGCTCAGCTCGGGCGTGGGGCGCAGGCTCTCGAAAATGCGGACGTGAATGCCGTTGGCCGCGCAGACTTCCGCCGCCGCACGGGCAAATTCCATGCTGTGATGACGGCAGTCCATGCACAGCGCCACGCCGCGCCGTTTCGCCTCCTCGCCCTGGGCGGCGATCACATTGGCAAACCCCTGGGTGGCCCAGCGGATGACGTACACGTTCATGTTGTGCAGGCCCACGCACATGGTGCCCCGCAGGCCCGCCGTGCCGAACTCCAGAGGACCGTAAAACCGGTTCTCCTTCTCTGTTTCATCAAGACCCCGCAGCTCCGAAAGCTCCTCTTCCGTCAAAACGCCGCTGTGCAGCCATTTTTCATATTCCTGCTGATATGTCATACCGTTTTACTCCTTTCCGGTTGAAAAATCTTCCTCCTCCGCCAGAGGCTGGGCCTCCAGCAGCGCCTGCGCGTCCTCCAGCAGGGAGGACGGCACATACAGACTGGCGCCGTAGCCTGAAAAGCCGTTGATGACTTTCCCGGCGCCGCCGTCCAGATCGTAATACTTGAAACAGGGAATGCCGTAGGCGGCCAGGTAGGAGATGGTCATGTCCGCGTCCGCTGTGGAGTCGAAGGCAAATTTCAGGCGCACCGCCTTCTCCTTCTCACCGGAAGCGTCCAGCGGCCATGCCGGACCGTCGCCCTGCCCGGCGCGGCCCCAGGTGCTGATGTCGTCTTTCATGGTTCCTTGTCCTTTCCTTTATTTATGATACCGGGTACCGGCTGTGATCTGATAGGCGCGGTAGATCTGCTCGAGCAGCATGATGCGCGCCAGATGATGGGGAAATGTCATGGGGGACATGGAGAGCTTCACATCCGCCAGCGCCTTGATATCCGGGTCGAGGCCCACACTGCCGCCGATCAGAAACGTAAGCTGGGTCTTTCCGTTCACCGCGTAATCGCTCATCAGCCGGGCCAGAGCGGGGGAATCCATCTCCTGCCCCTCGATGCAAAGCGCGATCACTGCGCCGCCCTTTGGCAGCTTCTCCCGCACCGCCGCGCCTTCCTCCTGCAGCGCCCGGGCAATCTCTGCCGGAGAGGGATCCTCCGGCAGGCGGCTTTCCGGCAGCTCGACGATCTCCGGCTTGCACCAGCGCTGCAGGCGCTTGGCATACTCTGCCGCCGCACTCCGATAAAAAGGCTCCTTCAGCTTTCCCACGCAAAGCAGCGTCACTTTCTGCACAGCAAACCCTCCACCGTATAGCACTCGCTCAAGGTGCCCCGGGGCGCAATGGACAGGCGCGGGTCGTACCCCGCCGCCTGCAGACGGCGCTCCACTGTGTTAAAAGCCATGGCAGGCGTGTTGTTCTCCTGGCTCAGATGCGCCAGAACGATCTCCCGTGTGCCGCAGCCCGCCATCTCCACCGCGAAGTCCGCCGCGGCGTCGTTGGACAGATGGCCCCGGTCGCTGAGAATCCGCTGTTTGAGATAGTAGGGATAGGGACCGGAGGTAAGACTCTCCACATCGTGATTGCTCTCCAGCACCAAAAGCGCGACGCCCCGCAGCGTATCGGCGGCTTCCGCCGTCACATAACCGGTGTCCGTCAGGATGCCCGCCGCGCCGTCCGGCGTGTCGAAGCGGAAATCAACGCTCTGCGCCGTGTCATGGGAGGTGGAAAACGCCGTGACGCAGCAGCCGGCCAGAGAAAACGGTTCGCCGGGATCCAGAGGGCACAGCAGCGGCTCGATCCCGGCAATGCGGTACGCCAACTGAGCCGCCGTCCCGCGGCTGGCGTACACCGGCAGGCGGTACTGCTTCACCAGCGAGGCAAGACCGCTGATGTGATCGCTGTGCTCGTGGGTGATGAACACGGCGCTCACGTCCTCCGGAGAAAGCGAAAGCTCCCCCAGAGCATTTTTGATGCGGCGGCAGGAAATGCCCGCGTCGATAAGATAGTGCGCGCCTCCGCAGGAGAGAAGCAGACTGTTCCCTCCGGAGCCGCTGGACAGAGTATGGATCGTGGTCAAAACAAATTACCTCGCAGGTTCAGAATAAAAAAGGAACAGCGTTCACCGCAGCGGCCGCCGACGGAGTCGCCAGCCTCTGCAGCGAACGCTGAGAGAAAACAAATCAACCGATATGTGCTTCCAGCTCGCCGTCGTCGCCGGGGATCTCTTCCACGCGGATGTCCGCGCCCACGCCCCGCAGCTTGCCCACCAGATCCTCGTAGCCGCGCTCAATATACTGCACACAGGAAACCTCCGTGGTGCCCTGTGCCGCCAGCGCCGCGATCACCAGCGCCGCGCCTGCCCGCAGGTCGCAGGCCTGAATCGGCGCGCCTACAAAATGGTCGATGCCCTCGATCACCGCGACCTTGCCGTCCACCTGGATCTGGGCGCCCATGCGCTTGAGCTCGTCCACATAACGGAAACGATTGCTCCACACGCTCTCGGTCACCATGCTGGTGCCGTTGGCCAGCGCCAGCACCGTGGAGATCTGAGGCTGCATATCCGTGGGGAAACCGGGATAGGGCATGGTCTTTACGTTGGCCCGCACCAGAGGCTCCGCCCGCCGGATGAGCAGCGTGTCGTCCTCTTCCTCCACCGTGACGCCCATCTCCACCAGCTTGGCGGAAATGCAGTCCATGTGCTTGGGAATAATGTTCCTGATAAGGACCTGCCCGCCGGCAGCGGCCACAGCCGCCATGTAAGTGCCGGCCTCGATCTGGTCGGGAATGATCGCATAACTGCCGCCGCTGAGCCGATCCACGCCGTATACCTTGATCGTGTCCGTGCCGGCGCCCTTGATGTTCGCGCCCATGGAGTTGAGGAAGTTGGCCAGATCCACGATGTGAGGCTCCTTGGCCGCATTTTCAATAGTGGTGGTGCCGTCGGCCAGCACAGCCGCCATCATGATGTTCATGGTGGCGCCCACGGAAACCACATCCAGATAGATGTTGGCGCCCTTGAGCCGCTTCCCCTTGGCCGTGGCATGAATAAAGCCGCCCTCCACGCTGACCTCGGCCCCCATGGCCGTGAAGCCCTTGATGTGCTGGTCAATGGGGCGGACGCCGAAATTGCACCCGCCGGGCATGGCCACCGTGGCCTCGCCAAAACGGCCCAGCAGCGCGCCGATGAGATAATAGGAGGCGCGGATCCGGCGGGCCAGATCATAGGACGGATGGGTACTGTGCAGCGCGTGGCAGTTGATCTCCACCGCATGGGGATTCAATGAGCGCACATGCGCCCCCAGCTCGTCCAAAATGGTGAAAAACAACGAAACATCGCTAATCTGGGGAATATTTTCAATACGGCAGCTGCCGTCAACCATCAATGCAGCGGGAATGATAGCGACAGCGGCATTCTTCGCGCCGCTGATGGTGATCTCACCAAACAGCGGACGGCCGCCGCGGATCATATATTTATTCAAAATCGGCACCTTCTCTTACGCTCTCAAGTTGTTGTCGGGTCTATCTTGCCCGTGTATGCGGAACTTCATACGAAGCAGTATGAAGAGTTTTATCCCAAAAGATACAAAAATAGTATAACAGATTTTCCAATAAAAGCAATCGAAAAGTTAAATCTTTATAAAATAGGGCGTTTTGAGTGCCATAAATATCCAAAAAAGCGGCTTTTCCCAAGGAAAAGCCGCTTTGCACACGCTAAAAGGTCAGAAAGAGCTCTTTTGCCGCCGGATCGCCCTCAGCCGTTCCAGCGAAAATGACCGACAACGACATATTTCCACATCTGATCCGCTTCCACGGCGCCGTCGATGGGGTTGCCGTGATGAATGATAAAGGGAACGCCCGCCGCGTTGCGCCTGTCCGAGCAGATGGCGATGTGTTCTTCAAATACCACGATGTCGCCCGGCTGCCACTGTGACGGATCGTCGAAGCTCAGCGTCAGACTCTGCGCATGCCGCCGGAGAAAGATTAGCTGGTTCTCCACGCGGCGGAAATCAATGTTCGGGTCCGCGTCCTCAATGTTCGGATAGGCCCAGGGATAAGCCGCGATGTCCGCGTCCATCAGGGATTTGAGATCGTACCCCGCCGCCTGCAACGCTTCCCAGATCACGTCTGTGCAAACGCCGCAGCCGTCGTTGGGATAACCGTCGTTTTCTTCGTAGTACCGGCTTTCGTAATAGGGATCGGTGGCGATATAGGCCCGGGCGCCCAGCAGAATATCCGTGTAGTCATCGATGCCGTCGCCGTCCGCGTCCCGCGCGCTGGTCAGCGTGGGAAGACCCAGCTCCGCGGCGGTGTAGTAGGCTTTGACGACCGGTGCGGGGATCTGGGAATCCTCCGCCTGACTTTCCGGCGCAACCTCCGCTTCGGTTTCTCCGACGTCCCTTTGCAGCAGCGACAGCAAGCCCACCGCCGCTCCCAGAAAGAGGCAGAGCAAGAGCAGATAGTTTCGGCGGCGGCGCCGCCGTCTGCGCGCTGCGCTGTGCCGCCGAGGCGGCCGGTACCGGCGTTCATAGGACATGGGCGGTTCCTCTCTTCGATCAGATTTTCCGCGTTTGCGGGACTGAACGTATTCTGACGGAAGCAGTTTAAACGGAGCTTAAAAAAACGGCTCCTCCGGCAGCAAAATGTGGGCGGTATCCGCCGCAGTGCCGGGCACGGGACACGCTCGGCCGGCAAAAAAGCGCCGCCCGCATGTGAAAGAAAAGAGGCCGCAGCAAAAACCGACGGACTGCCTATGATTCTTTCCGGTATGTGCCGCATCATACCTGACACTTTTTGGAGTGATGCTGAAAACGGCCCCGGACCTGACAAAGGAGCAGGTCCGGGGCCGTTTTGCCGCGGGAAGGGAAAAGGGCGATTCAGCGGTGAGAGCATCCGCCGCAGCGACTGCAGTCGCCGCAGCATCCGCCGCCGTTTTTTTTCATCCGGCGCATATGGCGCAGGGAGTATATCAGCCAGACGCCTACCGGCAGCAGTACCAGAAAATCCAGAAAACGCATCGTTGTTTCTCCTTTAAAACAGACTGATTGCCTGATACACAAGAAAAGCCACCACCCAAGCGATGGTACACTGGGTCAGCGACACGCCCGCCGCCTTCCATCCGGAGCGCAGCTCGCGGCGCATGGCCGTCACCGCTGCGACGCAGGGCGTGTAGAGCAGGGTGAAAAGCAGGAAGCTGACGGCGCTGTGCAGCGTGAAAAGGCTGGAGAGCGAGGCGGAGCCAAGCAGGATCCCCAGCGTGGAGATCACGGATTCCTTGGCCACGAATCCGGAAATCAGCGCTGTTACCGCGCGCCAGTCGGCAAAGCCCAGAGGCGCAAAGATGGGGGAGATCCACTGACCCACCATGGCCAGCAGACTCACCGAGCTGTCGGACACCACGTTGAGGCGGGTGTCAAAGGTCTGCAGGAACCAGATCACCAGCGTGGCCACAAAGATCACCGTGAAGGCGCGCTGCAAAAAGTCTTTGGCCTTGTCCCACATCAGGAGGACCACCGATTTGAAAGAGGGAAAACGGTAGTTGGGAAGCTCCATGACGAAGGGAACGGGATTGCCGCGGAAAACCGTTTTTTTCATCGTCAGGGAGAAAAGAATGCCCACCAGCATTCCCACCACATACAGGCCCATCATCACCAGCGCCTGATAGCGGGGGAAAAACGCGGCGGTGAACACCGCGTAGATGGGGATCTTGGCGCTGCAGCTCATGAAGGGGGTGAGAAAAATGGTCATCCGCCGGTCCCGCTCGCTGGCCAGCGTGCGGGTGGCCATCACGGCCGGAACGCTGCACCCGAAGCCGATGAGCAGCGGCACGATGCTGCGGCCGGAAAGACCGATCTTCCGCAGCAGCTTGTCCATTACGAAGGCCACGCGCGCCATATAGCCGGTGTCCTCCAGAATCGAGAGAAAGAAGAACAGCACCACGATGATGGGCAGGAACGACAGCACGCTGCCCACACCCGCGAAAACGCCGTCCATCACCAGGCTGTGGACCACGGGGTTGATGCCGTAAGCCGTCAGCCCGGCGCTCACCACCGAGCCCAGCGCGCTGATGCCGGAGGCGAGAAGACCCTGCAAAAAGGAACCGATCACGTTGAAGGTCAGATAAAAGATCAAAAGCATGATGAGAAGAAATACGGGAATGGCCGTGTACCGCCCCGTCAGCACCGAGTCGATGCGGACGCTGCGCTGCCGTTCCCGGCTCTCGTGGCATTTGACCACCGTCTTGGAGCAGACCTCTTCAATGAAGTGATAGCGCGTGTCCGCCAGCGCCGCGTTGCGGTCCAGCCCGCGCTCCTGCTCCATCTGCTCCACCGCGTGGCCGATGGCGTCGCGCTCGCCCTGGTGGATGTCCAGCCGGTCCGTGATAAAGGGGTCGGCTTCAATGAGCTTGACGGCGGCAAACCGCACCGGAACGCCGCTGTGCTGGGCGTGGTCCTCGATCATGTGGCACACCGAGTGGATGCACCGGTGAACGGGACCTGCCTCGCAGAAGTCCGTCACCTTGGGGTACAGATGATCCCGGGCGGTCTGCACCGCCACGCGCACCAGCTCCCCGACGCCTTCGTTCTTCGCAGCGGAGATGGGCACCACCGGGATCCCCAGCGCCGCGGACATCCCCTCCACGTCGATGGTGCCGCCGCTGGAGCGCACCTCGTCCATCATGTTCAGCGCCAGTACCATGGGGATGTGCATCTCCATCAGCTGCAGCGTCAGGTACAGGTTGCGCTCAATGTTGGTGGCGTCCACGATGTTGATGATGCCGTCCGGCTTCTCGTTCAGAATGAAATCCCGCGTGACGATCTCTTCGTCTGTGTAGGGACGCATGGAATAGATGCCCGGCAGATCCACCACCGAACAGTTCTTCTGCCCCCGGATCTGTCCCGACTTCTGCTCCACCGTCACGCCGGGAAAATTGCCCACATGCTGGTTGGAACCGGTGAGTTGATTGAACAGCGTGGTCTTGCCGCAGTTTTGATTGCCTGCCAGCGCAAAAATCATTCCTG
>Ga0070399_1003214_pt1 | contig 14755 bp, 16 predicted proteins | sample BioMet4_FD_61217 | JGI IMG/M metagenome (GOLD analysis project Ga0070399, IMG submission 61217) | Microbial communities from bioreactor (seeded with sewage sludge) at LBNL, California, USA - Biofuel metagenome 4 (version 1) | ecosystem: Engineered > Bioreactor > Anaerobic > Unclassified ... | reverse complement strand
GGTCTTCAATATTTTTTGTACCTGGGTAATTGAGACCGGCTTAAAATTGAAAACTAAACTAACAGGATAAAGCTTGCTCTCATTTAATTGGCAAAAGAGGAACTGACCTATTTCTGTTTGATCCACGCTCATCAATAGTTTGGTTTGTTTTTCTTGGAGAGTGACCGGGAAATATCCACAGTCCAGCAAATGACGATTCAAAAGTAAAAGGGAATAGACCAGCCTATCTGATGTTTGAGGGAAACATTTACCATAATTATTAAAAACAGATCGAAGCCAAGGAATGATTGGCGCATTGATGTCGGCGGGCGGAAAATATCGATTTGCATAGATTGTGATGAAATCGCCAAGAGTGTTTTCTTTTCTTAGGAGTTTTTCGTAGTTTCTGCACAAGTTCACGAAATCTTTTTCGGCATTTGTTGCCGGCTTTTCATCGGTATAAACGAGTTCTTTGAAACGGTCGTAGGGGATGGCACAAAAATAAGAAGAAAAAAGTCGCCAAACAAGTTTTCGCTGTTCCCTTAACGAAAAAGGCTGATGATCGATGAGTTTTATTCTGAGTCTTTCTGAATCAAGGCTCTCAGATATATGCGTTGGAATCCTCTTTTTTATTGTATTATGAGCAATAAACAATCGCAAGTATTTCGTAAATTTCAGATAGCAATTAAGCATAAAGGCAAAGAGAGATTTATCTTTTTGCTTTATCAGGCCTTTGGCAAACCTTTTGGGGCAAAGCCATAAAACTTGTTTTGTTCTGCTTCTTTCCTATTCGGAATTGCTTGGGAAACGCTTGTTTATCAGAACCTCATCAATCATGTTGGGTATTCCGGACTCCAAGAATAAAGACATCCTGGAAATATGCAAAAAAGCCACTCTCATGAATCCAAATCATTTTGTTCAGGCGATTTTTTCCGATCTTCCACCGAAGGATGCCCTTGCTGGCTTTCACGGGTACAAAGGGGGCCGTTAACTTTTCGGGCCTCCTGTCCATTTAGCAGTGAGGGAGGCATCTACGGGCTTGGACAGAAACATGGCCGGAAATTTTTCGATCTCCGGATTCCGCCTATCCGGTCGGTACTTTGCCGAGATGGCGAAAATGGCCATTGTGTACTTTCGCCTTCCTACCGGCGTTTTAGGTGGAGACATCTTTGCCGATTCCGTTTGTAAAAGGCGTTTCCAGCGGCGTCTATGTGAGGGGCCCGTCCCCGGAAGGAGGCTTTCGGTTTGGATTGATCAAAAAAATACGTCCGATGGCATCAGGCTTTTTTTGCGAAAGATGGAATATTTCCGCCCCCCAGCAGCCTTAAGGGTGAGGGGGAAGCGCGGCCCGAGACTGCCTTTTCCCCGATTTCGAAGCCTATACAGTGGGGGCTTCTGCGGATCCCGCTACCAAGTTTTGCCGATCTCGCGGCGCCTGAGTGAGGAGGTCTTTCATGGAAAAGCCAAAAAAGATTTTTATTCCTTCGGCGGGACGGGCGCTTGTGGCCGGGGAGGCACGCCGAAAGCGCCCCCGTTTTGTCCTTACTTGGTGGGGGAGGCAGACGAAAAAATTAAAGTTTCGCCGTTCTCGGCAGGTTTCAGGTGAGGGGGCATTTACGGAAAAAACCAAAATAAATTTTTATTCCTCCGATGATGCCTGCCTTTCCTTCCGAAAGAGGGCGAAGACGGACGGGCGATTTTGTCCTTGCTTGGTGGGGGAGGCGTCCGCCGAGGCTTCGGGCCGCCCCTCAGGAGGCGAGGGGGAGGCATCCCTAAGAAAGGAGTTATCCACAGCGATTGATGAAGCGAGTGTTGGCGATAGGCGAGAACCCGCGTCCCGGCGTGCCCCTGCGTGCGTGGGCATTCCGTCTCCGTCATGCAGAAAAACGACAAAAAACAATTTTTGCTTTCTTCGGGAAAGCGAGGAAGGGCCTTGGCTTTCTTGGTCCGCGCGCGAAAACGAACCCTGCTTTTCGGCCCCTTCGTGTCGATTAGGGAGAGAGGGGGGATCCGAGCCCGGAAAGGCCCTCGGGCGGAAGAAAAATAAAATTTCTTCCTCCGACGGCGGGCCGACTTCGGATCCGGAAATCCGTCAAACCCCCGGTTTCCTGATTCTTCTAAGTGGGGGAGGAATTCGGGGAAAAAAGGGCGTCCGAGGGAAGAAAAATAAAATTTCTTCCTTCGATGGCGGGCGGGTTTCTCTTCGGGAAAATGGGCACCCCCCGATCCCCTATATGGTGGGTGTCCGAGATGCGCCCGTCGATCGCCCTGAGCACCTACTCGGGCTACTTCTACCAGTCGGACCGGGCCATCGCGCCGTGGTTCGACTCGAAGGGCATCCGGCTCGAGAGCGTTAGCGCCGAGGACATCCAGGCTTTCTACCGCGAGGAGGAGAAGAGGGTCAGCCCGAGCACGATCCGCCATCTCCATGCGCTGATCCACAAGAGCATCGATTTCGCCTTCAAGCGCGACATCGTGAAAAGCAACCCGTGCTGGAAGGTGACTTTGCCCAAGATGGAGCGGTTCATCGGCAGCTATTACAACATCGAGGAGACCCAAAAGCTCCTCCAGGAGGTCAAAGGGAGCAAGCTCGAGTTCGCCGTCATCATGGCGACGCACTACGGATTGAGACGCGAGGAGATCGTCGGCCTGAAATGGTCGGCGATCGACTTCCAGTACAAGCAGATCCACATCCGCCACACGGTCACCGAGTACGTGGTGGACGGGAAACCGACGATGATCGCCCGCGACGCGGCGAAGACCTCGAGAAGCGTCCGGACCCTGCCTCTTTTCCCCTCGGTCGAGGACTTCCTCCTCAAGATGAAGCTGGAAAGGGAGGACTGGGAGAGGTTCTACGGGGCGAGATACCACCACGAGGCGGACGAGTACATCTACGTCAACGAGGACGGGACTTTGATGCACCCGAATTACATCAGCCGCTACTTCCCGATGTTCCTGAAGAAGAAGGGGCTCCGCAAAATCCGGTTTCACGACCTCCGCCACACCTGTGCGACCTTATTGCGCCACGAGTGCGTCCCGATGGAGGACATCCAGAAGTGGCTCGGACACAGCGAGATCTCGACCGCCGAGAGGATCTACGCCTATTTCGACGACCGGAACAACCTCCCGACGTCGGACAAGATCGCCGAGGCGTTCGGCGAGAGCAAGGTCTCCGAGGCCAAACCCCCGAAGCCCGGATCCGGGCCGGAGATGTGAGACTTTCCTGATGGAAATAATTCAGCGGTCAATTCAGCACTTAATTCAGCACTTTTTGCGGATAATCAAGGAAGCATCGAATGATAATTCAGCACTTAATTCAGCGCTTTCCTGGCAGAGAGCACCGATGTTCTTGTGAATGCTTTGGCTCGCCCTTCTCGAAAAGTCTCGCTTTGAAACTGAGGCTAGAATTCGGACAAAAATTGGAAAAATGTCCGAAATAATTTTCGGTCATTTGGCAATTTCCCCCTTTTGCCTCGGGGAGCTCCTTTGGGGTTGGCTTGGCCAAGTGAAAACGCCAGCTTCCTTAGAAAAAGTTTTGGCGAGAAATTTTTCTCGCCAAATTCTCGCCAATTGTCCCCGAATTGCTGAAACACCCTGAAACGCAAAGAAACACAAAGCGCAGGAGGAACCCACATCCCGTGGGATAAAACGACCCGAAAACCCTTCTTTTGGAACATAACCGAATACCGCAAAAATCCCATCGTAATCAGTAGGTTGGCGGTTCGATTCCGCTAGGCGGCACCAACGCAAAAGAGGGCCCCGAGGCTCGATGCCTCGGGCTTTTCTTTGTCCTATTTCGGCTATGAAATTTGACTATCTTCTTTGCGAGAGATAAAAAAAGTCGCAAATAATTATATGATTTTGAAGACGAAGAAATTAGCAAGTGTAGGAAACTTGGACTCCGTAGATATAGATCACCTAGGTCGGTGTCAAGGTAAAGTAGCGGGGGCTCGAATTGAGGGCGGTGTAGCTGAACTGGCCGTTGGTGTGGGCCGCCGCGGTTGTCGCGGTTTTGGTGAAGGGCTTCGTTGAATCAAACGGCTTCTCGCTGTCGCCATAATAAAGGGTGAACGTTGCCTTGGCAACGAATTCCGGGCTCTCGTGGCTCGTCTGGATGAAGATCTGGCTGATCGAGGCGAACGGCGTGGTGTTCCAGCAGTGCCCGCCCGCGACGATGACCGTCTGCGAGGCGCTCTCATCGAGATAGGCAGCTTCGCCGAAGCGGAAGAAGCCGTTAAGATCGGGCCCACAAACGCCATCGAAGGTGAAATTGACGGGGTTCTCGGAGGAAGTCGTAGCGGCCGAATGGGCATTTGGGGCCGTGGGGTAGAAGACGGCGCTCGTGGTGAACTTGCCGTTGTCCGCGGGTGACTGCCCCCCTTTCACAATCATGAGAGAGGTCGGGAGGAGGCTGACGGCGGAGATGCGACGAGCGCCGTCGCGCCGATAGAAAGGCTGAGGAGAATCGATTTCTTCTTCATAGTTTGGCCCCTGCTTTTAAAATGTAATGAGGCGAGAGAGTAAAAACGAAGAAGAAAAAGATTACTGATTACGTTTATTTCTTGAAAAAAAGAGAAAAAATACCATTGGTTTTCTTTGGATTTTCAGAGGTTTTGTCTTACGACGCTTCTCACCTGCCCAAAGCGAGATTTTATTCGAGCCCTTCGCCGGAAGGGAAACTTCTGCTTAAAGTAAAAAGTAACATGTGTTATATTTTAAATATGAATTACGATTTTCAAAAGGATGTTCGGACGATTCGGGAATTGCTTGGGATGACTTTTGAGGAGTTGGCCCAAGCTATTGGCGTCTCCTCCATGACGCTTAAGAGGTGGGAAAGCGGGCAAACGACTCCGTCGCCCACGGGTGCGGAAGCGCTCTATGCTTTCGCCTACCATAATTCCGCTCATCCGCTTCGCCTCAATGTCTTGAAAAGCCAATTTCGGGAAGAAGAAAAAGGAAAACGGGTTCTTTTGTTTCATGGTGCCTCTTCTTCTATCGAGGGGCCGATCGATACCCATCACACAAAACCACCGGTTGATTTTGGCGATGGTTTTTACGCTGGAGAAAGTTATCAGCAGGCTGGTAGTTGGGTCGCGGCTCGGCCTTCCTCTAGCGTCTACGGCCTTTATTTTTCCCCGTCCGCTTCTTTGTGCAGTCATCGTTTTCAGGTCGATTTGGATTGGCTTTTGGCGGTGGCTCATTTTCGTGGTCGGATACCCGCTTACGAGAAAAGCCCACGGGTATTGGCTCTTGTTTCGTCCTTGGTGGACTGCGATTACCTTATCGCCCCGATTGCCGACAACACCATGTACGAGACCATCGATTCGTTTCTGAACAACCTCATCACGTCTGAGCAGTGCCTGCACTGCCTGGCGGCAACGGACTTGGGGAATCAATACGTTTTTCTCAAGGAGAAAGCCTGTCAGGGCCTTGAACTCACGGATCGTTTCTATCTTTCCCAACCTGAACGCGAACATCTCTTGGCGGTGAAAGAGGAGAATCGGGCCAATGGGCTTGATAAGGTGAAAGCCGCCCTTATTGCCTATCGGGGGAAGGGACGCTATTTGGAGGAGTTATTGAAGGATGAGAGCATTTGATGCCACGGGTTTGTCTTTTTGTCACCGCCAAGCGGATTTTTTTGCGGGGTCCCTCCAAAAATCGTCCTTGAGTTCATCTCGATTCATCAAGACTTTCATGTGCTCCGATTCAGCGGCAAAACTCGATCGGCTGGAAATTGTCGATCTCCCGGCGCTCTATCCGGAGATTCGTTCTGAGAGATCGCTGAAAAATCCGATTCGTTTCTCTGCGGACGAACTATATTGGATGGGCTATCTTTATCGTTATTGGTGCTATGTCGAATACCTTTCTTCTCGCCAAGTCTATCATCGGATGCCCCCCAGCCGTTTGCGTCCGCTGTTTTTGCCTTATCATACTCAGGATCCTGCCAAGGCGATTGCCGTCATTAAAGAGAACGACCCCAGTTTCTCTCAAGATGATTACGCCGTTGTTAAAGCCATCTTAAAAAGTAAAAAGTAACAGGTGTTATTATTTATATTTATTCGATAATATCTTAATTGAAACCGAGTGATTGTTCCTTCATTCTTCAATACATCTTCTCAGGTCCATTTGGGCTATTTGCTTCGAGAAGATCATCGCCAAATTAGGCCATGGTCGCTCGCGCCAAAAGCGTTCGGCTCACTACGCTTTTCTCAATGGTAGCATTCGGGGTCCAATGAGCATTGCTTCTTCAGGTTTTATGGGGAGGCCCCGATTATCTTCCTTCCGATAACTGCGCCGCGAATCCGAAGGGAATGTCGTGGGGGCGATCGCTATCAGGCAAGCCTCAGCCAAGAAGACCCGCGGCAGCCTTCGGCTCTTTGGCCCTCGATTCGCTTGATCCGGGCTTGGGAATTCCTCGTCAGTTCTTTGAAGCCAGCTCTCTTTGCTTCGGGAAAGCGGTCATCCCGCCACCTCGACCAAAAAGTGTAATTGATTTGTTGCTGTCGAAAAAATTCGAAAAAAGACGATTTTCGGCATCGCGGTTTTTCTCGGAAAAATGAAAATCTTCATTCGTTTGTTAGGGTTATTCGACGATTGGTGGGCTGTACAGAAATAAGGATAATTGAGGCGAGCGCCTTTGACGCCACCTAGGCGGATTTGCTGGAAGGCCGTCTCCGCCTTTTTTGCCATTTATTATAAAAAGGGGCAGCCCACCCTCAAAACCGGACTCCGGAAACCGCGGGCCGGAGATGTGAGGCCGTTCTCAATGGCAATAATTCAGCGGTCAATTCAGCGCTTTCCCATTTGGCAAGAGTTTGGCGCGTTACATGAAGTTGGTTTGCCAGTTCTTCTTGCGAGAGCCCCGCTCTTTTTCGAGTTTGCTTAAGGTTTTCAGAAAACATGAAACTAGTTTAGCATACATTAGCCTTTAAATATCGCCCTTTTTCGTTTGCATTTCGTCAACGAAACAGGGCTTTTGCAAAGATTTCTATTTTTTATCCGGGGAAAAATAAATTGTAAAAGTACTGCCGAAACCCAAAACACTTTCCAAAGCGATTTTGAAGCCATAGTCGAAGGCGATGTGCTTGACGATTGAGAGGCCTAACCCGGTTCCTCCGAGGGCCTTGCTGCGGGCCGGGTCAACCCGGTAGAAGCGTTCGTAGATTCGCGACTGATCTTTTTCGGCGATGCCGATCCCCGTATCTTTGATCCGGAAATAGCGGGGGGTTAGCTCGAGACTAATCGTTCCGCCGTCTTTGTTGTATTTGCAGGCATTCTCAACGAGATTGCCGATTAAATTATTGGCGTCTTCCTTGGCCATCGAGAGATTGACTTCTTGAAGGCTTGTCTCGAGATGAAGCTTCTTTTTCTCAATCCAACCCCCGTTTTCCTTGAGAGCTTCGAGCACGACGTCTTTGAGGGCGATGATTTTCTTTTCGCGCAGGATACCGCTTTCCAGCTTCGAAAGAATCAGCATTTCTTGAATGATTTCCTTCATCCGTCTCGCTTCGTCGAGGGTAGTCGCCAAGGCTTCGGCTTTGTTTTTTTCGTCGGTGATGGTTCCATTCTGCAAGAGTTCCTGGTAACCGATGATGGCGGTCAAGGGGCTCTTCAATTCATGAGAAGCGTTGGCGAAAAAGTCCCGTTTAGCTTCTTCGAGCTTCCGTTTTTCGGTGACATCGAGACCCAATAGGCAAGCGCCTTGGCCAACCGCCGAGGCAAAATCTTCGCCCAGAGGCGAAACGTTAATCAGATAGATTCGACCCCCTTTTTCGAGGTCGAAAGCACTGGCTTCGTTCTTCTTCATGGCCTTAGACAAGGCCGAAAGTAAGCCTTGGTCGGTCGAAAGGACGGAATAAGGCTTGCCTAAGAGATTGGCCTTCTCGCCGACGAAGAGAGCGGCACCGGCCTGATTGACCAGCTGGATCTTTCCTTGGCTATCGATGGCGACGAGCCCTTGTTCCATCTCGTCAAGCAAGGTGTCGTATTTGCGTTTTTCATTCGCGAGCGCCTGATAACGGCTGTCGAGCAGACTCTTGGCCTTCGCAATGCTTTCGCCGAGTTCTTTGACATCGGCCTTGCTCTTCGGTTCTTCGCCGACGATTTGATTGAGATTGTCGACTTCCTCCTGAAGAGGTTTCAAGGAACGTTTCGTCAAGTAGGCCGTCAAAAAGCCGCTGAGGGTGGTGAGGATGGCAATCCCGAGAAAGCCATAGCCTAGGAGCGAATAGGTGGTTATTTCGACTTTCTCGACCGGGAGGGCGACGCGAACATAGTCAAACGAGGTGCCGTCGCTTGAGAGATCCTTGCCAGCCAAATAAATCATCTGGATGTTGTAGGTCGCGCTATGGCGGTAATATATCGTTCCGAGATTCTTGATTTCGGGCCGATCGAGGTGGTTTTCCGTCGGCTCGCCCAAGGTGTCGATTTTGACGCTGCCATCGCTGGAAATGATGGTGAGACGGACATCGCTTTCTTTCCCAGCCAACAGTTCTTTGGTTTTCTCAGGGGTATAAAGGGTCGAATTGGGTTCGTAATACGTTTCGGCGATGGAAAGGTAATTGTTGAGCGATTTCTCAGCGCTTGCCTTGCCTGAGAAATCGACCAAAAGAACACTGACCATCAAGAGGATGACAAGCGAAAAGAAAACGCTGAAGATCGAGGTGAGAATCAGTTTCTTCTTCATGGATTCATTCGGTAACCCATCCCATAGACCGTGGCAAGGATCTTGCCATGGGGGTCATCGATTTTTTTTCGGAGAGAAGCGATATGGACATCGAGGGCACGCGACTCATAATCGCCTTCGCCCCAAAGGGAATTAAAGAGCGTTTCGCGCGAAAGGGCTTCACCCCGATGGTGGAAGAAAAAAACCAGCAAATCCCACTCGCTTTGAGTTAGCGGGACCTCGATATGGTCTTGATCAAAGAGCTGATGGGCTTTTTCATCGAGCGTAAAATGCCCAATTTGCGGCAAAGGCTCAATCGGTTTCTTTTTGCGAAAGCGAGCGTTGACACGGCTGGCGAGTTCGAGGGTGGAGAAAGGTTTTTCGAGATAATCGTCCGCCCCGAGATCGAGGCCGAGGACTTTGTCGGAGACCATCCCTTTGGCCGAGACGATGATGACATCGATATCGGCGCTGGCTTTTTCTTCGCGTAGTCTCTTGAGCAAACTGAGTCCATCGATATCCGGCAGCATCAAATCGAGGATGATGAGGGCGGGTTTTTCTTTCGCTAAGGAAGAAAGAAAACTCGTTCCGTCGGGATAGACGGAAGTCGGGTAGCCTTCCTTTTGGAGAGTTAGGCTTTCGATATGGGCGATTTCTTTGTCGTCGTCGACGATGGCAATATGGTTGTTCATGGTTAAAAGATTTGCTTATCCTTATGATACCCTTTTACGACGAAGATGACCCATTCGGCGACGTTGACGGCATGATCCGAGATCCGTTCAAGGTATTTTGCCAGAATGCCTGAATAGAGAATCGCTGCGTGGTTGGCGCCTTTTTCAGAATCGAGAGTGATTAGGCTTTCGATGCATTCATCATAGAGTTGGTCTTGAAGATCATCCTCTTTTTCGACCTGCTCGGCCAAACCTTCGTCATGGCGGGCGAAAGCGAGAAAGGCGCTGTCGACCATCTCGAGGGCGATCCGCGCCATCGTTTGGATTTTGATCAGCGGCCAGCCTTTGACGCTTTTGATTTTGCTGGTCCATTGAGCCACATCTTCGGCGTGGTCGCCGATTCGCTCGATATCTTCGATGGCTTTGAGAATGCCAGCCACTTCCCGCATGCTGCCCGCATAAAGGTGTTCGCGGACAAGGCAATCGAGGCATTCGCCTTCGAGGGTCCGTTCGTAATGGTCGACGGTGTCGTCGTCGATCGGGACGAAATCCTCTGGCTTGATCTCGTTCTCATAGTAGGCGAAAGCCCGCTTGAGGTTGTTTTCCGCGTAGGCGCACATCGCGTTGCATTCTTTCTCCAGATCTTCGATTTTGGTGGGTTCCATGGTTTTTCCTTCTTTCTTTTTTATCCGAAGCGGCCGGAGAGGTAGGCTTCGGTCTTCGGATTAGCTGGTTCTTTGAAGAGTTTCTCCGTCGTATCGAATTCCGCGAGGTCCCCCAAATAGAGGAAGGCGGTGTAGTCGCTGATGCGAGCGGCTTGTTCCATGTTGTGGGTGACAATCACAATCGTGTAATTGGCTTTGAGGCTCAAAACCAACTCTTCGATTTTCTCCGTCGCTAAGGGGTCGAGCGCGCTGGTGGGCTCATCCATCAAGAGCACTTCAGGTTTCATGGCAAGGGCCCGAGCGAGGCAGAGACGCTGCTGTTGACCACCCGAGAGGGCAAGGGCGGATTTCTTGAGTCGGTCTTTCACTTCATCCCATAACGCGGCTTCTTCGAGAGACTCTTGCACGAGCTGATCAAGCTCCTTGCTTCGTTTCTTTCCAGCGCAGCGCGGCCCATAAGCCACATTGTCATAAATGGACATCGGGAAGGGCGAAGGGGCTTGAAAGAGCATGCCGACTTGGCTGCGAAGTTCGAGGGGGTTCTCTTGTTCGATCGGGTGATCGTGGTAGAGAATCGTCCCGCTTTCTTTGGCATCCGGAATCAAATCATTCAGGCGGTTAAACGCCCTTAAAAGGGAACTTTTCCCACAGCCGGAAGGACCGATGAAAGCGGTGACGGCGTGTTCGGCAATCGTCAAATTAATATGGTGAAGGATTTCTTTTTCGCCATAGGCAAGCGAGAAATCCTGAACTTGGAAAACGTAATTCATGCATGACCTCTTTTCTCGAGAAAGACGCGGGTGAGGAGCTTGGCGCTCAACGAGAGCAGCGAAATAACGATGAGAATGATGAAAGCGATGGCGCTCGCAAGCCGATAATTCGGGTTCTCGCCGGCGAGCAAACTCCAGATTTCGACTGCGAGGGTCGCGTTCTTGCCACTCAGCGAAATCGTATCGCCGATCACGTTGCCGATCGCAAAGACGAGGGCGGCGCTTTCCCCGATGATCCGCCCGGCCGCCAAAACGGCGGCGGAGAGGAGGCCTGGCAAAGCGGTGGGCAAAATGATTTTATGCAAGGTTTGGCGCTCGCTCCCGCCGAGGGCAAGGGAAGCTTTCCGATAATCTTTGGGCACCTCATCGAGCGCCTCTTCCGAGGTTTTGACGATGGTGGGAAGCAGAATGATGACCAAGGTGAAACAGCCCGAAAGCAAACTGCCGGTGTTGACGCCGGTGAAGAGACGAGCGAGCGGAATGAAGACCGCCACGCCGATCAAGCCAAAGACAATCGAAGGAATCCCCGAGGTGACATCGATCATTCTCTCGAGGATTTTGACGATCTTGCTCTTTTGCGGGGCAAAATAGGCAAAATAGACCGCCGCCCCAATCCCTAAAGGCAAAGAGAGAAGAAGCGAAACGCCAATCACGAGCAAAGTCGAAAGCAAACTGCCCCGAATTCCGCCGCCCTTGGTCGTGATAGAAAACGACGAGAGGGTTTTGCCTTTTTCAAAGCTGTCTTTGACTCCGCTCGCGCCATCGCGGGCCAAGGCAATGATGGTGGTCCCGCTTTGATCGGTGAGGAAGGCTTTGGTGAAATAGGAGCCGACTTTGACTTGGCCGTCAAGTTTGCCAATCGGGGATGCTGGCGCCAAATAAACGATGGTGACGACGCTTTCGCCTGTGAAAGATGTTTCATCTTCAAAGGCGATGCCCCAAGAAGAGGAGTAAGAGGCTCCTGTCAAAAGCGGATCGGCATAAGCGGCGCTCGTGGCTCCGCTCTGATAGGTATAGGTAGCTGAAGCATAGTCAGAGGTCAATAAATCCCAGCTGAGCAGTGAGGCGCCGCCTTGAGCAATGTTGAAGAAGATGGCGGCCAGTAAAGCCAAGGCACAAATTGCGGATAGCCAAGTCACTCCTTTGCGGAAGCCATCTTTTACGCGGCGGATTTTGAATAGACGCTGGGCGTTGGAATTACTCTTGCCCATACTTTTTCGCCATCCTTTTTTGGACGATTCCCAACAAGAGATCGACTCCGATGATGAGAAGAATCAATGCCAAGCCAATCGAGAAGCGAATTTCCGCGTTGGCCCCGACCGCCTCGCTATAGCCTAACAGCATGTTACTCGTCAAAGTGGCGCTGGTGCCGAAAAGATCGAAAGTCGGGCCGCTGCCGGCGTTACCGATTACACTCGAGACAGCGGTGGCTTCGCCTAAGGCCCGGCCAATGCCCAAGATCAGTCCCGCGAAAATGCCATTGCGGGATGCGGGGATGATGACTTTGAAATAAGTTTCAGTCCGCGAGGCCCCTAAAGCCAAAGAAGACGAAAGATAACTCGCGGGAACGTTTTTCATCGCGTTTGCGCTTAACGATGTGAGAATGGGCAAGATCATCAGCGCAAGAACAATCGCGGCCGCTAAAGTCGATAAGCCGCCTTTGCTCGTTAGACCTAGGCCCACAGCCAAGTCATTGACGATGGGGCAGATGGTCTCCCGACCGAAGAGGCCATAGACAACCGAAGGGATCGCCGCCAATAACTCGATGGCGAAAGAAAGGATATTTCCAAGCAGTTTTGGAGCGATTTTGCTAATAAATAAAGCGGTATAAACACTGAGGGGTAAAGCAATCAACGTCGCCAAAAGACTGACGTAAATCGTGTTGATGCTGAGATAGAGGATGCCGCTTTCTTTGGGGAGGGAATACCAATGAAGAGCAAAAAGGAAACTGCCAAGATTCACTTGAAAACTCACCCCGTTTTCCATGTAAGTCTTGAAGAAAGGAGCCAAACCTTTCGCCAAAAGAAAGACGGCGATGAGAACGAGAGAACTTGCCGCGATGATCGCGGTGAAAAGATACGCGAAAGAGGCCGCCTTATCTAACGCGGTCCTCTTTTGGCCTTCTTTAAACGTTACTTCGCTAACTCGCTCCATTTGGTCACCGTTCCTGAATAAACGCCCTTGAGTTGATCCGCGGTGATGTTGGTGATCTTGGTGTTGGCTTTATTGATCGTCGCGACAATGGCATCGGTGCACATCTTGCCAGTCGTGGCGGCCGCCGCCGCCTCGCTCGTCGAGAATTCCCGGCTGGCAAAAGCGATATCAAGAGCGCTGGCCGAATCTTTGTCCGCGCCTTGGGTCCGCTTATACGCATCGCCCGATCCCGTGTGGTTATGCTCGGCAACGAAATTGCCGCATAAGGGCGAGAACTCTTTGCTGAGAGCTTTGGCCATGTTCTCGACCGAAGTCGAGCCGCCGAAATGGATGGTGATCGCTTTATTGTCTTCACTTGTAATAGCGTAATTGGCTTTGATGCTCGTCCAAGTCGGATCGGTGGCGGCGATCGTGAGGATGCCTCCAAGCTCCTTCATTGTGGCTTTGGCATCGGAAGTTCCAAGGAAAGCGCGATAGGCCGCAACGATTTGCGCGACTTTTTCATCGCCATAAGAAGCGCGGACAATGTAATTGAAGTTCCGGGTCATCTTATAAGTGCCATTGAGGACGGCGGATTCCGATGGTTTCACGCCTTCATACGAAAGGCCGGTGACCCCGCTCCCGTCTAAGGTCGAAAGCGAGATATAGCCGATGCCATTGACATCGTTTTTGACGCTGGAGATCATATCGCCATTTGAGGCGACCTGAATGTAGCCGGTGGCTAATTTGGAGTTGTCGGTCTTGGCCTCGCCATAACCGATTGCCGTCATGAAACCATCGCGGGTGCCCGAAGTCGTATCCCGCGTATAGACGCTGATCGCCGGGTCGCTCGTCTTCGCGCAAGCCGCTAAGGTCAATAACGGAAGAAGCAACATCATCTTTTCGAATTTTCTCATCTGTTTTTCCTCTTTTTCCTTTTTGTTAACGTCCACACTTTAGGAGGAATGAGAAAAGCCTTCGTCCTCAGTCGGGTAAGATTTTTGTTAAGAAGTTGTTAAGGAAGCAGGGAAGACAAAAACCCAAATGGGGTTCCTAGGGATTGGCCTCTTTGCTTAAGCCTTCTTAGCTGTGCAAAGAGAAGAACAGTAAAGGGCATAGTCGTCTCCTTTATAGGAATAGAGGCGGCAATTCACCCGATCGCATATCAAAGAGGAATCGGATGGCCACCCTGTTTTTCTAACACCCATTTGAGACTCGCACTCTCCCCACCAAAGAGAGTCGAGGCCGTTTCACCAAACTCGTGTAACGGTCAGGTCCAGGAGCCAGCCCTTCATAGAGCAAATCGATGGGGACGGGCCCACCTATGAGGGGAGTCAAAACAAACACCGCGGCATGATAACTTTGATCGGCTTTGCAGAAAAAATGTTTTTGCCTTGGGCGTCATCGAAGGCGGACTTGCTCCTTGGGGTTAACGTCAACATGCAATCTTTGACTTTCTGGGCATTTTTGATTTCAATAGTCCAGCCCCAGAGAATTGGTGGCGTCTTGATGAGGGTATCGCGGCCGGAAAGAGCTGGCATTCCGAGAGAAAAGAGCAGCACGAAAAAGAAAAATTCGGCCTTCGTTTCTTTTGCTGATCTCATCGAGTCCCTCTTCATTAAAGTTACTATAGCCATTCTTTTCCAAATTGCTGGCTTCATTAATTTGCTCCGTTGAAAAAGGTTCAGCCATCAACGACGATCCGGGCTTGGTAAACCATTAAAATATCGCTAGAATCGAAGTGTTGAAGCATGTGGCCGGTGACGGCGCCGCTATTGTCGGTCATAACCTATTCATACGTGTTGTAAGTCGCCCTGGTCGGAAGTGGGGTGATTTGATTGAAAAGCGAAGTCGTCACCATTTGTGTTTCCA
>Ga0070399_1003199_pt1 | contig 14780 bp, 14 predicted proteins | sample BioMet4_FD_61217 | JGI IMG/M metagenome (GOLD analysis project Ga0070399, IMG submission 61217) | Microbial communities from bioreactor (seeded with sewage sludge) at LBNL, California, USA - Biofuel metagenome 4 (version 1) | ecosystem: Engineered > Bioreactor > Anaerobic > Unclassified ... | reverse complement strand
TTCTTTCTCTGGCTTATTGCACTATTAATATCATTGACCATGTAAAAGATGTTTTCGTTGGCCTGCTTGACTCTGCCAGCTGCATACATGTGACGATCCAATTCTTTTTTCTGGCTGTCACTGGCAAGTCCGCTGAGCTTCTTTGCCATAGCCCTGCTTTTCTTCTTCGTAATAAAATGAGACGACAATACTGCATCTATCAATAGCTGCAGCTCCGGAATCTCGAATGTACGAGCACCCCAGTAATACTTGTTCGGCTTACTATGGATAGTAACAATATCGATATCGCAATCCACCAAAAGATCAAGATCGCTTTTCAAGGTCTTGCGATTTGTCGAGACTCCTTGGCTCTCCAGATAATCAAGTATTTCATATGTATCCAGCGGATGCTCCTGATCCGTCTGCTCACGCAAAAGCTTCATTATCAGCATCATGCGTTTTTTCATGGTGTTTGGTTTTGCTTTGTCCATTAGTGTACCTTCATATTTACTCATTCTCTTTTAGATGCTAAATTACCAATCTTCACGTTCACTACGTTTATTCTTTATACTCAATCCATCTTTTATCAATTATTTCCAAATCTAATTGATCAACACCATATAAGTTCCAAATATATTCATTCAATTCTTTTGATCTTGGCTTAGATAATATAAATGCTATATCCGATTTATTTAATTTAGGTATACTAAAGTTTGTTAAATAATTTTTTGCGAATGCCATATATCCTTTTGCATATGGTTTGCTTGTATAATATATATAAAACCAAAATGCATCTGACTTTAAAAATGTCTTTAGCACAAATAATTCTTTTTCGTCATCTGAAAACAAAGCATATCCACAATAGAATAAAAGATCTTCCTCTTCCGATACAATCGCTGTTGGTTCCCCTGCAATGTATGGTATTAATATTTTTTTGCCGAAATTGTTCATGCCTTGTGTACGTCCATATGCATACCATGCAGCATATTTCCCTTTTCCCTTATCCCTCTTTTCTAACTCATCTCTGTTATCGCTTAAAAACTTATACGCCTCGGGATACTTTTTAATTATTACTGATTCTTTTAACAAATAACAGCGGCCATCTTTCTTTTCATATGGGAAAATGGCCATTTCCATTTTCTTCTTTAATTCACTCTCGTTTTTTAAGATGTTCGGTTTAACAACTTTTATGCATAATCCCTTCTCAATTTTATATTCATGTCCGCGATATATTCGATAGTAGTACTTTGTATCTTCCCCTTTAGGCATAAAAATAAATAACTTGTTTTTTAATGTTGCGAGTCCATTACGTATTTTCCAATTTGAAAGAGGTGTCCCTGCATTTTCCAAGGCAAATACCACAGTATCTATTTCTTTACTTCTCATTCTCCATGGTGCGCCGCTTTTAAACTCATTAAAATCATAGCTGGAGTATTTATGTTTTGTTAAAGATTCATCTTTATTTATACGAGCATATGATATCTTGTGGCTCACAGTTCCCATATCAATGAAAGTAATGCAAGTATAGCTTGTAACATTTTCGAATATTTGCGTGTCTCGAAAATCATCGATAATAATTCTTCGATTATTATTAACAAGGTATTTTCTCAAAGCTTTCCCATTATTCCCTTGGATATAACCATTAGGTGATATATAACATAGACATCCATTTGATTTTAATAACCGGATTCCTATCTCAAAGAAAGGCATGTATAAATCTACATTGCCCGTTGATGCAGTTTCCCAATTATTTAATACCTGTTTTGTGTCTTCTGTCATATTACGTAAACGAACATATGGTGGATTGCCAATAACACAATCGAAACCCGACTTGCACTCCTTCAATACTCTTTTTACAGTAACCGGATCCAGCGCATTAGCACAAATTATATTAAAAGAAAATGATCCATATTCATGTCTTGTGGCGGCTAATAATGTGCATAATATTTCGCTTCTTTTGATGGCACCCATATCTATGTCTATCCCATACAAGTATTTGGAAAAAATAGCATTGAACGTCAACCCAAACTTATCATGCATAATTTCAGCAGCTGATAATAAGAAGGATCCACAACCGCATGATGGATCCATGATGACAGGAGCATCCCCTTTTACTATACATTTATTTAGTATATATTTTTTAATTGATCTAGGTGTATAAACAACGCCATTCTCTTTCTTTTTAGACATTGGTGTAAGATATTCAAACAACTCAACAAGATCATCAAATGATAACTTGCAATTGCTTTTAACAAAGTACTCATAAATTATTTTATATGCATCTATATCTGTATTGTCAATAATAGTGTTCAATAATCTGGATTTATTATAATTAATTTTCTTCATAACTACAAAAGAATACACAAGCCCATTTTCAATTACTCCCATATTAGAAGTGAATTCATACAATTCTTTTATAATCCTCTTTGCATTCATCAATCAATATTTTTCAGCAAATCTATTCTGCTTACTGTCCTTCCTTCATCTTTGATTATTTCACGCTCTTCCTCTGAGACTTCATAAAGCGTATAGCAAATATCATCAAGTTCGTCCCATCTTTGTATAAGTGATTGAGCTATCATTTCCCTAGTTACTGGACTACCCATCAAGTACTGCTGCTGTAACTCTGATATTTCATCGTATAAAGAAGATAATCTATTCACATCACCTTCTTCACAAATAACTTTATCTGAAGGAAATGGTATTGGCGAAATAAACTGTTTATTAAATTTATAGTATCCACCTGATTGTGGATTCGCGCCTACTTTACCCAACACAGAAAAAATTGTAGAATTTATGATACATGTTATAGCTTTCATTATTAAGTCGTCTGCATTATCAACAGAAAGAAACCAAACATTTGCATTATCCATATACAGCCCCCGGTTTGACACATATGTAGCAATTGTGTCCTTTGCTGTCATTGGAATAATTATTTTGTTTGTATCATACATGGATTGATTATGCTCTCTAGTAAATGTATGCCATTTTTCTCCTTCTCTACATTTAACATGAGACTTGATTCGTTCTTTATTCTCTAACAAGTATGAAAATGTTAATGGATATAGGCGATGCAATTCCGAAAATGTAATTACATCGTTAGAGTTTCCATTATAAGGGAAAATACAATATGCATCTGGTTCAATGGTCTTGAAAGGAAAAAATATCTTATTATATACTACCCCTCTAAGTATTGCCGATTCCACACGAACATCCTCCATAAAACCATTCTTGCCAATAGCAATATCGTTTTCAAATTGCACATTGGTAATATGATAGATTTTTTTCCATAATGCTTGGATCCCATCTTTTATCGATAACTCTGGATATTCACTAATCGGTCCCCACAGATTATTTAATCTGTTTCTTATCTCTACTATTTTATAGTTTTCAAATGACCACGTACCAGTATCATTTTGGCATGGGATTGATTGGAATACACATCCCTCAAAATCACCTCTTGTATCACTGTTTTCAAAACAAAGCTTAATATCATCCGCACTCGATTTCATGTAATAATAATTAAACTCATCGCACTGCATCTTGCTAAGAACCATTATTGACGCGTAAACAATTCTTCCTCTAAAAATGTCTGTCGTCTTGAAATCAATCAAGGTTTTTAAATGTTTACCATTACTAATAAGCTCTCTCGTTTTCTCTCCATATTCAGTTTTGAACCATCTACGTTGAATAATAAAACCCATTTCCCCAGTTGGCTCTAACAATTGTAACCCGCGTTCTATAAACAAAACCGATAAATCCGCCTTGCCTTCAAAAACATGATAACTATTTTTCAGATAATTATGCATCTCGGGATAAGCTGCTTTATAATGTTTTGTCTCAACATATGGCGGATTTCCGACAATGTATGAAAACCCGTTTCTCCTCTCAAAGACTTCCTGAAAAGTGTCTTTGATATCTATTGGCTTTATTTTAAGAATTTGTTCTGGTGAGAATTCTGCATCTGTGCTTACCAATGTATTACCCAGCTTAATATTCTTATCAATGTCGTGTAAGATTTTTTCACCAAAAATGCCAATTCCTTCCCATGCTATTAAATTATCCCCATCAACTATTTTTAAAGCAAGCGACATTTTAGTAACCTCAATAGCCGCCTCATCACAATCAATTGCGAAAAGGCAATGCAACACTATTTCTCTACGCGCATGAACAGTTAAATACAACTCTTCATTGCATTCATAGTAATAGTCCCTATGTGAATTCTTTTCTCTATCATCAATCGACAGTATTGCAAGCATTTTATCTGCCAAATGCTCATAGCATGAAACAATAAAAACACCTGATCCACAACATAAATCTAGTATGCTAACATTTAATAATTCCTCAATTGTAGAGATGCCCTCAATTCTTACAGTTTGTTTACAAACCATTTCCACAATGTGTTCTGGCGTTGCAACAGCCCCATTTGTGCGAACATATTCGTCCTTTACAATTTCTATAATTTCATTATTGTCTATAGCTAATTGTTTTCCTAAAAACTCTTCATAGATATTAGCGATCGCTTTTATAGGAATCACATCAAATTTATACGGATATGGATAATATAGTTTACTAATGAAATCAACTAAATCTTCCTCATTGAGTTCTAACTGCTGGAATTCATGATTTCTTTCAAACATGGCTCCATCATAGTGATTATAGAATTCCATATAGCAGCTATTTTTAAACGAACACCAAAAGCCTTCCTCTGATTGTGCCATCTGTTGTAGTTTTCCTTGTTCTTCAATTTCCTTGGACTCACACACCCTAACAAAAACAATTCTGTCTAGTATTATCTGTACATAATAATTTAATCTATCATTGTTTAAACCCATCTCAGGATTATTATGATATATATTATTTGCTAATTTCCTTCGGAATAACGAAATGATATTCATAAACTGTATATCAACTTGTTCATTCCCCTCTCTTGCTGTGACAGCATATAATTCATCCAGATAATTTGTGCATATATTATCATGCCATAAATGATCATACAATACATTGAATTCATCAATGTAATCATCAATTGTTAACTGAATTGTACCTATATTTGCAGCTTGCCCCAACTCGGGTATAAACCTAGTATCATAAATAACAAATTGCTCAAAATTTGACACAAATGCGCATGGTACTTGTGCGGACCATCCGTATGATCGTATTTGAAAAGCAGCGTTAGAATCCGTAAAAATATTAACTTCTAATGATTTTGCGTCCAAAAATGTCTTGATATTAACGCCATTCAGTAACTCATAGTCAGGTTTTCTATGTGTGGAATTAATATCTTGCAACCTCTGATTATGAATTCCATATAATAATTGCTCTTGACGTATCTGTCTTGGGTCTTGTACGTCCCATCCGAAAATTTCAAGTAACTCGTTTAACCAAGCACGTATAGTCTCTTCACTGATATTATCGTGATTTTGTCCTCTTAACGTATGATTGTATCGTTCAATCAACTCAGTAAACGCATTCCTCACCTCATCTTTTGTCATTTTTCCCCTCGCTTCAAATGTGAATCATTAATATCTTAATTATTATATCATGGATTGATTAATTTAGAAATCATTTAATATGTAAACTGGGCAAAAAAGCGCCCAGTTAATATTTTGGAATTCCAAATCCATATACTACACTACTTCCGACTGTATACGACCTCCTCTTGCACATATCGCTGCTGTTACCTTCGATAGTAGTAATGGTTTTTCCATTACAGCTTTCAACTATTCCAACATGATCCGCTCCGCCTCCATCCCAATCAAAGAAGATTATGTCCCCTGGCTTTGGTCTATAGCCGGAACTTTGCCACTGGCCTTTGGCTTTGAACCAACTGATGCCTGACTGGACGGCGGCGAACTTAGGGATGGTGCCGCTTTTGATATACCCACACTGGTTTGCGCACCAGGAAACGAAGCAAGCGCACCACTCAACCCTACCATTGAACCCATACCAGCTCCAGAATTTGTGGCCACCTTTGTTGCCAAGTTGCTGAGCAGCTACCTTAGTGATCACACCATTGCCAACACCATAATTGTAACTGCCATAGGGGTAATATCTGAGAACATGAACCGGATACTGCTTATCCCCATAAGACGACCAACCATGCCTTTTTGCCTGCTGATCAGAAAATACCGACGCATTCTCAACCGTGTAGCCACCATCGCGTTTTATCGCCCAGGATATATATCCGTTGCCATAGTTATAGCCCTGCAATGCCAGACGTATGCGACCCATATCCAAAGGGCTTTTGCACTTGGATTCCTTCAAACTGGACGCCACCTGCTGGATGCCGCAGTAGATCGAATACTCTGGGTCCTTGATACCGCCAGGCTTGCGAGGATACTTTTTGTTATAACCGCTTTCCGAAGCCTGCATAGGGTCTTTACCTTTGCCACCGGACTCCTGCATCATGACGGCTTTAATGAGCTCCGTGTATTCGCCTATACCATGCTTGTCCGCATATTCCCCGATCACCGCTGAGTAGGCCTCGACCTGAGCGCTGACTGGCGTATAGTTGCCGGAGCTCTCATCACCAAACATATAAAAAGCCGCCCCGAAAAAGCAGCACACAACTATTGCTATTATAGCTATCCATCCGCTGGCAGTGATGGTTTTGACCAAAGACTCTACACTTGCTATGGCAGCTTTGAGTGCTTTGGCTGAAGCCCCGACAGCGTTTTTTGTTTCTTTAGCAACTTCCTTGGCCGCCTTTCGCATACGTTCCTCAGCGGTGATTACCAGCCTCTTATTAGCATACCGTCTGGCAGCGTTTGTGTTCCTTGCATTGGTTATATGCCTCATCATTTGCCTCTTATTCGCAAAGCCTCTCGTCTTGATTTGGGCGGTCTCTTCGACGGTTTTTACAGATGCTTCTGCGGTTGCGGAATAGCCATTGTTGAGCCTGCGCTCCTTAATCTTCACCTTGGCGTTAGATACCAATACTCTGGTGGCTTTCTCTGAAACCGATATGCTCTCCCTCGATCCGGTGTCTACTGCATTTGATATATGATCTGTCGCATATGAAGCAAGCGAATTATCATCGCTTTCGCGCATTGACTCCGCCCGTTCCTTTGTCTTAGTATATGTCGCTCGCATACGGTCTGCAGAAGCCGCCGCCTTGTCGAGAGACTTGATGGTTCCTTTATTTACTTGTCTTGTACGTATATCCGGCATATCATACGCTTCCTTTCCACGCAATATAAAACCTGATAGCCACACTGTTGTGCAACTACCAGGCATCATTAGATATATTCGTTATGATTCTCTTACATTTCTTTTACTACCTTTAGCCATCGCCATAATAAATTCCTCGGGAGAAGGTCTTTCATCTCCTAATCCCATCATTTTTCTGTATTCCATTGTGTTTTGATCATTGTTGGCATAAGCCACATCTATAGCCTCCTCCATTTCGGCATAAACCTTTTCTGGAGTAGTACCATTCTGGCTTGCTATACGCTTCAAGATATTACTAAATTCTTTATCCATTTCTTTCCTCCTCATGCCTATAGTATATAGCTTTCGAAACCTGCTTGCGACTTACAATTATCAACAATGCACTATTCCATTCGTCCATTTTCGTCAAATTTCGACATATTCGTCGTTAAGGCTAATTATTCATTCAATCCCTCGCCAGGCTTGGTCGTCATCAGTTTATACAGCATAGTATCCTTGGGAAAACTGTTGGCGAATGGAACTAAACTGGACCCGACCTTGATCAGACCATGCCCTGCATCCACGTTCGTTATATATGAAAGCTGCAGGTCCGAGATGTTAAGAAGCTTTGCCAATTCCTCTCTGTCCGTAGCTGCCTGATTCAGCATTACTATGAACTCAGAGTTTGAAAGCATCGTCCTTGCGGTATGTGACTGCAAAAGGTCGTCCACATTCTGAGTTATGCCAGTACAGTAAGCTCCGTACTTCCTTACTCTCTTCCAGAGCTTGAACAGGAACTGCGCCGAATACTCGTGCATGAACAAAAGGTATATCTCGTCGATGAACAGGAATGTCTGCTTCCCTTTCTGCCTGTTGCTTGTGATACGGTTCAGTATAGAATCCAGTATGACCAGCATACCTATTGCTCTCAGCTGTTCGCCTAGTTCGAGGATGTCGTAGCATATGAGACGATTGTCAGTATTTACATTGGTCTGTTTTGCGAAGGTATTGAGAGATCCTCTTGTAAAGAGCTCAAGTTCAAGAGCCAGTGACTTTGCCTCAGGCTCCTCCTGCCTGAGAAGCTCATCTCTGAAATCTCGAAGCGTCGGCGGCGTCCCTTTATAATCCCCCTGCTTGTAGTAGCGATACACATTTTCAGTACAACGGTCTATGATGGACTGCTGACCTTTTGCGAAGTGATGTCCCGCTATGATCTGCTCACAAAGGGACTGCAGGAACTGAGATTTTTCTATGATAGGATCCACCTCGCCGTAATCCTTGCTCATATCCATTGCATTGATGTGATTAGGCGATGTTGCCGAGATCTCAATGACTGATCCACCCATGGCCCTTACTAGCGGCGCATACTCGCGCTCTGGATCTATTATGATTATATCTGCATCTGAAGACAGCATGAGATTGGTGATCTCGTTCTTGCCTGTAAAAGACTTGCCGGAACCTGATACGCCGAGGATGAATGAATTGCCGTTGAGGAGCTTCCTCCTGTCTGCTATCATCATGTTCTTGCTTATCACGTTCTGCCCGTAGTATATCCCATTTTCATCGTATACTTCCTGCACCCTGAAGGGCATGAACACTGCAAGGCTCTCTGTAGTTAGCGTCCTGAAGGCATCTATCTTTCTCACCCCGAACGGCAGCGCCGTCATAAGTCCGTCAAGCTGCTGATACCTCAGCACCGAAAGCTGACAGAGATGTTTCCTCGCTGTTGTAAGTATGGCTTCAGTATCATTATCAAGCTGCTTCTTTGTATCTGCAGTATGAACGATCGTAACGACTGCAAACATCATCCTCTGATCTCTTGTCGTAAGATCGTCTAGGAAGTCCTTGGATTCCTTTCTCTGCTGCTCCATGTCGTACGGCACTACCGCAGAAAAGTTGTTGTTCATGTTCTGCCTTCTCTGCCAGTTGGTTATGTTTGTCTCGACTCCAAGGAGCCTGCTCTCGACTTCTCTTACCGCCTCATCTGTTGGCACAGGCACCACGTCGATGGAAAGCATCATGTTCCTGTTTACGTCGGTGAGCTCCGCCACCATGCTGTCCTTGATATATGACGCATAGTCTCTGAGAAGTAAAACCCTTCCATAGCGACCGCCTATCATGAAATAGTCGCCATCATTCTCGAATCCGTCAGGGCAGATATAGTCCTTGAAGTCCGCTCCTTTCTTCATGTGATCTGCGAAATCGAAGTGGAAGGTAGTCTCCTCGCCGCTTCTCATGAAGTCGTGTATGATCCGAAGTCTAGCTTCTCCGTCAAGCTCTGTACATACAGAGCCAAGCCTTCCAAAATGAGATATGAGGTCGGTCCCCACTCTTGAGAAATATGTTCTCGCATCCTCTATATCTTTCTTTGCTACCGATACGGTCACATACTTATCCTGCACTATGGAATTCGATCCTGTGGCTTTCTCCATGAGCATATGGTTGTATTCCTGCCGGTACTCATTGAGGCCGTCCTCTTTCATGTCGATAAGAATCTGCTTCTCAAAATCATCTCGATTGAGTCTTCTGTTGTTGATAGTTATCTTGGTCGTTGCTCCGCTGTCGAAGGAGTTGAGAAGTTCCGAATACTCAAGGAACATTGCCTCCTTATCATCCTTTGATGCTACCGCATAGTTTATATCCTCAAAGCGGAACATTTTGCTGTACTTGTTTTTTCCGGATAAAAATACCCCATCCGGCCATATGGCCTTGACGGGGATCATATCCTGCAGCTTCTTCGGCACCATGACTTTTTCCTTATCCTGTTTCATCATATTAGTCAGTGTCTTTATCATGTTTTCGTCTCCTCTCTATTATCATGGCCAGCGCCTTCATTTTCAATTTGTATGAACGCTTGCTCTCTCTTTCTTTTTGTTCCCTGGCGTCCCTTATCATAGTGACGTACATATTCGTATTCCCGAAATCAAGCGTCTTCGGCATGAGTACCTCCGACTTCAGGAATGCCCATATGAACTTCTCTGCCGTCATGCCGTTGTACTTTATGAAACCTATTGCAGCAAAAGGCACGGCTGCAAGTATGCACACCCAACTGACCGTCTCAAGGCCGATGATCGGCCGCAGTGTAAAATACACTACGACCGCGACCCCGCAGGCCAGGACAGAAAAAACGAACTGCCTAAGCGACAGCCCGAAGAACATGGATTCCGTGTAATTACGGATCTCTCTGTTTATTTTAACTTCCATCCCTTATGACCTCCCTTCGGATACCCTGTCACCCAGAGCCTTTGGCTCATGGGCAGTCTCCAGTTTTCTCTCCGCCATATCGAAATGATAGACATTGTCCGAGAGGATGTCCTTTGCGTCTACGACAGAACTGTTGGCATCACGAACCATGTCCGTCAATCCCTTTGCGTCAAAGCCTGCCGACTCCGGCACAACTATGACCTCATGAAGAGAACTCGGCAGTACATAATACCCCTCACCAATCTTCTCGCTGACCTTCTCCTGGATCTCAGGATAAAAAAGAACGGAGGCGCCAAGCACTCCGCTTTTGTTGGACAGGACATACATATTGCTTTTCTCTATAGCCCCGGTTTCCTTATCAAGAACATTGTCCGCGCCGAGGCCGAACACATTCTGCTGCATATCCATCATCACCGGCGGATCCACATTCTGCACATTCTTAAGACCGTCAAGGAAAAGCTGCCTTTTGTCATATCCGTACTTCTCCATCATGTCTTTTGTTATAGTCGTCCTCCACTCGCCGTCTTCGCCTGACTTCAACTTCACATCGCACACCAGCGCGAGGCCATTGCCGACCGGCATATACGGCGTGTTCACCAGATACATGCGGTTGCGCTTCATCTCCAGGAGCCTGAAAGTCAGCTTATCTTTGATGCTGCTGTAATCAAGCGGAATATCCTTAGGCTGCGGCATCCCCTCGGGCCTTTCAGTTTCCGTAAAGATCCCCGTCACTTCCTGCATCAGGTCCTTCATAGGCTCGCCGTTTTCAAAGCGCTCGTAGTAGTTGTCCAAATAGATGTTAGGCGATATGTCCTCGCTTCCCTTTTTCAAGGATACCCCGTGAAGCTCAATGTCGTTGCACTTGAGCACAGAGTTCATTGTCAGAGTTACGCCCTTTCTCATATTCTTCGGGAGCTGCTCCAGTATCTCCGCCATCGCCCTGTTGAAAAATTCCTGCCTATTCATCTTCTCCTCCATTCTGCAGCATTTCCCTGAATGCCGCTATACGTTTCTCTGTATTAGCTTTTGCTTCTTCTGATTTGTAGATTTCCATTGTATTCTCCATTTCTGCTACTATATCCCTAAAATTTCTCGTACTATGCGGTCGCTCATTTTGACCGCTCCCACCAGCACCAGCATATTGAACACCAGCTCGCCTATATATTTCCATACCATTGCCGCCGGCGCAGCGTCTGCGTCAACCACAGGCGGACTCGACGCGAACATACTGAATATGACGCAGGCGAGCACGATTATGGCTCCTTCAAGGCATACGGCTGCGTACGACTTGAGAAAGCTTTTCCCTATCTGTTCCGTTGGCTGCCCTGCAAAGGTCGACAGCGGTATGGGCGCGATCGCCGTGTACATATACAGTTTGAAGAACCTGCCGTAAACCGTCAGTATGATGATGAACGAAAGCACCGTTATGAACAAGCTCCCGATCAAAGTCACCGCCCAGAGTGGTATGCTCTCAAAGAATCCGCAGTCCTCGATGGCATCGATCATCTTCTGAGGAAGCACTGTCTTGTTCACATTTCCTATGCCCGACGATTTCATTATGGTGCTGATGACGCCCTGGATTATGGTAAACAAAGCCAGCATCAACTCGAGTCCATAGGTCACGACGCCCTTGGCGATGGCGAATCTTATGAAAAGCTTCAACGCATGCTCAGGCTTTTTGATCTCCGTAAGCGACGCGCTTGTCCTCACCATTCCCGCCAGGAAAAACAAAACGAGCAGCGCAAGGCCTATTGCCTGTACTGCTCCGTTTATGTTGAGGATCACGTCCCATATTTTCCCGCCCTTGAAGTTTGCTGGTGACTGCGTAAGCAGCTGCCACACCTCGGCCAGCTTCTCATTCCATGTTGACAGCGAGTTCTGCAGGTTCTGTACTACCCAGTTGTCTGACACTATCCGTCACCCCCTGTTTCTTTATAGTATTTCATTGGCTTCACCGATCTGCCTCCTTCCCACTAAAAAACTCCCACCTAGATGGTGAGAGTCATGTAGATTTCAACTTTTACATTACAAAGTCAGGTAATGAGTTATTTTGACAATGCACAGTACGGTGATCTCCCTATCATACGCTCAAAATAATAGGCATTACGACTCTATCTCTTTTATCTCCTTTTCAGTATAGCCTCTAATTTCTTTACCGAGTGGTGAATAATCCCCAAATATGTATTGAGCACTTATACCACCATCCTTTTTTGATACTAAAAAGCTAGTTAATCCAGTAGCAATATAAGCTGGAGTACCTTTACCTCTTACGTAAAATTCATATACTTTTTCGTATTCGCTAGCCCACGTGGCAGTATATTTATCATCTTTATTAAGTATTTGCCATGCGTCTTTAATATTTTTAATCATTTTGCTCTCCTTACCAATACGAGGTGGCACTCTTCCCTATCATATGCCCTGTCTATGCAGGTTCTTCTTCTAGTGTTATTTCTCTTCCTCAGATATTGATGAATCCTTTTTACATGAATTCTGCGGAGATTCCTCTGCCGAGGACTCTTTGTTCCCCATTTCCTGTGACACCCTGTATTTCATTCTTGCTGACGGTCCGTCTACCATGGGAACTTCTTGAGGTTTCGTTATTGCCTCCAGATCCCAGTTCTCCATTGATGTTGAGTTCGAGCTGAGTTCCAATTTTGCTGATGTCTCTGATCGCTTCTGCTGCATTTTTTAATTCCTCCTCGTAATTTCTATACACTATGCCACTCTTTAATCCACACATCATGCACATTAAGGTGCAATGAAATTTTGTCATTAAATATCGATGCGGACATTGAATCAGCAACACTAATTATATCCAAAAAATCTTTTACATCTTCATCTGGAATATCTAAATCATCAAATGTAATTACTATTACCCCGGTTTCATTGATCTTTTTTAGACACTTTATCTTCAAACTGTCTCCGTACTCATCATAATATCCGCGTTCTAGAAAGAAATTATGAATCGCAAAGTATAAATCCTGATATTTCTTAAAGTTTTCAGGATTAGTTTTTAACTCACTAGGTGAACATCGACGCCCAAGTTCCGCCAGATCTTCTAAAAACAATTGCTCTGCAAACTCATTATCGTTGCCTTTACTAGCATGTTTTTTCATCAAATCAAATAGTTCATCTGCGCTTTTGTCCTTTAAATTATTCATTGTGCTCTCTCCATTCTGTTCTGGTTCTTATTCTAGTTTTACTTCTCTCCCTCTTTGTTTAGTTTGTCGTACTCTTCTTCATATGTCATCTTACCTGCATCCAAATGTTCTTTCTCTTTTAATTTTTCTATATGTCGTTCAAACTCTTCGTCAGTCATTGCATCTATTTTTTTACTCAGTGCATCCATGTCTTGTCGATCATCACATATGTACTTATTCACATCCTGCCTCCATATTATTTCTATTGCCTATCTTGCGTAACAAACTCTCATATACTCACACTCATGCTCATTTAGTTGTTCCCTGTGATATTGCATATATGTCTCCACACTTGAATCAATGTCAATGTGACTTGATTTTGCAATATTAAGATTATCATATTGACTCTCGTCTATTTCGTGAGAAATCATAATGTCTCCATTCCTGTCAAAACTGATAAGATGCTGATCAAACAATTTGTCATGATTAGCACATAATAATAGCCCATTATTCGTATCTATTGATTCTACTTTCGTAGAAGCCGAGAACTCCTTGATATGGCTAGCTACAAGCACACTCTTTATGCTTATCCCACAAAGCATGCATCGACAATCATACTTCTCAATTAAAGCATCCCGATATGCTCCTTGCCCTATTCTAGTTTTTATCATTGCCTCGGAATACTTTTCGCCTATTTCAGAAATTGAATTCCTTAAATCATAGTATTCTTTTTCTACTGCATCCTCCGAAAAGCAATCGTTAATATACTTGAATAACGCCGGATAATTCTCTGATTTATATGAGCCTTGTATGCCTTTCTTAATATAGCCATGGTTCCTCATGTATGAAACTGACAATTTATCATCATCAAGTTTTTTCATTTTTTCCAACCTAAATGCAGGCCCAATATAGTTACGCAAATATTGGTTATTATAATATGTACTATCGTCCATCTGCTTCTGAACAGGCACATCTGTCATTATGCATAGCATCTTTAACATGATACGGCTATATGGTCTTCCGACATAAATATAAACTATATCACCCTTTCTAATATTATTCAGCACTTTTGATTTATGCCAGTCAATAAACGGCATTTCATTAAATGCGCTTAGTACATCATAACCATCTTTTCCAGTTATCTTTGCAGTTATTATCCATTCCATTTTCTCACCATTGATTCAACTTTTCATAATTTTAGTCCTTTATTACTGATTATCCAAGATAGACATTATCATTATGCCATTCGAGGAAGTCTTTATTTGGTTGATAGATTTTCTGTTCAGGCAAGACAAGCAATTGTTC